>Ga0126384_10000060_pt1 | contig 41480 bp, 35 predicted proteins | sample PanSoiMetPlot_36_FD_92543 | JGI IMG/M metagenome (GOLD analysis project Ga0126384, IMG submission 92543) | Tropical forest soil microbial communities from Panama - MetaG Plot_36 | ecosystem: Environmental > Terrestrial > Soil > Tropical forest > Bulk soil | place: Panama | collected 2016-02-17 | reverse complement strand
TTGCATGTGTTAGGCACGCCGCCAGCGTTCGTTCTGAGCCAGGATCAAACTCTCCAATTAAAATCTGAAGCCTTTGTCTGGCATCGCTCGCGCCCGGATGATCCGAGCGCGATCGCTGACGCGTTCGCGAGCCGTCGATCGACGGTCGCGAACGCCTTAAAAATTGACTGCGGTTTCCGCAATCTTCTTGGATTTGCTATTCGGTTTTCAAAGACCAATCCCCCCGGCCGAAACCGACCAGGTCGCAACTGACCCGTTCCTTGGGGGGTGTCGTTTATAGTAGCCGTTGTGCGGGTCTGTCAAGTACTGCGACTTACTCGGCTTTCTACTCACCCACCTGCAGCGGAACCTACGGCTTACCGAGCCAACATAGGCGAACTTTTGAGTGCGCGCACCTGCGAAAATGCTTCACGCTCGGTCCTCTCGCCCGCGGGGGTCGCCCGCCTGCAAGTCGGCAAAGGCCCCATCCACCCGGCCGGCCCCAATCCCCACGCGCGGACTAGTTCTTGCCCTTTCGCGTCTTCGCGGGAGCCCAGTCCAGCTGCAGTCGGCCGAAGTCAAAGCGCAACTTGCGGGCTCGTTCCGCGCTGACGATCGCCTCGAGCTCGGCGTACGCCTGGGAAAGGTTTTCATTGACGATGAAGTACTCGTAGGAATCCATTCCTTTCTCGATCTCGGACCGGGCACCGAGAATCCTGGCCTGGATGCTTGCTTCCGGCTCGGTGTTTCGCTCCCGCAACCGCCGCTCCAGCTCTCTAAGCGAGGGGGGGAGGACGAAGATCAGCACCGTGTGGGGATGGATCGCCTTGATCGCATTGCCCCCCTGCACGTCGATGTCGAACACCGCGACCAGCTTGCGCGCGAGGGCTTCCTCGACCACGGAGCGAGGGCTCCCATAAAAATGGCCATGCACCTCGGCCCACTCCACGAACTCGCCTCTTTTGATTTTCTCGTGGAAGGTAGCAACCTCGACGAAGTGGTAGTCGATTCCATCCTTTTCGTTGCCCCGGGGCGGTCGGGTGGTGTAGCTGACTGAAAATATCGCGTCGCGCGCCTCCTGAATGAACCGGCGCGCGAGCGTCGTCTTGCCCGCCCCCGAGGGCGCGGAGAGCACTAACAGTAGGCCAGACGCCAGCGGGTGCGGCTGTGGTTTCATTCGACGTTCTGAATCTGTTCCCGCAACCGCTCTAGCTCGGACTTCAGCTCGACGATGCGAGCGGAGATCTCCGGATGTTGGCTCTTGGCACCGGTGGTGTTCACCTCCCGGTGCATCTCCTGGACCAAGAAGTCCATCCGCCGCCCCACCGGTTGATTCGAGTCAAGCAGGGCCCGAAACTGCTGCAAGTGCGAGCGAAGACGGGCGAGCTCCTCGGCGACGTCGGTCCGTTCCGCCAAAAAGGCAACCTCCTGGACCAGGCGCTGCGGATCCACCGGAATGCCTGACGCGAGCTCCCGAATCCGCTCCCCCAGCCGTTGCTGGTACTGCTGGACCGCTTGCGGCGCGACCGCGCCGATTTCCTCCACAATCTCGCTGACGCGCTTGAGGCGCATCCTCAGGTCGGCGCCGATCTCCGTTCCCTCGGTCTCTCGCATTCTCAGGAGGGCTTCCAGGGCCTGCCCCACGGCGAGATCAACGGCGTTGCTGGCGACCTCGAGATCGACATTCGGCTCGCCCAGCCGGATCACTCCCGGCTGAGAGAAGATGTCTTGAATCGAGGGTGAATCCGCGAGCGACAAGTCCTTTGCGAGAGTGGAAAATGCTTGCCGGTACTGCTTCGCCAAAGACAGATCCACCACCGGGCTCGCCGTCGCGGCGGAGGCTCCGTGTCGCTTCACCAGCACTTCGACGGCGCCGCGGGCGAGAGCATCCCGGACCTTCTTGAGCACTTGCGGCTCGAGCAACGAGATCTCCCTCGGAAGTCGAACCTTCACTTCGCAGAACTTGTGGTTGAGGGAGCGTACTTCCGCGGAAATCTCCTCGTTTCCGACGGCAGCTCGTCCGGTTCCAAAACCGGTCATGCTCCTTGGCATCTAGGGCTTGCTAGGGGCTTTTTGATGGAAGGTCAAGCTGAGGACTTGGCTTCCGCCGCAAACAACAAGTCGCTACAACTCGCCCGAAAGATGCAGCCGATCAAGCTGATCGAGAGGATCGCCAAGTACGCTCTCGCCGTCGTCGCCGGCGCACTTTTGTGGCGGCCGCACCGAGCTCGAAAGGCGCGCCAGGCGCTCCGAGCGCCACATCGGATCCTCCTGGTTCGCATCGACAACCGAATCGGCGAGGCCCTCCTGAGCACGCCGCTGTTTAGGACGCTGAAGACGCTCGACCCCGCCCCACGGGTGGACGCCCTGGTCCACCCTGCCGTAGTTCGGGTGCTGCGCGATCATCCAGATCTGGACCGGGTCTTCGCCCTCGATGCCAAGCTTCCACGAGCGCTCAAATTGCTGGCCGAGCTCCGCCAGTTGCGCCGGACCGGGTATGACTTGGCGTTCGACTGTGGCAACTGGAGCGCGCCATCCGTCACTTCGGCGATCGTGGCGCGCCTGGCGGCGGGCCGCACCCCGGTCATCGGCCCAGCGGTTTGGCCAAGCAGCTTGCTGCATTCAGTTTCGGTACCCGCCACGCCTCGCTCGCCGAGCGAAGTTTCGCAGCGCCTGCAGTTGCTCTCGGTGGTGCCCGGCGTTCGCCTCACCCAATCACTTTCCTTCCGTGAACCCAAGGCGAACGAGGGGTTCAAGCCGTTTCTGGAACGGGTTCGCGAGCAGAGATTCGCGGTGCTCAACCCGGGGGGCCGGCTCGATTGGAGAAGGGTGCCAGCGGAAGCGTTCTCCTCGGCCGCCAAGGCGCTGCTTTCAAATGGCGTTCAACCGGTGGTCGCCTGGGGTCCGGGCGAGGAAAGCTTGGCCCAAGATGTGGTGCGCGACGCACCGGGCAGTCTCTTGGCGCCGGCGACGGATTTGGACGATCTCGCCTCGCTGCTCAAGGCGGCGCAGCTTTCGATCTGCAACAACACCGGGCCGATGCACCTCTCGGTTGCCCTCGGGACGCCCACGCTGGGCCTATTTCTCAAGATGGACGTCGCCCGATGGGGACATTTGCAGCCGCCCCATCGCATGCTGGATCTGGACCCCGTCAGCGGCTCGATTCCCGGGACCTGCGAGGTGATCGTCGCCCAGGTGACCCAGATGCTCAAGTCGCTGCGCGAATCTCCGGCGAAGACATCCTGACCGGCTAAGGGGCCCGCAGCGGCCGTGCCTCCTCGATCAACATAATCGGAATGTCGTCCTCGATCCGGTAGATCAGCGAGCAACGTCGGCAATGGATCTCACTCTTCTCCTCGTGGATCTCCAGCGTGCCCTTGCACTTCGGACAGGCCAAGATTTCCTTGAGGTGTTTGTTAAGTGCCACGATTGCCCTCCTGAATCTTTCGAAGAACCTCGGTGGTGCTGTGCGCCTTGCTATCGCCCGCGATCCGCACTTCGCCTCCGCAGCGCTCCACCTCTTCCCGCTCGGGAACATTCTCCAGAGTGTAGTCGGTCCCCTTGACCTGAAAATGGGGACGGAGGGCGCGGATCACGGCTCGAACGTCCGGCTCATCGAAAACGACCACGTAGTCGACGCAGCGCAGGCCGGCCAGCAACTCGGCGCGTTCCCGCTCGGGGATAATCGGCCGTCCCGGTCCCTTGACCTGCCGCACCGACCGATCGCTGTTCACCGCCACCACCAACACATCGGCGAGAGCTCGCGCCGCCTCGAGGTATCGCAGATGCCCGACGTGGAGGATGTCGAAGATCCCATTGGCCAGGGCGATCCTGCGCCCGGAGCGCCGGATTTGGTCGATTTCCTCCGCCAACCGATCCAGCAGAACGATGTGCCCCGCGGAGCTCACCCGTTCGGCTGCCTCAGCTCGCGCTGCAACTCGGCTTGCGAGACCGTGGCGGTGCCTTGTTTTTGAACCACCAGGCCGCCGGCGATGTTCGCGATCTGAGCCGCCTGCAACACGGTCGCGCCAGCGCCGAGAGAGAGCGCCAGCGCCGCGATCACCGTGTCGCCCGCGCCGGTGACGTCCACCGCATCCTCTGGTCCGTGGATCGGGATCAGTTCGGCTTTCCCGGTCCGATCGAAGATCGCCATGCCGTTGCGGCCACGGGTCACCAACAGCGACTGACAATCCAGCAGCCTGATCGCCATCCGTCCCGCTTTCAGCAGGTCCCGGTCGGACTGGATGGAGATTCGCGTCAAGGACTGCAGCTCGGGCTCGTTGGGCTTGCAGATCGTCAAACCCGTGAGCCGGTGCAGCGAGTAACGAGAATCGACGCAGACCGGCATGCCCTTCGCGGCAAGGCTCCTCAAGACCACGTGGCATTCTTCGCCCACCGTCCCAGCGCCGTAGTCGGAGACCACGATCGCGTCCGCATCGCGCGCCGCCTGACTCAGAAGGCGGCTGACTTGGCTCTGATGCTCTCCCCTGCTGGCGCTGACGTTTCCCCGATCGAGCCGCAGCATTTGCTGCCGAGTGGTGTTGACGCCGCCCGCGAGGATCCGAGTCTTGGTTTCGGTCTCGAGCTCGCGGGAGGCCGACGCAAGCAAACGAATTCCGCTGGCTTTGAATTGCCGCCGCATTTCCCGGCCCATCTCGTCATGCCCTAGAATTCCGACCGCGCTCACCTGGCCTCCGAGGCTGCGGGCATTGGCGGCGGCGTTGGCGGCCCCTCCCAATTTCACCTCCGAGCTTTCGTAGCGCACCACCAACACCGGCGCTTCGCGGCTCACCCGATCGGTTTGCCCGTAGAGGTAGTGGTCGGCGACGAGGTCTCCCACCACCACCAACTTTCGCTTGGGGAAAAGCTGAGACAGCTGAAGCAGCGTGGGCAATGCTCGAAGCCGCGCCGGGGCGCTCATTCGGGCTTTGTCCCACAGTCGGTCCGATGCCACAAGAAGCTATCCCTGGCGGTTCCCGTCGGTGAAAAAACCCAACGCTTGCAGCAGAGGTGACATCCCTTGGATCACCTCCACCTCCAGCCGCAGCGCCCAGGCAGGGAAGCCCTGAGGGAGCCGAACCTGGTCCTTTTCCGTGGTTGCCAGAATACTCGCCCCGGCGGCTCGTGCTTCCGCCTCGAGTCGGGCGAGCTCGCGCGGCGCAAAGGAATGATGATCTGCGAAGAACCTGGCGCCCTGAACCCGCAGCCCAAGTCGACGCCAATTCTCGAGAAGCCCTCGGGGCCGGGCGATTCCGGAGAAGACAAACAGCTTCTGCGCCGCAATCGCGGAAATCGGGTGCACGGACCGATCCGGGGCGATCGCCGATGCCAACGCATGGAGCGCGTGGACTTGTGGGATATCCGAAGGAAGCTTCGGCAAGTTCGCCACCTCGCTGCGCTGAAGCCACAGAAGGTCCGCCCGGCGCAGGGCCGAAGAAGCCTCGCGAAGCGGTCCCCGAGGAAGTTGATGCCCATTCCCAAACCCAGCAGCTTCATCGATGACCACCAGCTCGAGATCTCGCGCCAATCGACGGTGCTGCATTCCATCGTCGAGGAGCACGATGTTCGCCTTGGCTTCATCGCGCGCACGCTCAACCAGTCGAACCCGATCCGCTCCAACGAAGACCGTTGCGGTGGGGCACCTTTGGGAAATCAGCAACGGCTCGTCGCCGACGGCCTCCGCCGAAGACGCGGTTCCCGGCTGCAGCACCATTTCTCCACGCGCTCGCCGCCCATAGCCGCGGGTCACCACGGCCACTTTTTTGCCCCGCCGCGCGCACAGTTGGGCCAGGTAGATGACCACCGGCGTCTTGCCCATCCCTCCGACATTGAGATTGCCGATCGAGACCACGAATGTCCCAGAGACCCTGTGTACCTTGAAGAGGCGCCGCCGGTAAGCCGTCGCCCTCAGGCTCGCCCCGGCCCGAAACACCCACGATGCCAAGGTCAACGGGCCCAGCGCCAGCCGGGCTGGCAGGCCGGGTGGAGCGGCGGGATACCAGATCCGTTCCAGCCATGCGCTCATCGCGACAAAAGCGCCTCCATGTGACTGACGTTTCTCTGACTGGCACCTGAAACCTGACGCACCGCCGCTTCCGCCAATTGACCGAGGGCGCTGAGTGCCTCCGGCCGCTCGAGAAGCTCCGCTGACACTTTGTAAAGGTGTTCCACGTCGTGGACCTGAATTCCGCCTCGACCGACGAGCACTTGCACGCTGTCGCCAAAATTTTCCATGTGGGGTCCGAACAGAACTGGGCGTCCTTGAGCGGCCGGCTCGAGAATGTTCTGCCCCCCTCGCTTGGTGAATGAACCACCGACAAACACCAAGGTGGCCAACCCATAGGCCTGGGAGAGCTCGCCGATGGTGTCTAGGACGATCACTTTTGCCCCAGCCCCGTTCCCCTGGGAGCGCAGCGTCGCCGAGAGGCCGAGGTTGTTCGCCAGAGCGACGATTTTCCCGGCCCGGTCGATGTATCGAGGCGCGATCACCAGCCGCAGATCCGCATGATGCTTCAACAAGCGCCGATACACCTCAAGGATTTTTTCCTCCTCACCGTCGTGCGTGCTGCCTGCGATCATCACCAACGCACCCTCTGGGATCCCCAGGCCCCGACGCAGATTCTCCGTGCTCCCCTTTCGATCGAACGAGGCGAGCGCATCGAACTTGGTATTGCCGGTCACCCAGACCCGCTCCAGTGGAGCCCCAAGCCCGAGAACGCGCTCGGCCTCCTCATCTTCGCGCATCAGAAACAAATCGATGTCCTTCAATGGGTTCGCGATCAAATTGAACAGCATTCGATACTTGCGAAGATGGTTGGGAGAAAAACGGCCGTTGACCAATACCACTCTAGAGCCGCTGCGTTTAGCGGCGCGTATCAGGTTGGGCCATATCTCCGTGTATTCGAGCACGAAGAGATCGGGCTGAATCGCTTTCACCGCCCGACGCGTCGCCCCCCAAAGATCATAGGGCGCGTAGAGCACCGCATCGATCTGGCCGGTGAGGCGTTCGCTGGCCATCATGTACCCGGTATTGGTGATTGTCGAAAGGATCACCTGGCATTTGGGGAAACGCGTCCGCAGCAACCGAATCATCGGCGAAAGAGCCAGCAGGTCACCGGCGCTCGCCCCGTGCAACCAGATCCGCAACCCCGCCTTCCCGGGAAGCCGCGCGGGTGGGTAGAATCCGAGCCGCTGCCTTAACCCGCTTCGCGTCTTGCGATGGAGCAGCAACAGCGGCAGCGCCACCACGAACAGAACGTAGCTGGCTGCGATGTACAAGATCCGCATTTCTCTTCAGCGCGGTGTGCTTACGCCGGGCGTACCCAAATCGGACTGGTGACAATCCAGGGTTTCAATTCGGTTCCAAGCAACCTTCCCGGCCCGGGTGACCATACCTCGATTTCCATGGGGCCCGCGCCGGTCAATAGGACCGACCGTCCGTTCGACCCAAGCTGACCCGGCCCCCAGATCCGAAGTACCGCGCCGGCGGGAGCGTGGGGTGGAAGGTTGATGCGCAGCTGGGTTCCCACCACCGCCTGTCGACGATTGCCTTCCAGCCCGTCGATCCGAAAGTCGCTGGGGTCCCCCAGGGCGTTGAAGCCACAGTAAGCTCGGCCGGACACCAAATCGGAAATCACCTCTCGCGCGGCTTGCTTGGGATCGGCAGGCCACCCATTGGACCACTCGGGGTGCGCTGGCAAATACATCGAGAGGAGCTCAAACTCGGTTTGGTACCCTGGCCAGCCGTGCGCATCCAGCGCGCAAAGCGCCACTTTCGGGCCTTCGGAAGAGAGCCCGATCAGCTTCTGGCGCGCTTCCGGCTGGTCCTGGACGAGGAGCATCAGGCCGTGGCGCCGGTTCACAAGGTACGCCCCGAGCGCAGGCAGCATTTGGCCCAATGGGTGCGCCAGCGAACTGCGCAGCATCGAGTCCGCTGAGTAAAGCTCTAAGCCATCCGCCTCCCGCGCCGCCTCCCAATCGGTCCAGGGTCGTTTTCGCTGGACCGGATGCGCCACGACCGTATGGCCGCCAATCCGATGCACCAGGTGAATCGGATCGGATGAGCGCTCCGTCGAGGTCAGCGCCCGCGAACCCAGCGCAACCACATGACCGGCGGCAGAGGAAACCTCGACTCCAAAAATCAACAACACCCCCGCTTCAATCCGGGGTGGCGGGATCGACTCGACGTTGTGGTCCGTCAGCACGACAAACTGAATTCCCGCTTCGCGCGCGGCCTTGGCGATCTGCTCCGGCGTGCCCTTTCCATCCGATGCGGTGGAATGAACGTGATACGCGCCGCGGAATTGCCCAGCAGAAATCGACTTTGGCGCCGGAGAGTACTGGGCAAACGCGGAAGCGAGCGCGAATACCGCGGCGTAAGCAATCGGCGCCCCAAACAGAAGCGCAGCGATGAGCCAGATCCTACCAACCCGGCGCTGGCGACCTTCGCCCGGCGCGATCCTCACGCCACCCGACTCCGAGTGGCGGGGGAAGCCTGCTGAAGCGTCCACAGGCGAGCGTAGAGTCCGCCCGCCTGCAACAATTCAGTGTGCGTGCCGCGCTCGACAATCCTCCCCCGCTCGAGAACGTGGATGCAATCAGCATTGGAAACGGTCCACAGCCGATGAGCGATGATCAACGCAGTTCGGCCCGGCAAGGCCGCCGAGAGTGCCTGCTGCACCTCGTGTTCGCTGGAGGGATCGAGGCTACTCGTTGCCTCGTCCAACAACAGCACTGGCGCCTCGGACAAAATCGCCCGTGCAATGCAGATTCGCTGCCTTTGACCACCACTGAGGGTCACCCCTCGTTCCCCAATGCGGGTTTCGTATCCGCGCGGAAGCGCACGGACGAAGTCGTCGGCATCGGCAATCCTCGCCGCCTCCTTGACGGCTTGCAGCGAAGCGCTCGGGCGGCCGACGCGAATGTTCTCGAGGACGCTGCCGGAGAACAGCAGCGGTTCCTGGGTCACCAAAGCAAAGTTTTTGCGCGCGCTGTCGACGGTGGCTCTGCCGAGATCGACTCCGTCGAAGCGAATGCTGCCTTCCCTCGGCCGGTCGAACCCAAGCAACAGCGAAATCACGGTGCTCTTGCCGCCGCCGCTGGGGCCGACCAGGGCGGTGATTTTTCCGACCGGAATCGAGAAGCTGAGATCGACCAATGCCGGCCGCTCGCCGTAGGAGTAGGACACATCCTCGAGCGTGATCGCTTCGCGCAACGGACCCAGCTCCGGTGCCCCCTTTGCCTCCAGAACCGGATCGGTTGCGTCCAAAACTTCAAAAATCCGGGAACCCGAAACCGCCGCTTGAATCCCAAACTGGCCCACCCGCCCCAAGTCCTTGATCGGCTGGTAAATCAACACCACCGCGGCGATCAGCGATACGAGGTGCTCTGGCGGCACCGACTGGGACGCCGCGTAGCCGAGCGTGCCGGTGATGGCGACTGCCGCCAAAACCTCCATCAGTCCCGGGATCGCGCTTCGCGCCCAAGCGGCCCGAGTCACCGAGACTCGATAACGGGTTTGCTCGTCCTGAAAATGCCGAAGCGCGGCGTCCTCGACGTTGAAGGCTTGGATCGCCCTCATCGAGCCCAGCGCCTCCTTCACTTGTCCAGCAATTTGCCCCGCCAGCCTCTGTGCTTCTTGGCTTCGCCGCAGAAAGGCTTGGGTGATCCGGGAAACTGGGGAGGCGGCGAGGGGCACCATCACCAGTACGGCCAAGGTAATCCGCCAATCGATGACCAGGGCCACCCCTACCAGGAAGAGCACCTGGAGCCCATCCCGCACGTAGGAGGCAACTGCATAGGTCGCTGCAAGCTCCACCGCGGCGACGTCGGACGAGAATCGGCTGAGAAGGTCTCCAGTGAGGCTCTTCGACAGCTGTACCGGCGACAACCGGCAGAGCCTGGCGAACAAATCGCGGCGCAGATCCGCAGCGACCCGCTGACCGAACACACCCATGCCATAAAACTGGCCCAGGTAGGCCAGCCCCTTGAGGGCGCCGATTCCGACAATCAACAGCGGCAACCGCCAAAGGACATCGCTGCCTCCCAGCCGGGGGAGGGAAGGCCAAAAGCCGATTGCGCCCGCCATGCCCTCCTTGGCTCCAGAGATCAGGAAACGCAACACCGGACCCATCAAATACGCGTAGGCTGCGGTGGTCAGGCCAAGCACCGCCATGCAGACGAACGAGAGCAAGAGCAGGGCGCGGTGGCGCCCAGCGTATGCCAACAGCCGCCGCAGAGATTTCTGACGCGAGGTCGCCGAAGCGTCCTGCGATGGCTGCAAAGTCGTCGAAGCGAGTGTCAACTGATCGAGTTTACACCTCAGAGGACGCCATCAGATACGATTCGCCCAACAGATGGCCTTAAGACAGTTGATGGTAGTGGCGGGCGAAGCATCTGGCGACAGCCATGCGGCATCCCTGGTTGCCGAGCTCGCAAAGAGGGTGCCGGAAGCTCGATTCTTCGGGATGGGTGGGCCGTTGCTCGAGGCAGCGGGCCTAGAGTGCGTCTACGCATCCCATGAAGTCTCGGTGATGGGCATCAGCGAGGTCCTGCCGAAGTTGCGCCGGATTCTCAAGGTGATGAATGGGTTGACCCAGGTGGCGGCGCGCCGGCGGCCCGAGTGTGCAATCCTCGTCGATATTCCAGATTTCAATCTGCGGCTGGCGCGCAGGCTCAAGCGACTTGGAATCAAGGTGGTCTACTTCGTCAGCCCGATGATCTGGGCATGGAGAAAGCACCGGATTCATCAAATCGAAGAGCGGGGTGATCTGATGCTGTGCATCCTTCCGTTCGAAGAAACGCTCTACCGAAGAGTGGGCCTGCGCGCGCGGTACGTCGGCAATCCGGTGTTGGATCAGCTTCCGCCCCCGGCGAGCGCGGAGGAGTTTCGAAAGCGATTGGGCCTGCCGTTGGACCGACCAACGCTGGCACTGCTTCCCGGCAGCCGAAGCGCCGAGGTCCGGCGCATCTTTCCCTGGATGATCGAGGCGACCAAACGCGTCGCGCCGCAACATCCGGGTCTCCAAGTGATTGTTCCGGTGGCGCCGTCGATTCCTCGCTCAGAGCTGGTTGTCGCCGCCGAGCGGGCTGGGCTAAAGCCGCTGTTCATCGATGGCCGTGCTCCGGAAGTGGTTGGGGCCAGCGACATCGCGGTGGTCGCGTCGGGCACGGCGACGCTCGAAGTTGCACTGATGAACCGCCCATTCATCGCCGTGTATCGGGTGTCTCCGATCTCATACCTGGTCGGGCGCCTCTTGGTCCGGGTCCCCCACGTATCCTTGGTCAACTTGATCGCCGAAGAACGGATCGTCCCGGAGCTGTTGCAAGGAAAGATGGCTCCCGAAAAATTGGCCGTCGCACTCGAGCGGCTGTGGAGCTCGCCCTCCGATCAGCAGGCGATGATTCGCGCTTTCGAGCGAGTCCGGGACCGTTTGGGGCGGCCCGGCGCGGCGGCGCGAGCTGCTGAAGAAATCGCCTCGATGCTGTAAAGGAGGCCGAATGCGCCCGGCGCTGGCCTGCATTCCGACTTACAACGAAAGGGAGAACGTCCAGGCGATCACCCATGCGGTGCTGGGGGCGGACCCGCGGTTGGATGTCCTGATCATCGACGACAACAGCCCTGACGGCACCGGCAAACTGGCGGACGAGCTCGCCTCCGCCGATGAAAGAGTTCACGTCCTTCATCGCCTCCAAAAGCAGGGATTGGGCCGCGCTTACCTGGATGGTTTTCGTTGGGCGCTCGGTCGCAACTATCAGTACGTTCTCGAAATGGACGCCGACTTCAGTCACGATCCCAAGTATCTGCCTCAATTCCTCGACGCGGCGGAGCAAGGGACGGACCTGGTGCTGGGGTCTCGATATGTACCCGGCGGCGGCACGCTCAATTGGGGACCGATCCGGCAGCTCATCAGCCGGGGAGGGTCTCTATACGCCCGGCTGGCGCTCGGAATTTCAATTCGGGACCTGACGGGAGGATTCAAATGTTTTCGCCGTTCGGTCCTTGAGTCCATCGATCTCGGTGCGGTGCGCAGCAGCGGCTACGCATTTCAGATCGAGCTCACCTACCGAGCGCTGAAGAAAGGGTTTCGCGTCAAAGAAATTCCGATCGTGTTCGAAGATCGTCGCGTCGGCCAATCCAAGATGAGCCGCACCATCTTCCTCGAGGCGCTGTCCATGGTCTGGAAACTTCGCTTCACCGTGTAGATCCGACCGATGTCGGACTTCATTTCCCACTTCGCGGTAGCGCTGCCGGCGGTGTTTTTCGTCGTGGACCCTTTCGGCGTGGTGCCGATTTTCTTGGCGATGACCGTTGGCGATCCTCAGGAAAAGGTGAGCGAGATGGCTCTGCGCGCCTGCGTCGTCGCCGCTGGAGTGCTGCTGTTTTTCGCGATGTTCGGGGGCTTGGTGTTCAAGGTGCTGGGCGTCACTCTGGGCGCCTTCAAAGTCGCCGGAGGAATACTGCTGCTGATCACTTCGTTGGACATGCTTCGGGCGCGCCCTTCGCAGACCAGGACATCTGCTCCGGAACGAACCGAGGCAACCTTCAAGGAGGACGTCGCGATCGTTCCGCTGGCAATGCCCCTGCTCGCCGGCCCCGGGTCGATCGCCACCGTGATGGTGCTGATCTCCAAGGGGAGGGGCATCGTGCCTGTGATTTCAGTGGTGCTCTCGATCGTGCTGTCGCTCATCGCGAGCTATTTCGTCCTCAGGGCGGCGGTGGTGGTGCAACGGGTGCTGAAGCGCTCCGGGATGGCAATTCTCGAGCGACTGTTCGGCCTGATCCTCGCAGCGATCGCCGTCCAATTCATCGGCGAGGGAGCTCGGGATCTCCTGGAGCTGCACTGACCCCCACGATGCTGATGCCTTGTCGCTGGGCCGCCGCGTACACCTGCTCGAGATCCAAAATCAGCGTCCTACCCGCTTCGACGGCCAACGCGCTGGCACCTACCTCCGACATTGCCTCGACGGTGGCCGGACCAATGGCCGGCAAATCAAACCTGGGGTCTTGTTGAGGCTTCGAGAGCTTGACCACCACGGCTCCAGACCCGCCTAGCTTCCCCGCCCTTCGGATCGCCTCGTTGGTTCCCTCGATGGCCTCCACCGCCAAAACGTGGCCATTCTTGACCACCACCGTTTGCCCCACATCGGCACGGCCCAACTGCTGCGCGACCTCGATTCCCAAGGCGATATCCCGCTCTTGGCCGCCGCTCAACTTCGGACCGGCCAGGTGCCCCGGGGGAACCAACAGGTGAGTGAGAAAGTCGGTGGGGGACACGATCCGCACGCCCGCGCTCTCGAAATACTCCGCCACCGCTCGCAACAGTCCATCGTCGCGGAAACTGCGAAGCCGCAGCGCGATTCGGACCGCTCCCAGGTCGGGCCGAGCTTCGGCGAACGCTCGAATTCGACTGATTCCTCCGGCCATCACCGCTTGGGTTACCCCCGCTTCCCGCAGGATGCGAACCATGCGATCGACCTGGGCGAGCCGTACCCAGGACATCGATCGCACCCGCGAAGCCAGATGGGGATCGGTCTCGCCTCGGTGGCCGATCGCCACCACCTCCAGCCCCCGCTGGCGCGCCGCTTCCGCGAAGAGGTGCGGCAAGCGACCATTCCCCGCGATCAAGCCAATCAGGTTACCCTGCTCCACCACTCAGCGCGTGATGCCCCGTTTCGAGTCGCCAATGAAGTCGAGAAACAGCTCGACCTCGGGATGCCCTCCGTACTCTGCTTTGAGCTTGGAGAGGCCTTCGTTCAGGCCCAATTTCGATCGAAAGAGTACTTTGTAGGCATCTTTGATTCGAGCAATTTGCTCCTCGCTGTACCCGTGCCGGGACAGGCCGACGGTGTTGAGGCCGACCAATTCCGCTCGGTCTCCTTGGGCGGTGCAGTACGGCGGCACGTCCATGGCGACCATCGCCCCGCCGGCGATGAAGGCCAGGTTCCCGATCCTGGTGAATTGGTGGACCGCCGAAAGACCTCCGAAGGTCACGTCGTTGCCGACTTTGACGTGCCCTGCCAGGGCGGCGCTGTTCGCCAACACGCAGCCGTTGCCGATGCTGCAATCGTGGGCCACGTGGCTGTAGGCCATGAACAAATTCCGATTGCCAACTTGCGTGACCCCACCGCCGCCCCGGGTGCCAATGTGAAGCGTAGCGAACTCGCGAATTTGGTTGTCGTCGCCGATCACCAGTTGGGTGTCCTCGCCGGCGTATTTCAGATCCTGCGGCATCGCGCCCACCGAAGCGAAATGGAACACCCGATTGCGCTCACCCAAAGTGGTGCGCCCTTCCACCACCGCGTGCGCGCCGATCTTGGTTCCCGCGCCTATCCGGACCTTGGAGCCGATGATCGCATAGGGTCCAACCTCGACGCTCTCATCGAGCTGCGCCTCAGGATGAACGATCGCCGTGGGGTGGATCTTACTCATCTGGCCCCGCTCCTGCGGGGGACGGAAAATCCCGCTCGACGATGGTCGCCAGAAACTCGGCTTCCGCCACCTTGACGCGCTCCACCGAGGCGGTGCCCTTGTGCTTCCAAATCGCTCCTTTTCTGCGAAGCAGCTCAACATCGAGTCGCAGACAGTCTCCGGGGACCACCGGCTTGCGGAACTTCGCCTTGTCGATCGCCATCAGGTAGGTGACTTTCTCGGACGAGGCCACTCCCAAGCTGCGATACGAGAGCAACGCCGCGGCCTGCGCCAGCGACTCGAGGATCAGAACGCCAGGCATCACCGGATGCCCCGGGAAATGGCCGTCAAAAAACGGCTCGTTGATGGTGACGTTCTTGTACGCGGTGAGGCGCTGGCCCGGGACGATCTCCACGACGCGGTCCACCAACAGGAACGGGTAGCGGTGTGGCAGCAGAGCCTGGATTTGTTGCTGGTCCATCATCGCAATTGACTTTTCAGCCGCTCGACTTCTTTGCGCAGCTGTCTGACTTCCTTGAGCAAGGTAGCCAGCTCAGGATAGGCGGCGGAGCTTTTTAACCACTCCCGGTGCTCGAATGCCGGGCTCCCCGACACGGTCGCGCCCGCCTCGAGATCGTGAGCTACGCCCGATTGGGCCCCGACTTTGGCCAAATCCCCGATCCGGATGTGCCCCACCACCCCCACCTGCCCGGCAAGCACCACCCCGCTGCCGATCTCCGCCGAGCCGGAAATTCCTGCTTGTCCGCAGATCAAAGTCATCGAACCAATCTTTACGTTGTGCGCAACCTGAACCAGGTTGTCGATCTTCGTTCCGCGGCCAATCACCGTCTCGCCGACGGTGGCGCGATCGACGCAGGTGCAGGCGCCGATCTCTACGTCGTCCTCGACCCTGACGATGCCCATCTGCGGGATCTTGAAGTGTTCCGGAACCTCGGGGTCGAAGGCAAAGCCGAATCCATCGCTGCCGATCACGCAGGAAGAATGCAGGATGACCCTGGATCCGACGAGGCAGCGCTCCCGGATGGTGACGTTGGGATAGACAATGCAGTCCACCCCCACCGCGGCGTCTTCGCCCAGAAAGACGCCCGGGAACAGACAAGTTCGGGCGCCGACCTTCGCTCCCCGCTGGACCGTGGCCCCGCTCATCACCACCGCCTCCGGGTCGACCTCTGCCCGCGGGTCGATGGACGCTCCAGGTCGGATTCCGGGGCTCAGGGCCGGCTTGGGCGAGAAGAGCTTCGCGATCTTGGCGAAGGCCAGGTACGCATTTCTCACCCGCACCCAGTTGATCCCGTCGCGTCGGTCAACCGACGGCTCGGCATCCACCAAAACGGCGCCGGCGCGAGTCTCTTCCAGGCGCTTTCGGTAGCGGCTGTTGGCGTAGAACGAGAGCTCGCTCGGGCTGGCCTCCGCAAGGCCGTTGACGCCGGTGATCAAACGACTGCCATCGCCCACCACCTCTCCGCCGACCAGAAGCGCGAGCTCCGACAGCGGTCGCGCTGATCGGTTATTCAAACCGACGCCTAGTCGTTGGAGGCTCGTTTGCGAGCCTTGGGGGTTGTTGGTTTCTGCGTGGCATCGCCTTTGTCGACCACCGGGCTCTTCTCGCCCGCTTTCTGCGGATGCTGCGCGCGGTACATCCGCATCACCTCGTCGGTGTAATCCAGCGGGGTTGCGGCGAAGGCAAAGGCCGCCCTTTCAAACATCATCATCAGACCCTCTCGCTCGGCGATGGTTTGGATGATCGGGTGGAGTTTGGAGAAAATCGCCTGCAGCTCGGCCTGCTCCTTGTTGTTCATCTCCGTCTTCGCCCGCTCCCACTTTTGTGCGAGATCCACGACCTTTCGCTGCAGGTCATTCTGGCGTTGCAGCCGGGTCTCCTCGCTCGTTGCCCCGGCCTGCTTATCGATCTGCTCCTTCTCTTTTCTCAGCGCCTCCTGCTCGCTGTCGATCTCCTTCTGTTTGGCGTCCAGGAGGGCCTGCAGGCGCGCCTTGGCCGCCTTGCCCTCCTCGAGCTCGGTCAGAGCCCGCTGCAGGTCGACGTAACCCAGCTTGTTCGCGGCGAGCGCCGACCCGGAGAGAAGCAGCGCCACGGCTGCGGCTGGCAGTTGACGAACCATCACCCAATGCTCCTTGCCAAACGGGCACCTCTCATATCAGAAGAAATTGCCTATCGTGAATTCGAAGAGCACCGGCTGGTCGATCCCCGGCCTGCGGTAGAGCGGAAATCCCCATTCAAATCGCAAAGGTCCAATCGGCGAGAACCAGCGAAACCCAAAGCCCACCGAGTGGTACAGCCCCAAAAACAGCGGGTACTGGGCGTCGTGAAACCACGGTTGAGTGGCGGCGAACGCGTTGCCGGTGTCGTAGAACACCACACCCTTGATACCCACTTTTTCGAAAATCGGGAATTCCAGCTCGAAGTTGAAGATCACCTGCTTGTTGCCGCCGATCCCGAAGGTGGTCACCAAGGGCGAGTCGGGTCGGGCCGAGGAACCCGCGCTGATGGTCGGAGTGATCGATCTCAGCAGATAGCCGCGGACGGAATTGATTCCACCCAGGAAGTAGAGCTCGGAGACCGGAACCGGCGAATTCGGATCCAGCTGCTGCACGTAGCCAAACGTGGTGTTGGTCTTGAAGACGAAGCCCCACAGCAGCGGGAAATAGAAGCGGGAGTATGCGGTATAGCGAGCGAACAAGAAGGTGCCCCCCAGGAACCGGGGGGCGACTTCGACGGACGCGAACTGAAAAAATCCCCTCGAGGGAAAGAGGCGATTGTCTCGTCGGTCCCAGGAAGCCGAAAGGCGCAGCGAGCTGGTAATCCCATTCCGAAAGCGGTTCGCGAGCGGGATCTGGTCAAAACCCCGCCCCGGATCAACCCTGACGGACTCTCGGGTGTAGGTGAGGGTGGCGATCACGTCCTCGAGGATGTGATAGCCAAAACTCAGATCGCCTCCGAATGCCTCTCGCACGAAGCCTTGGTAGTCGGCCTGCACCCGGTACAGATCGGTCGAAAAGATGAAGTTGGTATCGAAGAAGTAGGGATCGAGAAACGACACTTGCGCGAAGGAGCGAAGCGACGACAGCTGAGCGGACAGCGCCGCGGTCTGACCCCAGCCGAGAAAATTGTTCTGCGAGATCTGGGCGGTGAAAATGAAGTTCTCGACGTTGGAAAAGCCCAACCCGACCTGGAACGTCCCGGTGGCCTTCTCCTTGATTTCCACTTGCACCACCACCTTCGATTCGTCGCTTCCAGGTTTGTGGGTGACTTCCACCGTCTCGAAAAAGCCGAGCGCGGTGACCCGCTCCTTGCTCCTTCGCAGGCCGGTTCCCGAGAACAGCTCGCCTTCATAGACCCGAAGCTCGCGCCGAATCACCTTGTCGCGCGTCTTGGTGTTGCCAGTGACGTCGATGCGCTCGATGTAGACCTTGCGGCCTTTTTGGAAATCGAAGGTCAAATCAACCACTCGGCTTTCCGGATGCACCTGGGTGACCGGGGTGATGTTCGCGTAGGCGTAGCCCTGGTCCATGTAGATATCGGTGAAAGCGCTGATGTCGTGCGCCAGCTTGGACCGGTTGAACAACTCATGCTCGCGCGAGGTCATCATCGCCCGCAGCTGCTCTTTGGCAACCAACAACTCCCCCGAGAAGTCGAGGCTGCCGATCGAATAGGCCTCGCCCTCTTCAAGCTTGATGGTGATGTAGATGAAGCGCTTGTCGGGCGTCAGGGAAACCATCGGCTTCTCCACCTTCACGTTGATGAAGCCGCGGTCGTAGTAGACCGCTTGGATGATGGTGAGGTCCCGCTGGAAGATCTCCTCTCGGTAGGTACCCTCGCTCGTCAAGAAGGACAGCCACCCTCCCTCTCGAGTGAACATCACCGCCTTCAGATCCTCGGCCGGCACCCTGTTGGTCCCAATGAAATCGATCGCCTTGACCATCACCTTGGCGTGCTCGCGAATCACGAACACCACATCCACCTCGTCGCCGGGCTGAGCGCGGATCACCGGCTGCCCTCGCCGAGGAGCGGGCGCCGGCCGGTTGACGGGATCCAGCCGGTAAGTCACTTCCGCGAGGAAGAAGCCCTTTTCCACATACTTGTCTTGAATCTTCTTGGCATTTCGGCGGACCGCGTCCAGGTCCAGAATCGAATAGGGCTTGAGATCAATCGAGTCCTTGAGGTCGTCCTTGGAAAGCTCGTCGTTGCCCTCCAGCCTGATTTCCCGCACCGCTGGTCGCTCAACGACGCGGACCACGTAAATCACCCCGGCTCCGGCGGTGCGCTGAACCAGCAGTTGAACATCTGAAAAGTAGCTCAGCCCCCAAAGCGAACGGAGATCCTCGGCCGCCTTTTCCCGATTGAAGATCTCCCCCACCTTCTGCTTCAGGGCGCGCCTGATCGCCTCCGGCTCGACCCGCCGGTTACCCTCGATCCGAATCTCGACGATCTTGTCCTCGCCACCCACGGAATCCGACGGAGCCTCCAGGCTCGTCCCGCCATCGGCCCCGTCCCCGCGAGGCGCCAACGCCGGGACACCGGCGTCGGGGGGCAACAGCTGGAGCTGACGCCCGGAGCCCGGTTGGGCCGCCGCCCTGGACGCAAATAGCGTGATGCTGGCAACGGCGACGAACAAAAGTCGCCAAAAAGCGCAACCGATGCGAGAAACTTGAAACTCCAAGCAAAAAGTCGGCCGATTCAGGGGCGGGCACTCTAAGAGATCCGATCCGCCAGCCACAACGCAAAAAGCGAGGATCGCTTCCACAGAGCTTATAGACGGTGCGAACGCTCCAGCATTTAGCTTGGAAACACTTGCCCGTCGAGGAGGCGTAGTCGCCGTGGCATGGACTCCGCCAAGGCTTCGTTGTGGGTGACCACGATTGCGGTGATGCCGAGCTCGCGGTTGACTTCGCGCAGGAGCTGGTGAATTCCCTCCCCGGTGACCGGATCCAAGTTTCCGGTGGGTTCGTCCGCGAGCAGCAGCGCCGGCTTGAGCACCAAGGCGCGGGCCAGCGCCACGCGCTGCGCCTCGCCGCCCGAGAGCTCCCCCGGTCGATGATCGATGCGCTTTTCCAATCCCACCCTCAACAACAGCTCCCTCGCCCTTCGCACCGCCGGGCCGCGCTCCCAGCGCTGGATCAGCGCCGGCATCGCCACGTTTTCCAGCGCGGTGAACTCCGGCAGCAAGTAGTGGCTTTGGAACACGAAGCCGATGGTGCGGTTTCGAAAATCCGCCACCGCGGGGTCGCTCATTTCGAAGAGATCCCGCCCGTTGAAGCGGATCTCTCCCGCCGCCGGCGCATCGAGCAGTCCAATCACGTGAAGAAAGGTGCTCTTGCCCGAGCCCGAAGCTCCCACCAGGGAGACCAACTCTCCCGCCGCCAGGTCAAGGGAAACGCCGCGCAACACGTCGATCCGCTTCCCGTGCAGGAAATAGCTCTTGAAGAGGTTGCGAATCTCAAGACCGATCATCTCACTCGGACCTCAGCCCTTCCACCGGCTCCACTTGCGACGCCTTGAGGGCCGGGTAGATCGACGCCAGGTAAGTCACCAGCACTGCGATCAACACTGGGATCACGGTCTGAAGCGGCTCGATTTTCACCGGAAGCTCCGGGATGTAATAGACTTGAGGATCGAGCTTGATCCCGATCTTCTCAATCAGCAAGCACCAGGAGAGCCCGGAAAGCAATCCGAGCAACCCACCCGCGATCCCAATTTGAAGTCCCTCGGTAAGGAAGATCTTCACGATCCCACCGTCCGGGACGCCGAGCGCCTTGAGGACCGCGATTTCCTTTCTCTTTTCAAGGACCAGCATGATGACCGTGGCCACGATCAGGCCGCCGGCGACGATCACGATGATGGTGAGGATGATCCCCATCACCAATTTTTCCAGCCGCAGCGCGGAAAACAGATTTCGGTTCATCTCCCCCCAGTCTCGGGTGCGATACGGCCAGCCATCGAGCTGTTCGGTGATCGCCTTGGCGACTCGCCGGGCGTCGTCGACGTCGGCCACCCGGACCTCGACGCCACTGACGCCCTCCATGTTGAAGAACTTTTGCGCGGTCTCAAGAAGGATGTACACGAACTTGGCGTCGTACTCGTACATCCCCGAGTAAAAGATACCGGCCACTCGAAACGGGCGGCTCTTGGGGACTGGACCCTGCGGCCCCAATTCCCCGCCCAGCGGCGAGATGATGTCGACCCGATCCCCGACGTTGACGTGCAGTGAGCCGGCGAGCTCTCTGCCGACGATAATGCCCTGAAACACTGGCGTGGGTGGATCGCGTTCGGTTCGAACCGCGCCGGGTGCCGGCTCCGGGGAGCTGGTGTTCGAGATCGGCCGGGCAATGATCTTTTCCGGATGGCTCAAATTGTCCAACGAGCCGCCGGGTAGGATGTTCTTCGGCAAATCGGTGACGTTGCCGACGCTGGCAGGGTCGATCCCTTTGATGATCACGCCGGCAATGTTCTGTCCCGATGAAATCATCACCTCGTTTAAGATGAACGGTGTTTCGCCGACGACTCCCCTCATCTCGCGAACCTTGTCGATCACCTCCCGATATTCGGAAAAGCTGTCCGCGTACTTGGAAACCACCACCTGCGCGTTGGTACCGATGATCTTCTGCTGAAGGTCGGCCTCGAAACCGCTCATCACCGAAAGCACGATGATCAGCGCCATCACCCCGACCCCCACCCCTCCGACGGACAGCGTGGTCATCATCGCGGTGGGACTCTGCTCCCGGGTCTTCCAGTGGTGCAGTGCCTCGGTGGCCTTGAGCGGGTCGGCCAACCCCAGGGCTCTGATCCGCGTCTGCTCCACCGCCGCCTCGGCGGCGCGAACCATGGCGTAGACGATCAGCGGCGGAATGATCCCAAACATCAGGATCGCCAATACCGACAGGAGCAAGCGCGGCCGGAAAACGCTGACGTGTCGCCGGGCGATGAATAGCTCGAAGCCGCTTCGCAGATCCATCCGCCCGCTGCCGGTCGCCACAAATCCGGTGGTGATGCCCAAGAAGATCATCAACGCCAGGCCCAGATAAACCAGCCAGTAGCCAAGCTCCGGGCGGCCGAGCAGCCCAGCCAGGTACCAGATTTCCCGAAGGCGGTATCCAATCCGCAACTGAGCGTCGGGGTTCGCCGAAAGCGCGGAGAGCAGGAGCGGAATCGGCAGCCCGAAGTAAAGTAGCCCCAATGTGGCCTCTGGCGTGGCGAGTCGCTTGGCCCGCGCAGCGCCCAAAAACCCGGCCGCGAATGCGATCGCGAACGCCACCAGAAGCGAGATTGCAAATGCCACCGGAGGAGGTACCTGCCAAGCATCCGATCGGTTCTCCAGCACCCTGCCAAATCGGACGCCGGTGACCAGCGCGGTGTGGAGGACGATCAGCGCCAGTTCGGAAGCCAGAACGCCCCCTCCATAAGCCAACAGGGTTCCCCAATCGAAGTCCCGATAACGTGCCAGTCTTCGGAAGAGGGGGGCTCCGTGTGCCGGGCTCGGCGCCTGTGCGGGGGGCGAGAGGTAGCGGATCGACGTTCCGATCAGCGTCCAGCCGAGGATCCACAACCCCGCCGCCGAGGCCCAGACCCGACCGACGGTCGGAGCAAACGCGGGCGCCGAGGCCGAGGTGCGCCCTACGGTAACCACCGCCTTCACCAAGGTAGCCAGAACGCCCCAGCCGATTCCAGACAGCGACAGCTGTTCCAAAAGCTCCAGCACTCGCCGTTCGGCGGACGCCGCAATCGCCGCGAGCAACATGCCGAAAGCGGCAAGCGCCGCGCCGGCCCATAGGTATTTCCAGCGATATTGGGTTTGGCGGTCGGAGGGCACTTAAGGCTTCATTTTGGCTCAGGCTTGAGCAGGGGAAACAAAATCACGTCTCGAATCGAGGGTTGGTCAGCAAACAGCATCGCTACTCGATCGATTCCAATGCCCTCGCCGGCTGCCGGGGGCATTCCATGCTCCAGCGCCCGAATGTAGTCCTCGTCGAAGTCCATGGTTTCCGACCGACCTCGCTTTCGGGCTTCGAGCTGCGCCAAAAATCGGTCCCTCTGGTCGAGCGGGTCATTCAACTCTGAAAACCCGTTGGCGAGCTCGCGGCCGGCAATGAACAGTTCGAAGCGATCGGTGATTTCTGGGCGGGCGTCGTTCTTTCGCGCCAAGGGACTAATGGACGTCGGAAACTCGGTGATGAACACCGGGCCTACCAGGTTTTCCTCGACATAGTTCTCGAAGAGAGCGGCCCAAAGCTGTCCTAAGTCCATCAGGCCAATCTCGGTCCGATCCTGCTCCCGGGTGGCGAGCCGCGACACTTCGACGCGAAGTCTCTCGGCATCGAACAGGTCTTTTTCGGAGAGTTGGGGAAGCGCCTCTCGGATTGCCTCACCCATCGGGATTCGTCGCCATGCTGTGCCCAACTCGATCGGGACGCCTTGGTAAGTCAGCCGGGTACCGCCGAGGATCCGGCGGGCGGCCTCGACGAACAGCTCCTCGGTGAGCTGCATCAGGTCCTCGTAAGTCGCGTACGCCTGATAAAACTCGAGCATCGTGAATTCGGGGTTGTGACGGGTGCTGATGCCCTCGTTTCGGAAGTTGCGGTTGATCTCGTAGACCCGCTCAAGCCCGCCGACTACCAGCCGCTTGAGGTACAACTCGGGAGCGATCCGCAGGTACAGATCAATGTCCAGGGCATTGTGGTGGGTGGTGAAGGGCCGTGCGTTGGCCCCCGAGATCAACGGATGCATCATCGGCGTCTCAACCTCGATGAACTCCCGGGCGTCAAAAAACTCGCGGATCAATCGAATCAGCTCGGTCCGCTTTCGAAAAACCTCCTTGATTTCCGGATTGGAGATCAAATCCAGATATCGCTGCCGATAGCGCGTCTCCACATCGACCAGCCCGTGCCACTTCTCGGGAAGGGCTCTTAACGATTTGGTTACCGGGACGAACTCGCTCACCTCGAGCGTCAACTCGCCGGACTTGGACCGAAATGGTTTTCCGGTCACCGCGACGACGTCTCCGAGATCGGTGAGGCGAAACAGCTCGTAGCGGTCACCCAGCAAGTCTTTCTTGAGGTGGGCCTGGATTTCACCAGAGCGGTCTCGAAGCTTGATGAACGCCGCCTTGCCGAAAGATCGAAGCGCGACGACTCTGCCGGCGACCTGGTAAGTTGGCCGCTGCAAACCCTCCAGCTCCTCAGCGCTCTGACTTCCGTGGGCCCTGATCACCTCGGCGGCCAGGTTCTTCGGCCGCAGTCCGTTTCCCCAAGGATTGGCGCCGAGGTTGCGCCACTTTTGCGCCTTCTCCAGTCGGGACTCGTAGATTTCGTGTTCTTTTTTGCCTTCGCCAGCTCCGGGTTGCGCTTCTGTCATATCGGCCAAGGGGCGCGGGACGCTAACACCGCCGTTGCGAGCCGCTCAAGCTTCCGGCGGCCCGCGGTTGGGGTTCTTGATCCCCATCAGCTGCGCGGTGATGAAATCTTCAATCGCCCCATCGAGCACCGCGTCGACGTTGCCCTTCTCGACGCCGGTGCGATGGTCCTTCACCAGCCGGTAGGGAGCGAGCACGTAGCTTCGGATCTGCGAGCCGAAGGCGATGTCTTTCTTGCCCGCCTCGACCTCCTCGCGGGCGGCCTCCCGCTTCTTGAGCTCCACCTCGTAGAGCCGAGAGCGAAGGATCTTCCAGGCGACGTCGCGGTTGGCGTGCTGAGAACGCTCGTTTTGAACCGCGACGGTGATTCCGGTGGGCAGGTGCGTCAATCGAACGGCGGACGAGGTCTTATTCACCTTCTGGCCACCAGCGCCTGAAGCTCTGAACACGTCGGTTCGAACGTCCTTCTCCGGGATGTCGATTTCGATCCGATCGTCTAGTTCGGGATAGACGAAAACCGAGGCGAAGGATGTTTGTCGTCGAGCGTTGGCATCAAACGGGCTGATCCTGACCAGCCGGTGGACCCCATTCTCGGCCTTGAGGTACCCATACGCGTACTCTCCACGAACCGAGATCGAGACGTTTTTCAGACCGGCTTCCTCTCCGGCCACGTAGTCGGTGATCTCCACCTTCCAGCCTTTTTGCTCGCAAAAACGGCTGTACATCCTTAGCAGCATTGCCGCCCAGTCCATGGAATCGGTTCCGCCCGCGCCGGCGTTGATCTCGATGAAGCAGTTGTTGCGGTCGTTTTCTCCCGAAAGCATCGAGGAGAGCTCCAGCGATGCGATTTCGGCGTCGATCTGCCCCAGGGCGTGCTCCGCTTCGGCGATCGCTGTGGGGTCGTTTTCGGACCCGGCGAGCTCCAGGAGCACCTGCGCATCCTCCAGGGCCTGCTCGGTGCGCTCGAATTGCGAGATCAGCTGCTCGAGGCTCGCTTTCTCCTTGAGTACCTGTTGAGCCTTGACGTTGTCGTCCCAGAAGTTCGACTGGGCCGAGTCGCGCTCGATCAGCGCGACCCGGGAGCGCTTGCGGTCGATGTCAAAGATGCCCCCGGAGAACATCCAGCCGACTCTTGAGCTCGCCAATTCTTTGGTTCGTATCCACGGCCACGGATCTTCTCCCGATAGTGCCTTCACCACAAACTAGCAGCGGTTTTTCTTTGCTGCATGCTTCCGCCCCCCTGCTCCTCGACGGGCGGGGATCAACCCTTGGCCGCCGACCAGTTTGATCTCCAAGGCGGCCATGATCGCCGCGGCCTGCCGACGGCGGTGGTCGTAACCCAGAAGGTGCAATATCCCGTGCGCCAGGTAGCGCTCCAGCTCGCGCCTGACGCCCCGTTTGCCGGCGCGCGCCGTGGCGGTATCGAGGGAGAGGACCACGTCTCCCAAAAGCCGGAGCGCGGACTGCGCCACCGGGGTTTCTCCGCTCGGAAAGCTGAGCACGTCGGTAGGCCGGTTCCGAGCTCGCCAATGTCGGTTCAGATCCTGAATTTGCTCGTCGGTCGCCAAGCAAATGGAGAGCTGACACCGGCGCAGTCCCAGCCGTGCAAGCGCCCGCTCGGCAAACCGCGCCAGGCCGGGCGCAAAGCGGCGTCCGCCAGGATGGTCTACTCGGATCGCCACCTGATTGCTGGGCGACACCGCTCTAGAAGTGGCCGGCGTTGCGCTTGATGTCCGATCGCGAATCTTCTTTTCCCGCAATCGTCAACCCGGGCCTGTTGGCTCCCCCCGATCCCGTTCCCGTTGAGGCACGGCTGGGTTCCACGGCGGCGGGATATGCCGGCCGCGCGTGGTAGATTCCTTCCAGCGTCCTCACGAAGGACTGGGCGATCAGGTTCAAGTCCCTGAGGGTGAGATCGCATTCCTCCAGCTGGCCCTCGGAGAAGATCATGTTGATCATCTTCTGCACCAGCGCTTGCAGCTTGGCGGTGCTCGGCTCGGGCAAGGAACGGGAGGCGGCCTCCACCGCATCCGCAATCATCACCAGCGCCGCCTCCCGGAACTGCGGCTTCGGGCCGGAGTAGCGGTAAAGCGAATCTTCGATCTGTGGAGCGCCTTCCTTGCCCTCGGCCTCCTTGAGGGCCTTTTGGTAAAAATAGCCAACCAAGCGGGTACCGTGATGCTGCGGCACCGCGTCCGCGACCAGCTTCGGCAGCTTGTATTGCCTGGCCATTTCCAACCCATCGGTGACGTGACGCTTGATGATCAACGCGCTCATCGCCGGCGCGAGGCTGTCGTGGCGGTTCTCCCCCTTCTGATTTTCGCCGAAGTAAAGCGGGTTACGACCCTTGCCGAGATCGTGGTAGTACGCGCAGCTTCGAGCCAAAAGCGGGTTTGCCCCGATCGCCTCCGCAGCTCCTTCCACCAAGCTGCCGACGATGATCGAGTGGTGGTAGGTGCCGGGTGCCTGAACGATCAGCTCCTTCAGCGCCGGATGGTTGAGATTCGCGAGCTCGAGCAGCTTGATGTCCGATGCATAACCAAAGCTCGCCTCGATCAGCGGCGTCATCGCCATCACCAGCACCGGCACCGCGAGGGTATTTCCGACCAGACTGCAGACCGCGGTCAAAAGCGACTCTGGCGGGACCCCCTTTCCTTCCGCCAGACCGAAGGCAACCACGGTCAAAAAGCCGACCACGCCGGTGACCGCTCCCGCCTTGAAAATGCCGACCCGATCGCGAGCATGAGGAATTCGCTGGGCGGCCACGAGTGAAGTGATCAGGGAGTACACCCCGAACGAGAGCGAGTTGCCGAGCATCACGCCGGAAAGGCATGCGAGCACCAGGGTAAAAAACAGCGCCACCTCGGCGCTCAGGATGAAGCGCGCCAGCATCGCCCCGGCGGCCACCGGAACCAAGTAGTAGAGGGCTTCGACCGGGATCAACTGGTATTTGTCATGGACGGCGTCGGCGACCGCCACCCACAACTGGATCAACCCGAGCATGCCCAGCAGAACCACGCCCAACAGCAGCGCGTCCTTGCGGGTGGGTCTAAACCGTCGAAATCCGGCCCGGTGAAAGGCATACGCGGCGCCGATCAGCAGGGCGATCAGGGCGGAGCCCCCCAGATGGGTACGCAGCCGGTCCAATGGGTGGGTTTGCGCTCGCATCGCCTTGAGGATCCCCAAGTGACTTGGGTTGATCAGCTCTCCATCGCCGATCACCCGCTGACCGCGCTTGATCTGGATGACTGCGCCTTTGACGGCCTCGGCCGCCCGCACCCTTCGATTTTCGGTCTCCGCGATGTTGATCGTCAGGTTCGGCCGAATCAGGCGCCGAGCCAAGTGAACCACCGCTCGGCGAAGGCCAAGGGGAAAGTCGGATAAGAGATTCCCCGGTACCGAAGCCGTGCGATCGATTTCGGCCTTGGCCTCCTGCACGTCTTTGATCACCGGCGGTACCACCGCGCTCACGTGCTCGGCCTGGCTTCCAAGAATCCGCACCACGATGCCTTGGGCTCCAACCTGGGACAGCTCTTCGCGGGAGGTCGCCAGCGGCGAGTTGTAGGCGTGCTCGATCAGAGCAGAGACGGCTTGCTCCTGGAGCCGTCCAAAGCGCGTGGCCACTAAGGCCTCGAAGAGATCCTCGTCCAGCGGAAAAAGCCGCTGTTCGAAGGCGCGGCGCTCGGCGCGGAGGCGCTCGTCCAGGGATTGGGTAAAGGTCGGCTTGGGATCGGGCTTTCGAACTCTCTTTCCGGTGGAAGCACCTTCCTGACCCGGCGAGGGATCCGGGGGCTTGACACCAGCCTCGAGCTCGAACTGGGCGATCACCGCGCGCATCGCCGCGAATGCGTCGTGCATCGCCAACTTGAGCTCGCCGACCAGCGCCGGATTGTAGTCGTAGACCGGCCGGACGGCGGCGCGGGCCTCCTGCCGACGCTGCTCGGTCAAACTCCGATCCACGATCTCGTAATCGCGAGCCGCCTTGAAACCCGAGGCCAGGCTACTTTTGAAGGGCTTGCCCAGATCGTCGGGCCCCAGCTCCGGCAGCTGCTGGCTGTACAGGGATGGGGAAATCAGGAACGCGGAGGCCGTCGAGATGACGATCAACAAGATGAGATGAGTGACGCTGCCCCACCACCGCGCGCCGGAGCTTAAACGATTGATCCATCCCGCCGACGGAAGAGCGAGGTGCTCCGATGGGTGTTCCGGCATCTGCGGCACCCTACGGTGTGTCCGACCGGCTTTCAAGATCGGGTTGGACGGCCGGTGATTCGTTGGAAGCTGACGATTCCTGGGCTGCAGGAGCGAGCTCGCGATCGTAAGCGCGGATCACCTCTTGCACCAGAGGATGGCGGACCACGTCGAGCTCCGAGAATTCGGAGATCTCGATCCCCTCGATGTGCTGCAGGATTCGCCGCGCGTGTATCAGGCCCGAGACCTTTCCCGGAGGTAAATCGATCTGGGTGACATCTCCGGTGACCACCGCCTTGCTGTGGAACCCGAGCCTGGTCAAGAACATCTTCATCTGCTCGATGGTGGTGTTCTGCGCTTCATCGAGGATCACGAACGCGTCGTTCAGGGTGCGGCCCCGCATGAATGCCAGCGGAGCTACCTCGATGACCCTTTGCTCCAGCAATTGGCTGCTGCGATCGGAATCCATCAGGTCGTCGAGCGCGTCGTACAAGGGGCGAAGATAGGGATCCACCTTTTCGGCCAGGTCGCCGGGCAGAAACCCAAGCTTCTCCCCTGCTTCGACCGCCGGTCTGGCCAATACGATCCTCTTCACCTGACGCTCTTGGAAATAGGCCACCGCCATCGCCATCGCCAAGTAGGTCTTCCCGGTTCCGGCCGGCCCAATCCCAAAGACGATGTCGTGGGTCCTCATCGCCTCCAGGTACCGCTTTTGGTTGATGCTCTTCGGAGCTATCTGGCGGTTGCCCACGCGGATCAGCTGTGGACCGGAAATGATGTCCTTGAGAGTCTCGGTTCCCCGGGCCAGCACCTTGATCGCCTGTTCCACCTCCTGCCCTCGAACCGGATGACCCGCGCGAACCACGCCTTCAAGCTGCTCCAGCAACTTGGTCGCGAACGCCAGCGCGTCCGCCGGACCGGAGAGGTGCAGTTCCGTTCCCCTCTGGCCGATCTTTACCCCGAGTCGCCGCTCGATGACCTTGAGGTTGGCGTTTTGCTCCCCGAACAGATTTCGGGCGACGTCGTTGTCTGCGAGATCAATCTTCGCGCTGGCTGCAGACTCGATGGTACGTGGCCTCAAATCGCTTCTGTTCTCCTGAAGTTACTGAACCTGGACGACCAAGAAGATAAGCGCACTGGGAACCAAGGTCTAGCGCAACGGCGGCAGCAAGATGAATTCCTGCTCTGACAGCCGACGGTAATGGTAGTTCTCCCGCCAGGGGTAGCGAAGATCCGCCGCCTGCAGCAGGTGCGAGTCCACCAGCGGCTCGAGTCGTTCGGGAAGGTGACCAGTTTCCCACCGATAGATTTCCAGGGCACCGGCGATCCGGCTGAGCTGGGCATGAGCAACGAACAATTGGATGCCGCGATCGGCATCGGCCGACGCAGCCGAGCTGCGAAACCGAATCGCCGGAAGACTCAGTTGCGAGGCCAACAGAGCCACCGCAGCGAAACCAACTGCGGCAAGGCCGATCCGAATCCACTTGCCGCTGAGGCGCGACGTCCACCCATCCTCGGCGGACAGGCCGGGGGGCAGCCGGTGATCCGGATGGAGCACCTGGACGTATCCACAGTTCAAGAGGTTCGCCAGGGCCTTACAGGTTTCGAAATGACCCAAACATGAGAGGTCGGTCAGCTTTTGAACGTCGCGGTCGGGTTCAATCAGGCCGTAAACCACCCGCTCCGCTTCGCCAATCGGCTCCATTCCGCGGTCCGGGCCGTCAAAATCGATCAGGGTTTCCTCGGTCCCGTCGGCCGATTCAGGCTGTGGCGGGACCGGCAGCTCTTTGAGCCGGCGAAAGAAGAGCCGCGGGCTGGTGATCCGCTTCTTGATCGTGGGCCACTCGTCCAGCTGGCGAAACCCCTCCATCAACACCGCTTCCGCCCGCAACGGGCGAATTGCCTCGGTGCTGGCGTCCACATCGCCTTGCTCGAATTGATAGGTACCCGCGCGCAGGCCGAAGAGCTCGTAGAGCACCTCCGTCGCCTGCAGCTGGACGACCTGCTCGAACCGCTCGCGGCTCACCAGCTTTTCGGCAACCAAGACGTCCCCCAGCCTCATCAGGGTCCGCCTTTGTTTGTCCAGCGCGGCAGCGAGTTGTTCGTCGCTGACCAGCTCGGCCTTCAGCAGCCACTTTCCAATCAGCTCCTTGCTTCGCTTCTTGACATCCTCGACTTTGACGATCGCCCCGTCGCGAAAACCGATTCGTACCTCGCGTTGCTTCGCCCGCAAGTAGAGAGTGCCGCTGCGTTGCTGTTGTCCAATGAATTGAAGGATATCGGCGATTCCGAAGTCCTTGAGGGTTCCCCTAAGCGCCATTTCCTGCTCCTGCGGTGCGGCGGATCATCCGAGTCGGCGGCGGTAAAAGTCGCGCAGCGACCAAAGGTGCACCAAGATCAACATCACCAGCATCGGCGCCAGGCCGATCCACGAGCGCTCCGCGATGTAGGGAGCCCTCACCACCCCCTGATGAAACAACACGCCGAAGAACGCGAACAGGAACAAAAATGCATAGCTCGCGCCGGCGATCGGCATCCCCAGGTAGAGGTGGCCGGCGCCCGAACAGAGCACGCTGAGGGCGTAGGAAGTTCGCTCCAGGCGCAATTGGTAGCGCGCGACCTCAATCTGCTTCCGAACCTTGTCCGCGGGCGCCACCGCCCCCTGGCGAGCAAACACGTTGACGCATTGATTGCAGAACAAGCTTCCCATCCCGAGCTCCGGGTCGCACTTGCGGCAGATTGGACGACCGCACTTGTCGCATCCGGAACAGGCCTCGATCGCCTGGTGAGCCAATCCCAGCGCCGCGATCAACGCCGCGAGCGCCGCGGGATAGAGCCAGGCCAGCGGCGGCGGGACGTCGCCCAGCAGGCGCAACCGCAGCTCGTTGGTCACTTGGACCTCCTGCTGATCCGAATGAATCGAGCGAGCCAGATCCTCAACTGCAAGTGGCACCGGGATCAGCTCGCGATTCACGTAGACGCTGCCCGGCGGCTTCTGCTTCTCCACTGTCTCGGCACCGGCGGCGCGCGCCTGCCAAGAGTAGAGTTTGGACAGGTTGGAGGCAGCGGCGAGCAAGCTTGAGTCGGATCGGGTGGCGCGGCGAAAGCTGTCGGCAGCGCCGGCGTAGTCACCTTTGGCAAACATCGCGTTGCCCAAGGTGGTCAACGCCCGCGCGTCGTTGTCCCGAGACAGCAGCGCTTTTTGAAGATGCTGAATCGCATCATCCAGCCGGCCGCGACGCAGCTCGAGGCGGCCGAGGGCAAACAATTCCGCGAACTCCGCTCCGCCGTCCTCGGCTTTGCGTCGAATTCGCGACTCGGCAGCCGCGGACTCCGGTCCGCCCCTTTCCAGACGGTAGACGTCTTCGGCCGGAGTTCCTGCGAATGCGGTGAGCCGTACCAGCACCGCCGCGAGGATCGGGACCCCGCCGAGGCTGGCGACCAGGATCCCAGCGACGACTCGCTCGGAGGTCGGCAGATACATCGCCGTTGCCGCGAAGAGGGTGATGAAGAAGGGAACCCAGCCGAGCCGAAGGGCGATCGGCAGGGTTACCAGAATCGCGCCCAGGACCGCGGTCTGCCAACGCGCCAGTCCCCGGGGGAACAGGTGGTGGAAATCGTGGCTAAAATACCGCCAACGCCTCAGGCAGAGCGTGGCCAACACCGCTACCGCGGTGGAAAACAGGGCCACCAGAGCCCCGGAGCCCAAATCAGCAAACCCCGCGCGCCGATACAGCGGATCGCGCCACCCAGCCTTCAGACCCTCGACGAGCTGTTGTGCCCAGTCGCTCACTGCGAGCGGTCTGGTCAGAAAATGGATCTTCGCCGTCGCCCAGTGGATCGCCAGGGAGTCTGGATCCAGCTGCTCGGCGGCGTTGGCCAAAGCAAGCGCCCCCAAAGGATCGTTGCGCTTCAGGCGAGCATCCGCGGAGCGCATCACCGCGGCGCCGAAGGCATCGAGATCCTGGATCGCTAGGTCCTCCTTGAGCGCTCGCAGCTTTTCGAGGGCCAGGGCGGCGGACCCGGCATCGGATCCCTCGGCCGCGATACGCCAGGTTTTCCACGCCGCGCGAATCGCATCGGTGGAATCAGAAGTCGAGTCGGCGGCAAGGCCCGAGCGGGTGGCCAACATCAGAATGCACGTCGCCAATCCAGCGCATGACCTGGAGAGTTTGCCCAGCCCCATTTGCCGTTGAACCATGATAGGCGAGCGCGGCGCGGCCAACCAAAGCCGGAAGGCCGCTCAGGAAAGGGGTCGCCGGTGGAGTCAAATGTGCCGAAAGATGCGGGGCGGGAGTTTGAGCAATTGGTCGAGGTGATGAAACGACTTCGCGGTGAGCAAGGTTGTCCGTGGGATCGCGACCAGACGCTGGCCTCGCTTCGACCCTACCTGATCGAAGAAGCTTACGAAGTGCTCGACGAAATGGATCAGGTGGTCAGAGGTGGACCTTGGAAGGGACTGTGCGAGGAGTTGGGAGACCTGCTCTTTCAAATCGTGTTCCAAGGGCGGCTCGCGCATGAACGCGGAGAGTTCGACGTCGCCGACGTCTGTCGCTCGGTGCGTGAAAAACTGATCCGGCGCCACCCGCACGTTTTTGGCGACCTGGAGGTCAGCGGCGCGGAAGAGGTCCACCAAAACTGGGTCAAGCTCAAGGCCGCGGAGCGCAAAGAGAAGTTGGGCCACGAAGGCTCGGTACTGGACGGCGTTCCGTCCGCCGCGCCGGCGCTGCTGCGCGCTGAGCGGTTGACCGAGAAGGCTTCACGGGTTGGATTCGACTGGAGCAGCATCGCCGAAGTCCGGAACAAAGTCAGCGAAGAAATGAACGAGCTCGATCGGGCGATTGGTTCGGCCGATCCAAGCGCCATCGAACACGAGCTGGGAGATGTCCTCTTTGCACTCGTCAACCTGGCGCGATTTACGCGGACTCCCGCGGAAGATGCTCTGCGGCAAGCGAATCGGCGCTTCTCCGAGCGCTTTCGATTCGTGGAAGAAGGTCTACGCCAGCGTGGCATTGCGGTCGGAGGCGCGACCTTGGAACAGATGGAAGAACTTTGGCAGCACGCGAAGGCTCGCGAGCGGATCAACCAGGATGGATCAGCGCTCCCCCAACCGGGGAAACCTTGAAGACCCCTCCGCTCAATTGTCCACAAGATCTGTTACGAATTTGGGGAGAACTCTGTGGAGATTGCCGGCCGTCAGTCGAATCGAGGGCGCCGAGTTCGTGGTTGCTGATGAATACCGCGAGCCCGTTTCCTCCGGAGCTCGGGAGTTTAGCGAGGGGCGGCGTGATCTTTTCCACAGACTCCTCCGGCCAGATCTTTCGAACCTTGACGGACTGGAGTGTGGCTGCTAGGTAGCCGCTCCTTCCTTTCGGACCACGAGGTCAACCTTGGCGAACACCAGGTCTGCGCAAAAGAGAAACCGCCAGGCGCAGCGCCGTCGGCTGCGCAACGTCGCGGTTCGCAGCGGCGTCAAAAGCGCCATCAAGTCGGCCCGAGAGGCAATCGCCTCGCGTGACGCCCAGAAGGCAGAACAGGCGCTGCGCCAAGCCGTACGCGCGATCAACAAGGCTGCTTCGAAGGGCGTGATTCATTCGCGCAATGCCGCACGGCGGGTGGCACGACTCGCCAAGTCCTTGGCCGCGCCCCGGACTTCGGCTTAGCCGGCCGCTAACCGCTGCCAGACCGCGCTTCCGCGCCGGCAAGGGTCACTCCCAGGCCCTTGAGCTCCTCGGAGAGGGTGGCCCACACGCTTTGCACTCGCTGGGCCTGCGCGGACCGGGCAGTGCCGAAGCCCAAGGGTATTTCCACGAGCTCGCCGCTTCGCAACCGCAGCCTTAAGGTGTATTGCCTTTGAGCGAAACAGGCGACGGCCGCGAGCAAGAACAAGGCAGCGAAAATCAAACGCAGGACCCAGAATCCGACGAGCGCCCCGGCGCAGATCAGCAGAGCTCCGACGGCGAGCGCTTCCCACATCGGACGCTGGGCTAAGCAGAAGCAGCGCAGCGCGGCGATCGGAAGGATCATCGGTTTTCGTTGGGCCCCAGGGATCCACTCCAGACGCCTTTGCGAAAGCCGAAGCAAGTGGCCCCTCCCCAGATCGGCCTGGAGAAAGGGCTGATAGGCTTCCAGCAATCGATCGCGGGCGCCTTGGTCCTCAGCGGGCGTCGGCACGATGCCCCCGCGATCAAGAAACCACGAAGTTGATCAACCTGCGCGGAACGAAAACCACTTTGCGCACCGTCTTGCCGGCCAGACTGTTGCGAATCTTTTCTTCGCTCTCGGCCGCGGCTCGCACCTCGGCTTCACCGCTGTTGGCGGCGACGCGGATTTCCGCACGCAACTTTCCGTTCACTTGCACGGCGTAAGGCAACACGTCGTCGACCACCAATGCCGGGTCGAAAGCTGGCCAATCCTGGGCGGCGACCACGCCGGTGAAACCGTAACCGCTCCAGACTTCCTCCGCCAAATGTGGAGCAAATGGGCTGATGATCAGCGTCAAGAGCCGGATCGCCTCGGCCATCGCGCCCTTCTCGGCGTCGGTCTGGAGTGCGCCCACCGCGTAGAGAGCATTGACGAACTCCATGATTCCGGCGATTGCGGTATTGAACGAGAGCCGCTCGATCGCTTCGCCCACTCGCTTGACGCACTTGTGCGCCGCGCGTCGAATCTCCAGCGCGGTCCCAGTCACCGGCGAGCGGGGCAAAGTGGCGGAGGAGATCGACTGGTGCTGAAGCGCAAGTGCCCAAACGCGCTTAAGAAATCGATACGCTCCCTCGACCTGTTCATCCGACCAGTCGAAATCCCGCTCCGGCGGACCGGCAAAAAGAACGTAGGCTCTGGCGGTGTCCGCACCGTATTTCTGCACGATCGAAGCCGGAGTCACCACGTTGCCCCACCGTTTGGACATCTTTCTGCCGTCTGGCCCATTGACGATGCCCTGGGTGATCAATCGCACCACCGGCTCGTCGTTATCGGTCAAGCCCAGCTCCTTCATCAGCCGGCTCCAGAATCGGAAATAGAGCAGGTGCATCACCGCGTGCTCCGGCCCGCCCACGTAAATATCCACCGGCAACCAACGCTGGGCTTGCTCTCGCTCAAAGGGAGCGCGGTCCCAATGAGGGGATAAGTAGCGAGCGTAGTACCAAGAGGAATCGACGAAGGTGTCCATCGTCTCCACCTCTCGCCGTGCCGGTCCTCCACAGCGAGGGCATCGGGTCTGGACAAAGGAGGGAACCTTCGCCAGTGGAGGCTCTCCCTTACCCGTGAGAACAGCCTGCACGTCGATCTCCGGCAGTAACACCGGCAGATCCTCCTCTGGCACCGGAATGCCGCGCCGCTCGGGATCGCACGCGTCGCAGTAGATGATCGGGATTGGAGTGCCCCAATACCGTTGCCGCGATATTCCCCAGTCCTTTTGCCGATAGAGGACTCTGCTCTTTCCTGCACCCCGACGTTCGAGCGCTGCCGTCAAACGGCGCCTGGCCTCGTCCGAGGCCAGCCCATCGAATCCGTCGGAGTTGGTGAGCACGCCGTCGTCCACGAATGGGGCCTCCAGTGGTTGCGAGGCGCTGCCCGGATCCGCGGCCGGAACGATGACTTTGCGGATCGGGAGGCGGTATTTCTGGGCGAACTCAAAGTCTCGAGCATCGTGCGCCGGAACCGCCATCACCGCCCCGGTGCCGTACTCGGCGACCACGAAGTTTGCGACCCAGATTGGCAGCTCCGCGCCCGTGAAGGGATGGATTGCATAGCCGCCCGTGAACACCCCCTCCTTCTCGGTCGCTTCCGTGGTGCGCTCGAGCTTGCCCAACCTCTGCACCCTTTCGGCAAACTGCGCCACCTGTTGTCGCTGAGCAGGAGCGGTAATCTGCGAGACCAGTTTATGCTCCGGGGCCAGGACCACGTAAGTACAGCCAAAAATGGTGTCCAGGCGGGTGGTGAAAACCCGGATCGGCGCGTCGGATCCCTTGACGCGGAAGTCCAGCTCGCTCCCCTCGGAGCGACCGATCCAGTTTCGCTGCATCGTGACGATTCGGTCTGGCCACTGGGTCAATCCATCCAGCCCCTCGAGCAGTCGGTCCGAATACCGGGTAATCCGAAGCGCCCATTCGGGTAGCTCGCGCTCGATCACCAAGGAATCACAGCGCTCGCACCGGCCCTCTTTCACCTGCTCGTTGGCAATCACGGTCAGGCAACCGGTGCACCAGTTCACCCGACCCAAGCGCCGGTAGACCAAGTCCCGCTTCAGAAACTGGATGAAGAACCACTGGTTCCACCGGTAGTACTCCGGCTCCGCCGTCGAAATCTCCCGCGACCAGTCATACGAATATCCGAGCGAATGAATCTCTTTCTTGATCGACTCGATGTTGAGTTGGGTGCGGATCGCCGGGTGAACTCCGTCCCGGATCGCCGCGTTTTCAGCCGGCAGCCCGAAAGCATCCCAGCCCATCGGGTGGATGACATCGAAACCCCTCATCCAGAAGTAGCGCGCGTAGACCTCGCCGATCAGGTAATTGCGAACGTGGCCCATGTGTAGAGCGCCACTGGGATACGGAAGCATCTCCAGGACGTATTTTTTTGGTCTGCCCCGCCGAGAGCCTGCCCGAAAGACACCTTCCTGCTCCCAGCGGGCTTGCCACTTGCTCTCAAATTCTTCGGGTTGGTAGCGCTCGCGCATTGGCATCGGCGGCGTTCTTATCACTTTCTCTGCGTGCTTTCTGAGCACCTTCGATGATGTAAAGTGAAGCTCATGGCTTGGCCAATCGTTTCGATTCGGGAGATTTCTCGGTACGAAAATCAGGAGGTCGAGCTGCGAGGATGGCTTTACAACAAGCGATCTTCCGGCAAGCTCCACTTCCTTCAGATCCGAGACGGTTCCGGAATCATCCAGGCGGTGGTCTTCAAGGGAGACGTTTCACCCGAGATCTTCGAAAGAGCGGACCACATTGGCCAAGAGACTTCGCTGCGGGTTCGGGGTCTGGTGCGCGCCGATAAGCGCAGCCCCATCGGTTTCGAGCTCTCGGTGAAGGATCTGGAGGTGATCCAAGAAGCCAAGGATTACCCGATCACTCCCAAGGAGCACGGCGTCGCCTACCTGATGGAGCACCGCCATCTCTGGCTGCGCTCGGTGCGCCAGAACGTCATCCTGCGAGTGCGTCACACCCTGGAAAAATCGATCCGCGACTACTTCGATCTGAACGGATTCACGCTCGTCGACGCCCCGGTATTCACCCCGGCCGCATGCGAAGGCACCAGCACCCTGTTCGAGGTTCCCTACTTCGACCTCGGTAAGGCCTACCTCACCCAGTCCGGGCAGCTGTACATGGAAGCAGCGGCGATGGCCCTCGGCAAAGCGTATTGCTTTGGACCTGCGTTCCGGGCTGAAAAGAGCAAAACCCGGCGACATCTCACCGAGTTTTGGATGGTCGAGCCCGAGGTGGCTTACCTCGATCTCGAGGGTGCCATGGAGCTGGCGGAGGGGCTGCTGTGCTACCTGGTCGACCAGGTTCTTGCCAAGCACGGGTCCGAGCTAGAAACCGTGCTCGAGCGGAACACGGCCGTCTTAAGGAATACGAAGAAACCGTTTCCGCGAATCACCTACACCGAAGCGATAGAGCGCCTCCGCGCCGCCGGGCACCCGATCCAATGGGGCGACGACTTTGGCGGCGATGAGGAAACGGTGCTGGCGAACCAATTCGACCGACCGGTCATCGTGCACCGATACCCGGCGAGCTTGAAAGCCTTCTACTTCAAGCGGGACGCGTCCGACCCGAAGCTTGCATTGGGCATGGACATCCTTGCGCCTGAGGGATACGGCGAAGTCGTGGGCGGCGGACAGCGCGAGGACGATCTCGCGACGCTGGAGCAGCGCCTCGAAGAACACCAGCTTCCTCGCGAGGCCTTCACCTGGTACCTGGATTTGCGCAAGTACGGGAGCGTTCCGCACTCCGGCTTTGGCTTAGGGGTGGAACGCACCGTGGCTTGGTTGTGCGGCCTGCATCACGTGCGTGAAACCATCCCCTTCGCGCGGATGATGGAGCGGATTACGCCCTAGTTGCTCCAGTGGCCCTCGCTGGCTAATGCGAAGGCGGCCAGAAAGCGTGTCGAGAAGTGCTGCTTCGATCGCCACCGGATCGCCCTTTGCCTTATCGCAGAGGGCTCGAAAGGCCCTTCTGTCCAACGACGCATTCGCGGGAGCGACCACCGCTCCGGTGACCAGTGAAGGGATCGAATAGGTGGCCGTCGCGCGAGCATCGAGCTCGAACAACGACAGGTCTTCCAAGGCAACGTCGGTCAGGGTCGGGCTCCCCGGCTCGGCGAACTGAACTTGGAGGGAACGCCACCCGATTCCGAAAATCCCCGCATGCACCGCGTCGCTTTTGCCGGTCTGATGCGGCTGAAGGGACCGGACATCTTCCCTTAAGTCCGCGTCCATCCGCCAATTACGCAGATAGCGCCGCGCCGCCGCCAGTGCTTTTTCGTCCCGCGCGTCGAGAGTTTGACGCTCGCTGTCCGGCTCGGCCGAGAGCAGCTCGAAGCCGTGAAACAAAATCTCCATTCCATCGACCTCGCGCTGCAACGGCTCGGGCATGCGCCGTCCATCCGGCAGCACTCTTTGAAGCCTTCCCGCGCCATCGAACGAGGACAGGACCTCGGCCAACCTGCCATGGGCGCGCGCCACCCTTCCAAAAGCTCCCGCAGAGGGTTCCAAGGACAGCTGGGGGGTTATCCGCAAACGAACCTTGAGAGCTGGAGGCGGCGTCTGGGCCTCTCCCGACCATCCGGCCTGGGGCGCGGACTGCCAATCCGCGCCATGAACCGCCTGAAAGAGTCCCACCAGTCGCGACTGGTAGCTGGGTCCGAAGCTCAGACCCGAAGTGGCAGCATCCATCGGGTTCAACAGCGCCACAAAGGTGGACTCGCGCCACGATTCGAAGGGAGCACCCGCGTCGGCGGTGAGCATGATCCGCCCTTCTTGCGCCGCCAGGGAAAGCTCCTCCCAGCCCTGCGCTTGCTCATGCTTCTCGAAAGTTGCCAGAAACCGGCTGATTGGATTCTCGCCGGATGCGAAAAGCGCCGGGCCGACTTCGCTTTGCCCGGTAAGCTTGCTCGGAAAGCCCCGCAGCGAATCCCGCAGCCGCTCGAGGCCGGCATGAGTGCGCGATAGCTTCGGATCGCCCTCAATGGTGTCCATCAAAAACAGAGCCGCTGCCAGGCCGGCCCGCGTCATGGGCAGCGGTTGCGCGAGAACCCAGTCCCGAACGTAGACGCAGCGCAAGCGTTTGTTCCATCGAAACGGGCCAACCGCGCTTAGCTCAGGCTCGAAGGCTTGAAGCCTACGGACCTCGCTCTCGATTTCGGCCATCAGCTGCGACTCGGCGCGCAAGGCAGTCCGCAGTGGCGCGGAAATCAGACGTTGGGCAGCTGCGATCCGTTTGATCAGCAGCAAGGCGCCTTCCTTCTCGTCTCCAGAGCTCGCGAGATACCGCCTCAGCGATGAATCGAGAATTCGACTCCAAAAAGCCGGGCGAGGCAAAGGTAGGCCAAGGGTCCCATCTTCAGCGGCCAACTCCAGGGTCGCGATCGCTCCATCCTCGAACTGCCTGGCCTTCCACAGCAGCATGTCCAGATCCGCAATTGCGTGTCTGCGTTGGCTGGACAGAGCAGTGAAGGAACCGATCAGCGGCGCGTGCTCCACCTCGCCCACGTCCAGCAGCAACTTGCTCCCACCGGGTTGCAGTTTGACAGTGACCGCGTCCGGCAGCCTGCCGAGAAAAGCCTCGACCTGGTCCTCGCCGAATTCCCTCAGCATCTCCGAGGCTACGGGGCTTGCCGCCAAACCGGCGAGCCGGTAACGGTACTCAACGCTCCCGTCCGGCAGCGGACGCACCTGGCTTGGCCAAAGATCCAAAGTACCAGCGGGTTCTCCCTTCCCTTGCGTCGTGACCGGTCCGGGAACCGCTGAAACCGACGCCAGAAAAAACAAGCTTGCCGAGAATTTGAGCACCTTAGCCCTCCGCGCGCGCCCCGCCTCGCTGTTTCAGCAAACCCTTGAGCTCCAGCAGCAGTGCCGGTCGATCCGGAAGTCCCGCCAGACCGATCAAGTACGGATGCTCGCCCGGACTGACCAGGGACGGCAGCGGCGTCAGCTCGCTTCTTCGCACCCGCATCACCTCCGCAACGGCATCCACCATGACCCCGAGGCGGCGGGTGCCGATCCGGCAAAGCAAATACTTAGGACGCGGCCGCGGCAAAGCCTTGACCGAAAGGAGCTCTCGAAGATCGACCACCGGGACGATCGCTCCGCGCACCTGGATGACGCCGGCGGCAAAGGGAGGCGCACCCGGTACCGCGGTCAGCTCTGGCGAGTGCAGCACCTCTTCCACCCTCATCAGATCGATGGCGTAGTTCTGCCGCCCGAGGCTGAAAACACACAGCTGCAGCTCCGGATCTGCGGTCGAAGGCTCGGAATTCGAGGACGCCGTCAGCGCTGGCCCAATCATTCGACCACCAGATTCACGTTGAGGAGCATCACCACGCTGTCGTCAAGACGCACCGAACCCAACACGCAGTCACGTTCGTTGTCAAACCCCGACGACGGCGATTCAATTTCAGAACGACGGAGGCGAATCACTCCAATCACTTTGTCGACAAATATTCCGCAATCGCAGTTGCGCCCATGGACAACCAATATTCTCGCGGGCTTGGGGATGGTATTGAGATCGGCCGTGGGACCCGCCAACTGGGGTGTCACCGCCGACAACCGCAAGCGTGGCTTGACGTTGTAGACGGGTAAAATCTCACCCCGGAGATTCAAGATGCCGATCACGTCCTTAGGACCGCCCGGCACCTCGGTGAGAATGCGCGCTCGGACGATTTCACGCACCTCGTAAATCGGCACCGCGTAACTTTGGCTCTCGAGTACGAAGCCCAAATAGTAGTCCGCGCTCTCGGTGACACCGGCGGCGCCCAAGGTTTCCGGCCCCAGAGACGCCTCCAATCCTTCGGTTCCTTCCTCTTCCGGGTGGTAAAAGAACCGTTCCAGCAACCGGTTGAAACGCGACATGCTAGCGCCTCAAAGGAATTGGCTACGCCGTTCCGAGTTGATGACCGACTCAAGCAACGCAATCAGATCCACCACCAGCGCGGTGATCCGATTGCCCAGGTCGGTCGCTCCCACCACCCCGGGCAAGTTCTGAAACGTCTCCCCCAGTGACTTGATCACGATGTCCTGCTGGCCGAGCAGCTCATCCACCCCGATCCCGAAGTTTTGCTGCCCCACGCCCACCAACACAATGTATTGCCGCTTTTGATCTCCCGGAGACAGCCCGAGCAATTTCGCCAAGCGGATCAAAGGAACGGCCCTTCCCCGAATCGCGATCGTCTCGCGCCGCTCGACGATCCGGATCTCGGTGATCTCCGCGGCGACGACTTCAATCACGCTGTCCAACGGAACCGCGTAGGTGCGTTGCGCCGAGCGAACCACCAGCGCCCTGATGATCGCCAGCGTC
>Ga0126384_10000059_pt1 | contig 41576 bp, 40 predicted proteins | sample PanSoiMetPlot_36_FD_92543 | JGI IMG/M metagenome (GOLD analysis project Ga0126384, IMG submission 92543) | Tropical forest soil microbial communities from Panama - MetaG Plot_36 | ecosystem: Environmental > Terrestrial > Soil > Tropical forest > Bulk soil | place: Panama | collected 2016-02-17 | reverse complement strand
GTTAACTCCCGGTGGCCGCATTCAAATCGGTGAAACCGAACTGATCTTCGACGACGGAACCTACAACTCGGGTATCGGCGCGACGATGATTACGGACAATACGACGTCACTGCCCGAGGCGACGATTGCCCTGAACTCATCGGATCGCACCACCTCCGGATTGCTCGAAGCGATCGAGGGAGCGCGCACCAAACCGGAAGAGATCTCAGCGGCGCGGCCGGAAAAGACCAGCGATCTGTTGGCTTTGATCAGCAAAGTTGGTGTCACCCTATTGTCTTCGGCCTCGCTAAACGAGACACTCGAGCAAATAGTAAGCCTGGTGTTTGAAGCCGTGCCCGCCGACCGTTGTCTGCTGATGATGCGAGACGAGGGAAGCGACGAACTAAAAGTTCCAGTAGCTCGACTGCGCGACCGCGTTGGTGACGTGGGCGAAATCCGCGTCAGCCGCAATGTGCTCGAAGAGGTTGTGATGCGCGGCAAGTCCGTGTTGACCTCGGACGCCCAGCAGGATCCACGTTTCGCGAGCGGCACCATGGTCTTGCAAGGAGTCCGGTCGGTTTTAGCGGTGCCGCTAGGCGTAGAGAACAAAGTTTTCGGAATCATCTATGCTGATTCACCGATAGCTGAAGGACGCTTTACCGAGGACCACTTGAAGGTGCTGACCACGCTCGCTTCAGTTGCGGCGATTCGAGTTCAGAACGCGCGCTTGCTTGAGGCGAGACTGGAGCAGGAGCGACTCGAGCGAGAACTTCAGCTCGCGAGTGAAATTCAGCAGCGGCTACAACCAACAGCGCCACCAACTCTCAATGGATACGAACTTCAGGGTATTAGTTTCCCCTGCTACGAAATCGGTGGCGACTACTATGATTTCATCAGGCGAGATGATGGCCGCCTCGTCATTGCTTTGGGGGACGTTTCAGGTAAAGGCACGGCCGCAGCGTTGCTGATGTCTTCGCTGCACGCTGCAATTCATGCGCAGGCAGGCTCGCACGAGTCGTTAGTTGGCACCATCAGCGCGGTCAACAGGTACCTGGCTGAGAATATTCCCTCGAATCGTTTCGTCACTCTTTTCTGCGCAGAGCTCGATCCTGAATCGGGCACGCTGACTTTCCTGAACGCCGGGCACAATCCACCCTTGATTGTTCATTCGGCAGGCACTGTCGAGCAGCTTGCTTCTGGTGGTTTGCCTTTGGGTATAAAGGAAGACGCCGAGTATCGCGAAGGTCGAACGCAACTGCAGCCGGGCGATGTGCTGGTCATCTATTCGGATGGAGTCACAGAGGCGAGCAGTCCCACCGGCGAGGAATTTGGGCCCACTCGTTTGTACGAGGTTGTCTCGCGCAACGTAGAAGCTTCGGCCGCGGGCATTCGCGATCGCATTGAATCAGCTTTGACCAAGTTTGCGCAGGGAACACGCGCTGCCGACGACATCACTCTCGTAATCGTCAAGCGACAAGCTGAAGCTCGCGCCGTTCGGTGATTTTGGAGTGCGCTGACCTGTCGGCGCTTTTGCCCAGCACTTGTCGCGAACACAATGAGGTCGGCCAAAGCGCCGACAGGTCGGCGCACTCCAAATCACGCGATCTTAATGCGCATGATTGGTCTGGTTTTCGCGGGGCGAGCTACCTCTTTAAAGCCGGCGGCCTTAAAAGCTGAAGGCACGCCATGCCAGAGGAACGGATCAGGCATTTTCTCCATTGAGGGCTCAACCGGATAAGCTTCAATGATTCGTGCGCCGTGCTTGCGCGCAAACGCGACAGAGGCTCGCACAAGCTCGATTGAGATTCCTCGTCGGCGATAACCTCTCTTCACGAACAGACACGAAACAGACCAGACCGGTTCGGCATCAAGCGGTTTCAGTATCCGCGAAGTTGCCAATCTGACATATTGTTCTCGCGGCGCCACGGCGCACCACCCCACTGGCTCTTTACCGACGTATGCAATGATGCCTGGCGCGACTTTCCTACTGGTTAGTTGTCGAAGTTCCTCTTTGTTCTTGGTTCCGCGTTGCGCTTCCCACTGTTTGCGCGGGACCCGCCAGAACATGCACCAGCAACCTTCGCAAGCTCCCCGCTCGCCGAAGAGTTGCTCCAGATCAGCCCAGCGCGCAGCTGTAGCCGGATAGATTTTGAACTTAGCGTCCGTCGCTGCCGTAACCATACAAAACCGTTTTCGTTCGTTGGCTGTCAGTGTCGTCAGAGTACCACAAACTCAAAACAGCCTTAGCGAATCTATCCCGGATGTGATACTTCTGCACGCCCATGGAACAGGACACCGACATCGGAGGACAGGAAAATCGGTTTCCGGAAACCCGTCACTCAGCAATCGTTGCCGCCCGCAGTGAAGATGTGCAAGTGCGTCAACGCGCTTTTGAAGCTATTGTTGCCAGCTATTGGAAGCCTGCTTACAAATACATTCGCATTAAGTGGAAAGCTTCAAATGAAGATGCCAAGGACCTGACGCAGGGTTTCTTCACGACAGCTATCGAGAAGCGGTACTTTGATAGTTACGACTCGACGATCGCGAGCTTCCAGACGTTCATTCGTACTTGCCTGGATAGGTTTGTGGCGAACCAACGCAAGTCACAACAGCGTTTGAAGCGCGGTGGCAGTTCTGAGCATTTCTCACTCGACTTCAGCGAAGCGGAGGGTGAGCTTTTGTTACAGCCTCGCGCTGACGAGCTTACTCCGGAAGATTACTTTCACCGTGAGTGGGTGCGCAACTTGTTTAGCCAGTCAGTCGAGCGGTTGCAGCAGCACTACAAAGAGAAGGGTAGCGAGGTCTACTTCAATCTATTCGAACGTTACGATTTGCAAGCGGACGGTCAGGATCATTCCGTAGACAAAGTGTCGTATGCGTCACTTGCGCGTGAGTTCGGTGTTTCGACGATGGACGTTACTAATTATTTGGCGGCAGCTCGACGCGACTTTCGTAAGTTAGTGCTCAACAACCTGCGAGAGCTTACAGGTGGTGAAGATGAGTTTCGACGCGAAGCGCGTGCGTTGCTGGGAGTTGAGATCAAGTGAGGTGGCTTTCCGACCAGGGCTTGAGAAATTTACTTCGGGTTGCCGCCGATCCGGATTTTGGCGGCACGAAATACCGGCTGCTGGATGAGATTTCCCGCGGTGGCATGGGAACAGTCTACCGCGCCGTAGATACGGAGCTTGAGAGACAGATCGCAATCAAAGTACTGAATGGACCTGAAGCCGGTGAGGACATTGCGCGTCGCATGGTGCGGGAAGCGCAAATCATTGCGCGTCTCGAACATCCCGGCATAGTGCCCGTACACGATGTTGGTTTGTTACCTGATGGCAGGGTTTTCTACGCAATGAAGCTGGTCCGCGGCGGACGACTTGATCAATACGCCTCCGCCGATGTCTCGCTGAAAGATCGGCTGCGGAAGTTTCAGGCTGCCTGTGAAGCGGTCGCGTTCGCTCACTCACACGGAGTGATTCATCGTGACCTCAAACCGCAAAACATCATGATTGGATCATTCGGTGAGGTGTTGGTGTTGGATTGGGGAGTAGCCAAGGTTATGCCCACGCACTCGACTCAAGCTGATTCTGAAGCAGATACATTGTTATTGGCCGCAAATGGAAATACCGGTGATGAGTTGCAGGATACTGCGCAGGGCACCATCATCGGCACGCCCGTTTACATGTCGCCGGAACAGGCCCGAGGCGAGATTGAAGGGCTCGATGAGCGATCGGATGTCTATTCGCTTGGTGCAATTCTCTATTTTCTCTTTACAGGCAAATCACCTCGCCTGACCGACGAGGCCCGACTGCAGATCCGGCCTCGCGAGTTGAACTCGAAAGTGACCAAGCCAGCTGAAGCCGTTTGCCTCAAGGCTTTGGCTCAGTCGAGGGAGGATCGGTACGCAAATGCCCGCGAGTTGGCAGCGGACATTGCCCATCTGATCGACGATGAACCAGTGAGCGCCTATCGGGAGAACACGGTGGAGCGCGTTGGGCGCTGGCTCGGAAAGAACCGATTTCTCGTGTTGTTGGTACTCACGTACTTGCTGATACGAGTTTTCTTTATTTTTACAGCGAGACGTTAAATAAACTCAACGGATTGGTTAATAGAAGGGTAGTACTTTGTATTTGGTACTTTGTACTTGGTGCTTTGTACTTTGTTCTTTGATCGCGGACCTGCGTTGATACGGCCCAGGTTAGTAGTCGACATCAAGCAAAGAACAAAGCACAAAGTGCAAATTAGGGAAGGAAAGAGAGAAAATCCATGTCAAAACCGGTTATCGGAATTCTGCTGGGGGCAATCCTTGGTGCAATTGATGGCTTGACGGCATGGTTTACGCCGGCCGTGCGCGATCAAATTGGCGGTATCGTAGTGGGCTCTACTATAAAAGGAATAATCGCAGGAGTAGCGATCGGCTTTTTCGCGAAGAAGTTTCACTCGCTGCCAATCGGGCTCCTATTCGGGTTGATCGTCGGCGCAATCCTGGCTTGGATAACGGCACGATTCGCCGGAGGCTACTACTTTGAGATCATGTTGCCAGGTAGTTTGGTGGGATTGATCGTTGGTTTTGCTACTCAGAAGTATGGCCGTGTGCCCGCGGAGGTGGAGACATAGCATCGTTTGAGGAATTTAGTCGAACGAACGTAACAGGCGTATAGAGTTCAATCTTTTAGTTTGCGTACTCGCGATATACCAACAATCTAAAAGATTGAACTGTAATTCCCCTGTTGCCCAATACATTCACAAGGAGTATTCAGATGCCACGAGTAGTTCATTTTGAGATCCACGCCGGCGATCCCGAGCGCGCCGTCAACTTCTATCAAAAGTTATTCGATTGGACATTTCAAAAATGGGAAGGTCCAATGCCTTACTGGTTGGTTACAACAGGTAAGGATTCCGAGCCCGGCATCAACGGCGGTTTGCTGCAGCGACAGGGCGAGATTGACGGACAGGCTGTCATTGCCTACGTCTGTACCGTTGGTGTCACTAACGTTGATGAATACATGCAAAAGGCGACAAAGCTCGGCGCCACCACCGTTGTTCCAAAGATGGCCGTACCGGGAGTCGGCTGGTTGGTCTATTGCAAAGATACTGAAGGCAACATCTTTGGAATGATTCAACCTGACGAAGGCGCCAAGTAGCGACTCGAGTTGGGCGGCAATTCATTAAAGCGGCTTGCCCGGTAAAAACGGTTCTGTGTCCAGTGTCTGCGGTCCGTTTTCATTGCAGATTGCATACTTTGAAGCGTACATCGAGACACCCGCGTATTCGCCTTTGCCGTTAAGGATGTAAAAGTTGATGCCGAAGTTTGGATTTCCATCGGACTTGAGCAAGCGCTTCTCAATCGTGTTCGCCTTGATGCGACGCAGCACTTCCATGCCGGCATCCTTAGGATGAGCGCCGCGTCGCATCTCTTCCACAATCACAAACGAACAGAGGTTGTATAAATTGGCTTCGCCACGTCCAGTTGAACCGGCCGCACCCACATTGCCGTCAACGTAGAGTCCGGCGCCAAGAATCGGAGAATCTCCCAAACGACCAGGAATCTTCCACGCCAGGCCACTAGTGGTGGTTACACCGCAAATTTCGCCTTTCGAATTAATGCCGTCGCAGTTAATAGTGCCGTGCAGGTTCTCTTCGCGTAGCAAGCCTTCAGCAAGCATCTCCATCGCTGCTCGCAAGCCTGACTCGGATCGTTTCTGCGGATCGAGATAGTGTTGCGGATCAATGCGGCGCTTCCATTCCAACCACTGCCTGCGTGAGTTCTCGGTGTTGAGGTCGTCCTTAATCTCGAACCCCATGCTGCGGGCGTAATCCTGAGCGCCTTTTCCCACGATTAAGTGGTGATCGGTATTTTCCATGATCGATTGCGCCACCAGTGAAGGCCGAGACACGCCTTCGAGCGCGCCGACCGCGCCAGCACGTTTCTTTGGGCCATGCATGCACGATGAATCCAATTGCACCACACCGTCTGCGTTGGGCAAGCCGCCATACCCCACACTATCATCAAGCGGATCCAGCTCAACGATATTAACTCCCGCGATTACTGAATCAAGCACATCCTTGCCTTGCGTAATCATCGTGAACGCCTGCTGGACTGCGGTCACTTTTCCACCATTCGTGAAATGATTGCCATTGGCAGACGAAACCACGACCGGTTTGACACTGGCCGGTATTAGCATTGTCGGCACAGCCGATAGAGCGCCGGTTCCTGTCGCGGCCATTGATATGCCGGCTGCTGCGCTTGTAATCATGAATTCGCGGCGTTTGATTCTTTTGCTCATGTTTTTGGGCTCTCTCTTCAAACTGTGGGTTTGATGTGATTCGGAGTTGCGAAGACTCTCAATGAAAACTACGTCTCAGGATGCGCCTTGCTTTGGGAGATTAAAACTAATGTCGGAAAGCCAGCGCGCTTCTATGTCAGAATTCGGTGAAAGTCAATAGGTCAGTCAAAATCGAAGCAAAGACGCAAAGGCCAAACTGATTTCAAGCATGAAGCGGCATTAAAGCAGGGAAGAAAGGCGGAGGCGGAGAGGCGGAAGTAAAGTTCGAACTTCAAAGCAACAAGGTTCAAAGTTTAGAATTAAAGACTCTCTCGAATCCTTTCTGCTGTTTTGGGGCCGATGCCATCAACTAGCTCAAGTCCGCCGCCGGCGACGAACTTCCGCAGATCGTCAAGCGAAGACACTTTAAACTTCTGATGAAGCAGGGCGGCCGTCTTCGGTCCGATGCCTGGGAGCTCGAGCAGATCGAGCAAGGTCTCGGGAGTCTCTGCAACCAGCTTTTCCCACGCTTTGAAGGTTCCGGTCTCAAGCAGCTCGATAATCTTGCTCGCGATCGCTTTTCCGACTCCCGGGATTTCCTGCAGGCCTGCCAACCCTTCGTCTCGAGCAATGTCCGCGAGAGGAGTAGGCCACACTTCGATCGCCTCGGCTGCATTGCGGTACGAGCGCAAGCGAAAGGGATCATCGCCGCGTAATTCCATCAGCGCCGACAGACGATAAAAGCGGCGCGCAATTTCCACGTTACTCATTATCCTAGACCTCTTTGCGACTTTGCTTCTTTGCGACTTAGCGTGACATCTCACCTGCCGCATCCAGATTTCACGCGAAGTCGCAAAGATGCAAAGCCGCAGAGAAGATTTGTGTCGCCTTGACATTATACACAGCCACCCGTTACTAATCTGAGGCATCCAAACGGGCGCCAGAGGGCTCTAAAACCTCTCCCACAATCTTATTCAGAGGACTACTAAATGATTTTGAAAAAAGTCTTGTGCACTGTGTTGGTTGCCCTTTTTGCAGGGCAGTTTCTTGTTCTTTCCGTCCGTGCCGATGAAGGCATGTGGACTTTCAACAATGTTCCGAAAGCTGAAATCAAACGAAAATATAACTTCGACGTCACTGACGATTGGCTGAAGAAGGTGCAGCTGGCCTCGGTACGCTTTAACAACGGCGGTTCTGGCTCGTTTGTCTCTGCGGATGGCCTGGTATTGACCAACTATCACATCGTTGAGGACATTGTTAACGAGGTGAGCACTCCTCAAAAAGACCTCGCTAAGGAATGTTTCCTCGCTCGCACACGCGGTGACGAGATTAAAGCGCCGAGCCTTGAATTGAATGTGCTTGAAAGTATTGAAGACGTGACCGCGCGCGTTCAAGGCGCCGTAAAGGCGGGAATGTCGAATGCTGAAGGCTTTGCTGCGAAAAGCGCCGAAATCTCAGCGATTGAAAGTGAGTCAAACAAGGCAACCGGCTTGCGTTCCGACGTGGTCACTTTGTACCAGGGCGGGCAATACAATCTGTATCGCTACAAGAAATATACAGACGTGCGTCTGGTATTCGTGCCTGAGTTCCAGGCGGCCTTCTTTGGAGGCGATCCGGACAACTTTAATTACCCGCGCTTCAACATCGACATGGCGTTAGTTCGAATCTACGAAAACAATCAGCCTGTTCACCCGCAGAGCTACTTCAAATGGTCCACGGCTGGTTCGAAAGAAGGCGACCTCGCATTTGTGACCGGCAATCCGGGCTCAACTGCTCGGCTGAACACGGTGGCTCACCTGCAGGATCTGCGTGACAACGCTATTCCAATTGTGCTGCGGATGTTGGAGCGTCGCGAGGCGGTGTTGAAGAAGTACATGGCGATGGGAGAAGAACAGACTCGCCAGGCGCAGAACGAGTTGAACAGCGTGCAGAACTCGTTGAAGGTTTACCGCGGTCAATTGGGAGGTCTGAAAGACAAGGCGCTCATGGATCGCAAGCAGAGCGACGAGGACGCTTTGCGCAAATCAATCGCTGCCAGTCCCGAAAAGCAAAAAATGTACGGGGACGCCTGGGATGCAATTGCCAAGGCTCATCAAACATTGCCGTCGTATATCCGTGAACGAAGGATTTTCGATCAAGGCGGCGGCTTCAATAGTGACCTGTTTGGCTTTGCCCGGGCTTTAGTGCGGCTTGTGGCTGAGAACGAGAAACCAAACTCGGCCCGCCTTCCTGAGTACACGGATGCGCGCCGAGCCTCGCTCGAGCTCGCCCTCTATTCTCCAGCGCCGATCCATTTGGACTTCGAGAAAATGAAACTGGCCGACTCGCTCGGTTTCATGGTCGAATTGCTGGGAGCTGATCACCCGCTTGTGAAGCAAGTCCTCGATGGAAAGACTCCGGTGGTGCGTGCTAACGAATTGATTGATGGGACGAAGCTGGCCGACCCTGCGTACCGCAAAGAAGTCGCTGCAGGCAAGCTGCCGGGAATTGAATCGTCCACTGATCCAATGATTGTGGTGGCGCGCACAATCGATCCGAAAGCGCGCGAGCTTCGCAAACGGTACGAAGGAGAAGTAATCGGCGTCGAGCGCGCCAACTATGCAAAGATCGCACGCGCTCGCTTTGAGACGGAAGGCACGAAGCTTTATCCGGATGCCACGTTCACTCTCCGGTTGTCTTATGGAACCGTCAAGGGTTACATGGAGAACGGGAAGAAGATCGCACCGTACACGACCTTGGGTGGGCTTTACGAGCGGTCGGCGCAGTTCAAGGGCGAGTTCCCCTACAACCTGCCGCCTCGCTGGATCGAGAAGAAGTCGGCCATCGATCTCAAGACGCCATTTAACTTCGTCACGACCAATGACATCATCGGTGGTAACTCGGGTTCTCCGACGATCAACAAGAACACCGAGCTAATCGGATTAATCTTTGACGGCAACATTCAGTCGCTGGTCGGGGATTTTAGTTACGATGAGTCGGTCAATCGAGCTATTTCAGTCGACTCGCGTGGCATGCTGGAAGTGCTGCGCAAAGTTTTCAATGCGAATGAGATTGCCGATGAGCTGACGAAGGGGTAAGAGACGCGGGAAGACTAGCGCACGGGAGGGCGGATGATTGAGTCCGCCTTTTTGCGTTTTTACCGCTGCTTGCTCAAAAACTCTCGCGCAATTGCGGTCACGTCGTCGACAGTGACGCTCTCACTGTGTGGGCTGTGCATGCCCTGGTCGAGGATGTGAACTTCTCCATGGGGAAGCTGAACGATGACATCATCCATCTCGCCGGGTTCAGTTCGCGGATCGAGACGACCGTGAACAATCAGCACCGGGGCGGTGATTTCGCGCAACCTGCCGCCATACAAATCATCGCGCGGCCCTCTGCTTCTCGCCCCCAGTTCAAGCCACGCATGAGCATGCGTGGTGATTAGCTGACGCCAATAATCTTTGCCGTGCTCCTGCGCGAATTGTTCGCAAAGCTCGACGCCAAGCATCTCAGGTTGATGCGCTAACACTTCAAAGAAATTCCGCGAGCGGGCCTTCTGGCCATAGTAATGAAAAGCCTCCAGGATTATTCTGCGCACCCGCTCGGGCGCAGTAAAGCCGAGGATTGCAGCGATAACCGCACCGTCACTGTGCCCCCAGAACGATGCGCTCTCGATACCAAGCGCATCCATTAAACTCAAAGTCTCTGTTGCCGCGTGATAATGGAAGTCTGCCGGCAATTCATTGATCAGATGATCGGAACGACCATAGCCGCTGCGATCCGGCATTATGCAGTGATGGTCAGAGTTGAGCGCAGCGACTTGGGACGCAAACGGATAGATCTCATATCCCCAGCCACCATGAAGAAAGATTAGCGGCGCTCCGCTTCCTGATTCGCGGTAAAAGATGCGAACTGGTGAGACGGTTGGTACCAGCAGAGAAAATTGAAGCGATGTGTATGCCATGAAATGATCGCAGCAGGCGTTTAGAGTTCAAACTTCAGTTTGTGGCAGCGGAACACACAATATAAAAGATTGAGCTCTAAACGCCTGCTGCGACTGGTACGCCGTCACTCGGTCAACTTTCGATCCAGGGCCAGACCTCGCACTGCGGTATCGAGCTCAGCCTGTAAACGCATTTGTTCGTCAGTCACTGATTTCCTATCCTTCTCGAGTTGCTCCAATCTGGATTCCTGCGTGTCCGCCTTATTGACGTATCGGGCGATTAACTGTTTCGCTTCCGCGGTGGCGGTCAGTGCCTTAATGTTTTCACGCAGCCGCTTCTGATCCTCACTAATCTCATCGGACTCCTTTTCGATTGCTTCAAGCCGGTTCTGAGCGTTAGCAAGACGTCCCTTAATTTCAAGAATTTTTTCAAGAACTGCCCGCGTCTGATCATCAATGTAATTCCGGGCTACGAACAGTTCCAAATCAGGCCTGGTGAAGTTCGATAATGTATAACTATCCACGAGCTGGCGACGTTCAGTAACCGGTAGCTCGACGCTTTCGTGTGGCTTCAACGGAACGCGGAAGCGATAGAAGCGCGCAGTCGTGCCGTCAGGTTTCTGTGTATCGTCAGTAAGTTTCCACTCGGGTCGTATGGGATGTTCAATCACGACGACGCGCGGTTTGTCCGTTTGGTTGGTTAGGGTGTAGACCTTCTTTGTAGTTTGATGATAATGAGCCTGGAAGACTCCATTGACGACGCGCACTTGAAACGTCGGCGCTCGATCCTGCTTCAGCCGCGCCGTAACCAGCGTTCCGAGATCGAGCGCAAACGATATCAGTCGCTGTTCACCTGGTTTGAGTCTTTCCATCAACGCCTCGCCGGCGTACGCATCCCCATCGATTATCGTCATCGAGCCGTCCTCGAGCGTCAGCGAGCTCGTGTTTTTGAGCATCATTCCGCCCATCGGGCGATCACGGCGAGCAGTTTCGTTGTAGATCGAAACACGCTCTCCGTCCATGCGAGTCTGCAGAATAGGAATCAGAGCTGATCGATCGTGCGGCACGGTTACTGGTTGGTCGATCTTGTACTCAAAAAGATCGCCGACTTCGCCACCGGTGGCGGCAGTCTCCACGCCTGAATCAGCTGAAGTCATTGCTTCGCCAATTGACACGTCAGATCCGTCGGACGCTATGGATCCAGGTGTTGTAAGAGCCAGATTACTCAGTGTACGACCATTGATTGGCAGGTCAGTGACTCTTTGATTTCTGAAATTGTTTCCTATTCTTGCGTTCGCGCTGTTCACTATGGTTACCGCTTCTGAGACGGACCCGACCTCCAAGGTGACATCGAAGGTGCTTCCCAGGCCGCTGCTAATGCCGACATTGGTCGCAACAGCTCTTTTGAAACCAGATGAAGATGCAGTCACCGTGTAGTTTCCAGGCGTCAGCACGGGTGAGCGGTATCGGCCCTGGCTATCAGTAGTAACGTCGAAGGACTGTCCGGTGGCGTCGTTCCTAATGTTGACGCTTGCGCCTGAAATTGCGGCGCCGTTGACATCCCGAATGAGACCAGTCAGAGATGACTGAGCGCCTTCGCCTTGCTCGTACACCTGCGGCTCGAGTTTCAGGTCGCTTGAAATCGGGACGATGGGACGATAGCGATACACCGGCTTCTGAATTGGCTGAATGAAAGAAACTGGTGTGCCTGAAACCAAAGAAAGCGAGATGTTGTTCCAGTCTTCCTCGCCAATGTTATCGACAATGGCCCAGCCCTGAAAGAATGGCTTACCCGCCTGATCGAGCACAACTCGATAGGTAGTCTTCCAGATGGGCGCTGCGATTGTGTAACTCACGATCACCTCGCGCGTTCCGACCCCATCGGAGGTTACGACGATAGTTTTTGCATCCCGGCGCCGAGCAGACGCTGAAGCATTTGCGAACTCGCTGACATCGCGCCGAGCGCCTTCATCCGTCAACTTAACGGACCTCACTTCCGCGAGGTCGAAGCTGGTTAACTCGCCTCCTTCTGAAGCAATCACAAGCGTATGCGTAGTCACGGGAGGTTTGTCCGCGTCGATTTGTGACTTGCGCTCTTCTACAGTCAGTATCGAGCCGGCTACAACGCGCGTACCGGCAGCCACTACGACGCGCGCGCCCTGGAGTTGTCGCAAGACGCCAGCCAGGCCACCGCTGCGCTCGCCTTCTGTACCGGGCTCAATTGAAAAGGGAATGTCAGCCAAGCGAGCCGAAGGCGGCGCTGACGAGTTATAGCTGACAGCTCCAATGCGGCCTTGAAGATCAAGCACAACCATTGACTTGAGCACGTCATCAACCTGCGACTGTTTGAAGGGAAAGCTGATCTCAGCGTGACCAGTGACTTGCCCGCGCCGCTCGATGTAGGCGACTCCGTTGCTGTAGAGAATCACTCGGCGGACAGGCAGGGTTTGGGCCAGGCTCGGCGCACGTTCTTCCGTTGCGGGCGATGCATGACTCTTTCGCAGCGTTGATTGAGTAGCTCGATTATTCCTCGAGCTTAGGTGACGCGTTTGTGCTTGATAGTTGCAGACTGTCACGACGATCATCGTGATGACCAGTAAGGACTTCATGGTAGTGCCTCCTAAGCAGAGTTGTGCCGTGGCCGCCGAACAGCGGTCGGATTCCTTGGGGAGATCAGGATGGTATAACCGGTGATGCCGCAGGACGGTTAGTGACTTCGGCGTCGCCTAATTGATGCGAAAAGTGTTGGCGGGGGTTGACTGGAATACGAAAGGAATTCCGAGAATGCGTTTGCGTCAAGCCTTTTCGAGATTCGCGTACTTTTGGACCAGCTTCTTCTGCCCGTAACCAGGAAAGCTGACGGTGAGCTTCGTTGATTCGCCGGCGCCTTCCCGGCGCAATACCAATCCACGTCCGTACTTTGAATGCCGGACGTACGATCCAGGAACAAAATCCGTTGCGGCTCGCGAGCTGACACGTGCATCTGGTATTAATTCGGTGTTGCGATTCTCCTGATCGCGCGAGCTGCTTCTCACCCTGCCGGGAGGCTCAGCAAAGTTAGCACTGCCTCGCGTGTTGCCCATTTGTTGATTGCGCAACTTAAAGAATTCTGCAATTGACTCAACGCTATCGTATGTCTTTCCAGGAAATTTCTTTCGTTCCCTGGATGGTTCACTTTGCTCGTACGCGCTTGCAGGGCCACGCGCGAATGAAAGCCAGGACTTGCCCGTTGAGAGATCCTCAATCAAATCCAATGGCATTTCATTTAGGAACTGAGATGGTTCAGAGGCAAGCTCCTCGCCATAAACGCGACGCTTCATCGCGTGCGTTACATACAAATACTTTTCTGCTCGCGTAATGGCCACGTAACAAAGGCGGCGCTCTTCTTCCATCTCAGCCGGATCGGTCGCCGAGCGTGAGTGTGGAAACAATCCATCTTCGAGGCCAACTATGAAAACAAGCGGGAATTCCAGACCCTTGGCGGAATGCGCAGTCAGCAGCGTTACAGGAACATTGCTCTTGTACTGGTCCGTGTCGGAAGCCAGAGCTGAATGATCAATAAACTCTCGCAAGCCATCAGGTCCCTGCTCGTCGTAATCGACCGCAGCATTGACGAGTTCCTGAAGGTTTTCGATGCGTGATTCAGCCTCATCTGTCCGCTCGGATCGGAGGGCGCTTTCGTAACCTGTATCGAAAATCGCTGCCTTCACGATCTCTGAAACTGGCGACTCGGAAAGAGTCTGACCCTCCGGTTCAGCAGCAGGTGCTTTCAGGTCATCAACGCGGTCAGTCAGGCCGTTGATGATTTTTTGAAAGTTCTTTAGCGCGGACACGCCGCGAGGGCTAAGGCCTTCGGGTTTTTCAATGATATTTCCAATCGCTTCCCACGAAGAGAGTCCCAGATCGGCGGCCCGGCGCTCGATCTCTTCGACCGTTTGCTTGCCGATGCCGCGTGGCGGACTATTAATTATCCGTTGTAAGGCGATCGAATCATTCGGATTGAGCGCGAGCTTTAGATAGGCAATGATGTCGCGCACCTCCATCCGTTCGTAGAACGAGAAGCCGCCGACGATATTGTAGGGCAGTCCGGCACGACGCATGGCTTCTTCAAAAACGCGCGATTGGGAATTGGTCCGGTACAAAACCGCTGCGCGAATACCGGACTGCTCGCTACGATGCTCGCGAATCTTTTGAGCGACAAAACGTGCCTCAGCTTCAGCGTCAAAGGCCTGATAATAACGGACTCGGTCACCCGGCGGATTGGAAGTCCAAAGAGTTTTTCCCTTACGTTCCGTGTTGTGCTTAACCACAGCTCCGGCAACATCCAGAATGGTTTGTGTAGAACGATAGTTCTGCTCAAGCCGGATAATCTTTGCGTTAGGGAAGTGCTTTTCGAAGTTAAGAATATTTGTAATATCGGCGCCGCGCCATTTGTAGATTGACTGATCTTCGTCACCTACCACGCAGATGTTCTGTTGTTGCTGAGTAAGTAGGCTCACGAGTGAGAATTGCAGCGCATTCGTGTCCTGGTACTCATCGACAAGGATGTACCGGAACTTCTTGTTGTACTTGTCGCGAATCTCCGGTGCGTTTCGCAGCAGACGCACGGTTTTGATCATCAAGTCGTCGAAGTCAAGCGCATTGTTGGTATGCAGCCGTTCTTCGTAGGTTTTATACACACGCGCGATGGCCGCTCGGCGCTCGTCAACATAGTCGGCACGCGCAGCATATGCTTCGACATCTTCACCTCTGTTTTTGGCGGCACTGATCGCGCTTTGCACGGAACGCGCACCGAGCTGTTTGTCGTCGTATCCCAAATCTTTAAGGATATTTTTCACCAGCCGCTGGGAATCATCCTGATCGTAGATCGTAAAGGTGCGGCTGTAGCCTTCTTTCAGATGCTCGATATCCTGGCGCAGGATTCGCACACATAAGCTGTGAAAAGTTGAGACCCAGGGCAGGCTTGGCAGTTCTTCATCCCGCAGGAGTTGTTGCACCCGTTGACGCATCTCCTGCGCTGATTTGTTGGTGAAAGTGACTGCCAGGATATTCCACGGCGCCACCTTCTTTTCGCAGATCAGATAAGCAATGCGATAAGCAATCACTCGGGTCTTGCCCGAGCCGGCCCCAGCAAGAATTAATAGCGGTCCTTCAGTATGCGTAACAGCCTCACGCTGTCGTTCGTTTAATTGTGATAGAAGGTCCTGCATTCAAGAGTACATAGTAATCAGTTATCAGTAATCAGCAGTCAGACTAAGCGAGTCTTAAGACCGTACCTTGTTAAATAGCGATGTTAGCATTCGCTTTACTTCAACAACCCGGTTTTGAAGCATTACTATTTACTGATTACTTTATTAGTTTTTGTATCGCCTTAAATTGCTCGTGTTGAGCGTCGCGTATTAGTTCGAACAGGGCCATTTCCACTGTAGAAAAAATCGCGCCGCTCATCTGCATCTTCCTCGTGGCAGCTTTGCGATCGGGAAGCTTCCGCGAGCTTACGCAATCCGTCAACAAATGTACTGTGAAACCGGCCGCCAGCAGATCATGGACCGTTTGATTGACGCAAATATGCGCCTCGATACCGCAGACCATCACGTGCTTCGTTCCCGCTTGTTCCAGCGCACTCTGAAACGGTTGCACGCCGCAGGAACTGAAGGTTGTCTTCTCGATAACTCTCACTGAGTGCGGCAAGACCGCCATTATTTCGGACGCTGTGTGCCCAAGCCCTTTGGGGTATTGCTCGGTGAGCAGAATAGGAACGCCAAGAAGCTGTGCTCCCTGGACCATCACTGCAATACGTTCGGCAATTGCGGTGAAATTGTTAATGCTGGTGCGAAAGGCTTCCTGCACATCAATAATCGCAAGCGCCGATCGCGTGAGTTCGAGGATGTTTTTATGCTGCATTTTTGCGGTAAGAGACATTTAAGCACACGAGCCCACCAGGTCAAAATTGGTCCAAACGCATTTATTCTTTGCGTCTTTGCCTCTTTGCGTCTTCGCGTGAAATTGCCTTCCGTGCGGCGCTGATCTCACGCCAAGCCACAAAGAAGCAAAGACGCAGAGAGTGAACTTTGACCGCAAGAACCGGATAGATACAACGTGGACGCTTGCTTTACGATGCCGCACAGATTACGGATACTGGAGGACAAGTTGTGCAGGCATTTATGGCGGAAATGGAGATGCGGATGAACGACGAGCAACTGTGGGAGGCGGTTCTTACCAGGGATGCTCGGCTAGATGGCGAGTTCGTATTTGCCGTTAGCTCGACACAGATTTATTGTCGTCCATCGTGTCCGGCGCGGCGACCGATGCGCGAGCGAGTCAGCTTTTTTGCTGATCCAGAAGCAGCTGAAGAAGCCGGGTTCAGGGCGTGCCGCCGCTGCAACCCACGCTCGATTGAAAGTTCTGACGGTAAATCGAAATTAATCTTTCAGGCTTGCGAGCTGTTGGATCAGTCTGAAGAGCCGATGACACTTTCACGTTTGAGCGAATCGCTGGGAGTCAGCTCCTTTCACTTGCAGCGCACGTTCAAAAAAGTCATGGGTATCTCGCCACGACAGTACGCAGCCTCACGACGCACCAATAAATTCAAACAAGGTGTTCGCGAAGGGCTGCCAGTCGCCAGTGCAATGTACGACGCCGGTTATAGTTCCAGTAGCCGTCTCTACGAACGTGCAGGCGAAGAGCTCGGCATGACCCCGGCGACGTACAGTCGGAACGGGCAGGGCGCGGTCATCAAGTACTCAGTGACGCACTCTGATTTGGGTTGGCTGCTCGTTGCCACAACGGAGAAGGGGATCTGTTCGGTTAAGTTAGGTTCGGACAAATCTAAATTGATAACCGATCTCAATGACGAATTCTCCGCTGCGCAAATCGAACGGGACGCCGGCCTGTTGAAAGAATCGGTTGAACAGATTCTTGAGCACCTTAGCGGTAATCGTCCGGCAATCAATCTTCCCTTAGACGTGCAGGCGACTGCGTTTCAGCGACTTGTTTGGGAAGCCTTGCGCACGATCCCATACGGCAGCACGCGATCATATGGCGAAGTCGCTCACACGATTGGTCGTCCCAGCGCTGTCCGAGCTGTCGCCCGCGCCTGCGCGACGAATCCTGTCGCGCTGGTCATTCCCTGCCATCGCGTAATCGGAGGGGACAGGAGCCTGACCGGTTATCGTTGGGGTTTAGAACGAAAGAAGAGCCTTCTGGAACGCGAACAGAAGGCCCGGATTGAGAAGCGTTCCTGACCTACTCCACAGTGACCGACTTGGCGAGGTTGCGCGGCTGGTCCACGTCGCAGCCTCGTCTAACAGCAATGTGATAGGCGAGCAACTGCAGTGGAATTATCGAAAGTATCGGTGATAACAGGTCGCTGGCTGCAGGCAACTCAATGACGTGGTCGGAAACCACGGACGACATCGTATCGCCTTCAGTCAAGACCGAGATCACAATGCCCTCGCGTGCCTTCACCTCGACGATATTTGAGTGCGTCTTTTCATAACGCAGTTCAGATGCGTGATTACCCGGCTCGCGCGTGTTGATGAAGAGTACAGGAAGGCGCTCGTCGATTAGAGCGTTCGGTCCGTGCTTCATCTCGCCGGCTGGATAGCCTTCAGCGTGGATGTAGGAAATTTCCTTAAGCTTTAACGCCCCTTCCAGAGCTACCGGAAAATTGATGCCTCGTCCCAGATAGAGAAAATCGGTTGCGCGAAAGAACTCCTTAGACAGTTCTTCGATCTCGTCAGAGTCGTTCAGCAGGTGCTCCATCTTGAGCGGCAACTCAGCAAGTTGTTGCGCATGTTGTTTGGCCTGTTCGTCGGACAATGTGCCCCGCATTTCACCCAGATAGAGTCCCAACAAATACAGCGCAATCATTTGTGAAGTGAACGCCTTAGTCGAAGCCACACCGATCTCAGGACCAGCGTGAGTCAGAATCGTGCCGTCCGCTTCACGAACTATCATCGAGCCTTGTACGTTGCAGATTGCGAGAGCCTTGGCGCCGTGCTCCTTCGCTTCGCGTAATGCTGCGATCGTGTCCGCCGTTTCACCCGATTGTGAAATCACCAGCAAGAGCGTGTTCTCATCGAGCACGGGATCGCGGTATCGAAACTCTGACGCATAATCAACTTCGACAGGAATTCGAGCTAGTTGCTCAATCATGTACTTGCCCGCGAGCCCCGCATGCCAGGATGTGCCGCAGGCGGCCACCTTGATCGACGTGAAGCGTTTGAAATCAGCTTCGGTGATGTTGTCCATCTGATCAAGAAATACCCTGCCTGTATCAAGCGAGAGACGGCCTTGCACTGTGTCTCGGACGGCACGCGGCTGCTCGTAAATTTCTTTGAGCATGAAATGCTTGAAGCCGCCCTTCTCAGCCATGATCGGGTCCCACGTGATTCTTTGAATCGCAGGTTCGACTGAATTGCCGGCGAAGTCCGTCACACGCACAGCATCCCGGGTCAGGATGGCCATTTCGCCATCTCCAAGAAAGAAAACATCGCGCGTGTGTTGCAGAATGGGTGGAATGTCCGAAGCTACGAAGAACTCGCCGTCACCAAGTCCGATGACGACTGGCGGACCCTGTCGGACAGCAATGATCGTGTCCGGCTCGTCGGCATTGATAATCGACAGTGCAAAGATGCCGCGCAGTTCGCGGGCAGTGTCCCGCACCGCACGCTCAAAATTATCGCCCTGCTTCAAGTGTTCTTCGATCAGATGCGCGATGATTTCCGTATCGGTCTCCGTGACGAAATGATGGTCAGCCTGGCGCAAGCGCTCTTTCAATTGAAGATAGTTCTCGATAATACCGTTGTGTACCACGACAACACGGCCCGTGCAGTCCCGATGCGGATGCGCGTTTTCTTCGGTCGGGCGACCGTGAGTTGCCCAGCGAGTATGGCCAATGCCATAGGTACCATCGAGCGGAGTTAGACGGATCGTCTCTTCGAGATTCCGCAACTTGCCTTCAGCGCGTCGAATCTCGAGCTCGCAGTCTTCATTAACGACTGCAATTCCCGCCGAGTCGTATCCGCGATACTCGAGTTTGCGCAACCCATCGATAATCAGCGGTACGACTTGTTTATTCCCTACATAACCGACGATTCCGCACATAAAGTAGACGAGATGAAATAACCTCGGAACACTCAGCGTTCCTTTTCATCGTTCCTTTCTTGCAAATGCTTTTTGATTACTGCGGGCACTCCCGCGACCAAGGAGTCAGGTGGCACATCTTTGTTAACTACTGAACCCGCCCCTGTAACTGAGCGACTACCCACTCTGACGGGCGCTACCAGCATCGTGTCAGAGCCGATCTTAACATTGTCTTCGATTACTGTTTTGTGTTTTCGTTTGCCGTCATAGTTGCACGTAACCGTGCCAGCGCCAATGTTACTCTTTTCACCAATCGTGGCGTCACCAAGGTAAGTGAGGTGCATGGACTTCGAGCCTCGACCAATACGGGAATTCTTTACTTCGACAAAGTTTCCCACCTTTGAGCCTTCTTCCATAGAAACGTCGATGCGCAGGTGCGCAAAGGGACCAATGGTGCAATTGGAGTCGACTACAGAGTTGACGATGACGCAGTGATCCTTGATGGTGACATTATTTCCCACTCGCGAGTTGGTTATTCGCGATCCGGAACGTATTTCAGAGTTTTCGCCAATCTCAGTTCGTCCTTCGACATGGACGTCTGGATAAATGATCGAGTCGCGACCAATCCTGGCTTCCGGACCAATATAGGTGTGTGACGGATCAATAAAGGTCACTCCGCCTTCGAGCATCAACTGACGAATAGTGTTGCGCCTCAACAGGTTTTCGAATTCGGCCAGTTCAGCGCGAGTATTCACCCCGGAAACCTCGCGCGTATCTGAATGCATGTAAACCGCAACCAACTCGCCGGCGGCGCGAAGGATTTCGGCTACGTCAGTCAAGTAGTATTCACCCTGCTGATTTTGCGGCTTGACCTGCTGAAGAGCATCGAGCAGCTTGCTTGCGTGAAAGCAATAGATGCCAGAATTGATCTCACGAATCTGTCGTTCGTCGGGAGTTGCATCCTTTTGTTCGACAATTCTGAGAAAGTGGCCCTCGGCGTCGCGAACGATGCGTCCGTAACCAGTGGGGTTCTCCATACGCACACAGAGAATTGTGCCTGTTGCACCGGTTTTCACATGATGTTCGATTAAACGTTGCAGCGTTTCCGCTTTGATCAAAGGAACGTCGCCCGACAGAATAAGGACCGTGTTGTCAGAATTCTCGAGCGCGTCGCGCGCCGCCATCATGGCATCGCCGGTGCCCAATTGCCGGACTTGCTTGACGAACTTTACTGAAGCATCGTCAGCTCCCGCGCGGACAGCAGCTTCGACCTCATCGGCCTGATGCCCTACAACTACGTAAACTCTTTCTGGGTTTAGTGAAAGAGCGGTGCGACAGACGTGAGTAATCAGCGGCAGCCCCCCAAGCTCGTGCAGCACCTTTGCTTTTCCGGACTTCATCCGGGTGCCGAGTCCGGCTGCGAGGACCACGATGTCAAGCGGTTGTTCTTTGAAGCGAGTCTCGTCTTGTTGCATAGCTAAGCGACCACCAAGCCTTGGGTCGTTGCGTGACGGCGGCAGGCAACAACGACTCGTGCCAGCGCCTCCGAATCGTGGCGCACTTTTTCTCCCCGATGCAGCAAGTCTGTTCGCATGATCTCAGTTCCTGCCAGGCCAGCCTCGTCAAGATCGTCGTTAAGGCCAATCTGAACGGCACCCTCGGCCGCATAGCGTTCCGCCTGCTCCTCGCTGATTCGGCGATTATTTGCTACGACAAAATCGAAATGAATCTCGGGAGCATATTGCTCAACAATCTCGAGGTGCCGACGCGCACTGTAGCCGTCAGTTTCCCCCGGCTGCGTCATAAGATTGCAAATGAAAATCTTCGTAGCGTGCGAATCTCCGATCGCCTGCGCTACGCGCGAGACAAGCAGGTTCGGCAGGATACTGGTGTATAGCGAACCGGGTCCAACCGTGATCACGTCGGCAGCTCGAATGGCAGATAGCGTCTCCGGAAGAGGTAAGCACTCCTGTGGCTCCAAACGCAAGCGACGGATAGGCGACCGCGAGGCAGTGATTTGGGTTTCACCGCGGACCGTTTTTCCATCTTCCAGTTCCGCCACGAGTCGCACGTCGTTGATAGTGGCAGGGAAAATATGACCCTTACTTGCCAACACCTCGCATGATAGGTGGACTGCTTCCACAAAATCGCCCGTCACTTCAGTGAGCGCAGCAAGGAAGAGATTCCCAAAGCTATGGCCACCAAGCCCACCAGTGCCACGAAAGCGATGTCGGAAAAGACGTGAAAGCAGAGTGGAATCTTCAGACAGCGCAATCATGCAGTTGCGAATGTCGCCTGGTGGCAGCATCTGCAACTCTTCTCTCAGGCGACCAGAACTACCGCCATCGTCAGAAACGGTAACGATCGCAGACAGGTTTTTGATCCAGATATCATCGTTACCGTTGCTGCCTACCATACACTTCAATCCGGCGAGCAGCGTTGACAGACCTGTCCCGCCGCCGATTGCTACCAGGTTGAGTCCATCTTTGCTGTCAACTGTATGCAAAATGACACTCTCCAGGATTGGGTTCAAGAATGATACCTAAAAGAGTTGGCGTTTAAAACTGACCGACTGATTTGGAGAAGCTGGTCTTACACACGCGACGTGAAGACTAACTTGTCGAAATCCGGATCGTTACGAAGGGGGGTCAGATCCTGATCGTGTTGCGCACGGACGCGAAGGTTAGGCTGAAGATCCAGCGCACGCTGGAGAGATTGCAGGGCAAGATCGATGGCGCCAAGGCGAGCACGAGTCGCCGCGAGGCCATAGTGAATATGGGCTGCTTCCGGTTCACGCTTCAGGGCTCGCTCAAACATCTCCTGTGCGGCAACATACTCACCTCGGTTCAATTCAATTACACCGCGGTCGTAAAGAGAGTCGGCATCACGAGGCAGCATGCTCTCAGTACGCAAGCGCGCTTCTGAAATCGAAAGGTACGTACGCGCTCGAGCGGCGACTTCCGAAACCTGTGCATACTTTTCGAGCAGAGTGCGAAACTGATTGCGTGCTTCCTGAAAACGGCCGCGCGTGAATTCGCGATGTGCGCGATCAAAAGCATGCAGCGCCGCGGTCTCATCCACAGTGGGTTGTCGCGGCGGGGGTGGAGGTGGTGACGGCCTTTGGGCACGCACTGCACGGACCGGCGCATGAGTCTTTTTGACGCTCGGTGCTGGTGCGACCACCCTCTCACGACTCACCGTGGCTGGTTTGCGTGCAGGAGCTTTCTTTGTGACCTTTGCTTTTGTGCTTGCAACCTTGCGAGCTGCTGTCTTGCTGACTGGTTTCTTTGCAGACTTGCTTTTAGCGCTGGTCTTTCCCGTAAGTTTAAGAGCTTTCTTGGCCGGAGCTTTAGCGGTAGAAGCGCCCTTGAGGGATTTGGGACGAGCGGACTTTGGCTTGAGGGTTCTGCTCTTGCTTGTTACTTTGGTTGCCGAACGCCGGCTTGTCGTGCGCCGCATTCCTTTTGTTACGGGACTACTCATCTGAACCCCTTAAAGGGTAGAAATTGAACGCTGAGTCCTTACCAAAAATCCGTGCGCAGCTTAACATACGTCTGCCCCTAAATCAACGAAGTAAGGGAATTGCGGCGTTAAAGAGTTGGCCCAATCTTGGATTTCCGTCACAGAGTGATAAACAAAGAAAAATGTTGCTGGCCATTGTTTGCTGTGGTACAGTGACTTCCGGCTCGCGTTTCCCGCTTCTTAAGAGCCGCTTGACTGAAAATGAGTAGGTTTTCTTGCGTCGGCTCATCCCAGGGTGAGGAAGCTGATATATAACCGGCTCATACCGCTTAACCCTCCGCTCGTGCCCACAACAAGAGAGTCGTATTAATGCCAGACACTCCGATACTCTTACGCGAAGAGCGATTCAACCAGATCAAAACGGTCCTGGCCAGACTCCGACTGGACTCCAATGCGCGCGTAGTCTTTCTCGTCGATAAGGATGGCCAGCAGATCGCCGCCCAGGGCGATGTGGGGAATCTTGACACAACCAGTCTCGCGTCACTTGTAGCCGGTAATGTCGCAGCTACTGACGGAATGGCGAAGCTGATTGGTGAAAGAGAATTCCCAACCCTTTCCCACGAGGGTGAGAGAGAAAGCATTCACATCTCAGTCATCGGCAGGCTATTGCTGGTGATTGTGTTCGACGATAAATCAAGCCTTGGATTGGTAAAGCTGCGTAGCAAGCAGATAGCCCGGCAGCTGTCGACTATCTTCGAAGAAATTGTTCGTGATGAGTGCGACGATATCGACTCGCCCTTTGCGGGAATTACTGAAGAAGATATTGACAGTCTTTTCAATTAACAGACCTCCTATGACTTTCATCAACTACGCATCACGCGAAATCAACTGCAAGATCGTCTATTACGGCCCAGGGCTTTGTGGCAAGACGACGAACCTGCAGCACATCTTTGATGCTACTGCTCCTCAAGCTCGCGGTAAGCTGATCAGCCTGGCGACAGAAACGGATCGCACGTTGTTTTTTGACTTCATGCCGCTGGAGTTAGGAACTGTGCGAGGGTTCAAGACACGCTTCCATCTTTATACGGTGCCGGGACAGGTCTTTTATGACGCGTCGCGCAAACTCATCCTCAAAGGCGTGGATGGCGTAGTCTTTGTGGCGGATTCGCAGGAAGAGCGAATGGATGCGAACATCGAATCCCTTTACAACCTCGAAGAGAACTTGCAGTCTCAGGGATACGATCTAATGAAGCTTCCTTACGTCTTGCAGCTCAACAAGCGTGATCTGCCCAATGTTATTCCGGTAGCTGAATTGAAAGAGGAGCTTTATCGCAAAGGCGAGCCGGTGGTGGAAGCCATTGCCTCAAACGGTACGGGTGTCTTCGATACGTTGAAAGCGGTCGCCAAGCAAGTCCTGACAGAGCTGCGCAAGGGTTAGTTCAATTCCAGCGATTTCACCATTAGTAATCCATCCCCACCATTCGAATAGTACTTTGGTAATCGCTGTGTCACAGTGTATCCGAGACTCAGATACAGCTGTTGGGCGGACATGTTCAGGGACCGCACCTCCAACCGGACTATACGAATACTTCTACGGCGGAAACCTTCTTCCACTCTCTCCATCAAACGTCTGGCTAAATGACGGCGTCGATGTTCCGGGGCTACACCGACTGTGGTGACGTGTCCGGTATGGTCAGGTTCCTGCAGGCCGATCACGAACCCGACCATCGCACCATTCTGTGTTACGACCCGGTATGCGACTGCTTCGGGCGCAGTCAGGAGATACTCGAAGGTATCGCGGCTGTAGGCCTCGCCATCGACGAAGCAACGCTGATCCAACCTCCAGCATTCATCGAGTTGAGAGACGCTCAACGGGCGAATGTCGTATCTAAAATCCGCTGCCAGGGCAATAACGTTGGCGGCTTGTGCCGGACGGGTCTCACTGTGTGGTTCGGGCGTTTGTGATAGCCAGCGAGAACGGATTTTCTTCAGTACAGCCATGGAATCGGTGGAACGACTCGTTCGATTTGATACGACAAGAGTCTAACATCTTCGCCCCTCGAAAAACTACAAGATCAGCATGCAGTCTCCATAGCTATAAAAGCGGTACTGTTGCTTCACTGCATGGCAGTAGGCGTCCAATACGAGCTCGCGATCAGCGAAGGCGGAAACGAGGAGCAGCAGTGATGATTGCGGCAAATGGAAATTCGTAATTAGGGCGTCAACCACCCGAAATTCGAACCCCGGAGTGATGGTCAGGGACGTCTGGCCACTGAATGCCTGCAATTCACCAGAATCCGCTATGGCTGATTCGAGTGCTCGAGTGGTCGTGGTGCCCACCGCGATAATCCTTCTTCCGTCAGCACGAGCTTCATTGATTACGAGCGCCGTGGACGCGTCAATTTCCAAGAATTCAGCGGCGACATGATGTTCGGCGATTTCGTCAACGCGTACTGGTTCAAAGGTTCCATAACCGACATGCAGCGTCACCTCGACGATGTCCGCGCCGAGCCGTTTCAACTTGTTCAGGACTTGATCGGTGAAATGAAGTCCGGCGGTGGGTGCGGCAACAGCGCCACGGCTGCGAGCATAGACAGTCTGGTAGCGCTCCCGATCTCTTAACTTCGTTCCAGTAGGCCGCTTGATGTAAGGTGGCAGCGGAGTCTTGCCGATCTGTTCGAGAATGGTTTCAAAAGAGCCATCGCTTTCAAAGCGCACAATACGCGCCCCTTTGTCCATGACTTCCAGGACTTCAGCCTTCAAACTCTCGGCAAAACTCAGTCGTTCTCCTTCTCTCACTCTGTGCCCAGGTCGAACCAGGACTTCCCACACGAGAGGTTCGAGCTGCTGCACCAGAAGAACTTCGACTCGCCCGCCACTTGGATCGCGCCAGCCGATTAACCGAGCCGGGAAGACGCGGGTGTTGTTAAGGACCAGTACATCGCCTTCTTTTACGAAGCTTTCGAGGGCTGCGAATTTCGAATCTACAAAGCTTCTGTGTTTGCGATCGATAATCAGCATCCGCGAAGCGTCGCGCTGCTCCAGCGGGTCCTGGGCGATGAGCTCGAGTGGCAGGTCGTAATCGAAATCAGAAATGTGCATCGCACGCGAACCTCGTTTGGTTCTCGGTTCTGCCTAAACTTGAACGGAAATGGCGGGCTCGTGGGGATGCTCTCGATGAAAGACTGATGTCAGCTGGGCGCCAAAGAGAAGGATCAAACTGGAAACGTAGCTCCAGGTTAACACGGCAACTACTGCTCCCACCGGTCCGTAAATCTGATCGTAGTGAAAGTAGTTAAGGCACCAGGCGAAGATATACTTTGCCGCTTCCCACAACAGTCCGCCAATCACTGCGCCGGGCAGCGTATCCCGAAAGGTTACTTGCGCCTTCGGCATGAAGCGATAGACGACTACGAAGAGGGCAATGGTCACGAGTATGCTGACTGTTGCAAATACAACTTGCAGCAACGCGCTTCCCAACATTGGCAGCAGAGCATATCGCTCGAGCTGCCGCGGCGACAGTCGGGCTGCCAACTCCTGCAGTGCAACCAGAATTGAAGTAATCAAGACCGAGAGCGATAAGAGCACTCCCACTATTCCGATCATTCCTACGGTAAGCGCCCGTCCGTGCCAGAAGGTTCGCGACGTGGTTTTCCAGATTCTGTTCAAAGAGCGCTCGATGACCGAAAACACCCACGAACCCGCCCAAACCACGATGATGACGCAACTGATGATAATGCCCGTGCTAACTGAGGAGAGTGACCGGATCGTTTCGCGGAGAAACTTTGCCGACGCGGGATAAACTTCAACGATGCGAGTCAACATTTCGTTGCCGGCGGCGGTGCGATTGCTCAACGCCAACATCAAAAGCAAAGCCGGAAATAAGGCCATGAGCCCGAAGTAACTCATTGCAGCTGCCGACGTGAATAGATCGTTCTCGTGGAACTCGTGGAGTGAGTGACTGACGATCGTGGACCATGGCGAGCGATTGCGCACGCCGAAGGAATGGCGAGTGAATGAACTAATCCTTCTCACGAGTTCGGTGAAGGTTGCCGATTCGCCGTAGTCATGGCGAATCAAACAGACCGGGTTTGTAGCTGCCGGGTAGCGGTAGGCCGAAGTGTTTATAAGCAAGTCTCGTAGCCATTCGTCCGCGCGGAGTCCGGTCCAGAAACCCGATTTGAATCAAGTATGGCTCAATAATCTCTTCGATAGAATCCTTCTCTTCATGAATGGACGCGGAAATTGTCCCCAATCCCACGGGTCCACCGTCAAACTTTTCGATGATCGTTTGCAGCAGCTTGCGATCCATTTCGTCCAGGCCGTAAGTGTCCACTTCCATGCGATTGAGGGCATCATTTGCGACCTGTTGCGTAATGCGCCCGTCATAATCAACTTCCGCATAGTCTCGCACGCGTCGGAGCAACCGGTTCACAATGCGGGGGGTTCCGCGTGAACGCCGGGCAATTTCCCGCGCGCCCTGATCGTCAATTTCAACATTGATTATCTGCGCTGAGCGCTTGCAGATTACTTCGAGATCCTCGTGGGGATAAAAGTCTAAATGAAAGACTATTCCAAATCGGCCGCGCAGCGGCGCCGTGATCAAGCCCGCGCGAGTAGTCGCTCCGATCAGCGTGAATTTAGGCAACTCCAGCTTGATTGAGCGGGCCGCGGCGCCTTGACCAATCAGCAGATCAAGCTCGTAGTCTTCCATCGCGGGATAGAGTTTTTCTTCCAGCGCAGGCAGCAGCCGGTGAATCTCATCAATGAACAGAACATCGCTCTCCTGGAGATTGGTGAGTAGTGCTGCAATGTCACCAGCCTTTTCGATGGCGGGTCCTGCAGTCGACCTCAACTCGGCGCCCATCTCATTCGCGATAATGTTGGCGAGAGTTGTCTTTCCCAAACCAGGTGGGCCGGTAAGCAGCACATGATCCAGAGCCTCGCGTCTGGCCAGCGCAGCCTTCATATACACGCGCAGGTTCTCTTTGACCTGTCGTTGTCCGATGTATTCGGCGAGGCGGGTGGGGCGGAGCGATAGCTCAAACTGGCGATCGTCGTCGTTTGGAGCGGGGTCCTGTGTTCTGATGGGAAGCGATTCAGCCGACATTGAGATCGAATCCTAGATCTAAATAAGGCAGAAGCAAAGTCACCAAAACTAAACGTCCCAGGCTTGTCAGGGTTTTGCCAATCGACGGAGACTGCGCCTGAGGATCGTTTCGACGGTTATCTCGCCGCCCTCATTCAATGCGGCAGTGATAGCTTTTTCAGCTGCGGGCCGCTGATATCCAAGGTTAACCAGAGCTGAAAGGGCGTCTGAATGGACGGCATCCTCCGCCATTGCGCCTGAAGGAGTGGCGGGAGCGGCTTCATCTTCTGTCTCAACCGATGTCAAGGTGGCAATCTTATCCCGCAATTCCACCACGAGACGTTCAGCCGTCTTACGACCGACGCCGGGAATCAGAGTTAACCTGGCCAGATTGTTATTTCGAATTGACGCGATCATTTCATCGGCGCTCATTCCTGAGAGCAGAGTAATCCCGAGCCGAGGCCCAATGCCGCTAACTGAGATTAACCGCAAAAACAATTCACGTTCACGAGCGGTTTTGAAGCCATACAGCTGCAGCGCATCTTCGCGCACGTGTGTGTAAATACGCAGCTGCACGCGCGAACCAGTCTCGTCCAACTCGTAAAACGTCGAGAGCGGAATAGCGACCTCGTAGCCGACACCGCCAACATCAACAATCACTGAAGTCGCTTGCTTTGATAAGAGAGTGCCGGTTAGGTATGCAATCATGGGACAGCCAGCAGCCGGTGTTCACAATGCACGCGCATTATCGCGTAAGGCTTTTTCGATGGCAAATTACTACTGTGACGATGATTCAATGACACTCAACATCAGACGGAAGCTAACAGTTTGCGCTACAGTTTTGCTATGAACTTTCCGCGAACGCCCGCTTCGGACTATACTTAACCGTCGAGGCCTCCGACGGATGAAATCTGCCAAAATTTCAGAGCTTACAACCAATCGTCTCAGCATCTATCTACGCTGCCTGACCACTCTGTCAACGGCTGGTATCAAAACAATCTCTTCCCAGGAGCTTGCCGAACAGTTCAACCTTAATTCGGCGCAAATCCGAAAAGACCTGGGTTACTTTGGAGAATTCGGTGTGCGTGGAGTCGGATACTTTGTAGCAGACTTAAGCGATCACATCACGCGGATTCTTGGTCTTGATCAGCCTCATCGGGTAGCCATAGTCGGTGCCGGCAGATTGGGGACCGCCCTCGCGAACTATAAGGGCTTCAGCCAATCAAATTTTACGGTAGCCGCGCTGTTTGATAATGATCGTGAGAAGATCGGACGACGTATTGGGCCCGACGAAATTGTCGTGCAGGATGTACGCAAGTTCGAGCGGGTTGTTCACGAACGGTGCATAGACATCGCGGTGATAGCCGTCCCTGCTCGAGCTGCGCAGCGCGTCTTGAACCAAATCACGGCCGCAGGATTGAAGGCGGTGCTCAACTTTGCCCCAGTACCTTTGACTGCACGGCTGGGGGTGAAGGTCAAGACTGTTGATCTGACCACATCGCTTGAATCGCTTGCATACTTCTTATCGCGACCAAGCAGTGGCGCAGTGACGACCGGAAAGAAACGGCAGCAGCATGAAGAGACTGCTGAGACGGCAGAGCGAGCAATACCGCACGAATCCACGTCGAATCGCCAGAGATAAAGCATGGATGAGCAAACCGCCAGAGGTGAGATTGTCGCCGTCGGCCGTCTGATGTATGAACGGAGTTACGTGGTCTCCTCTGACGGAAACGTCAGCATTCGACTGGACGATGGGCGAGTTGTAGCCACACCGACGATGACCTGCAAAGGTCGGATGACTGAAGATTCACTGGCAGTTACTGACCTGCAAGGCAAGCCGTTGAGTGACAAACGGGCGTCGAGCGAACTCGCCATGCATCTTCTTATTTATCACGAACGGCCCGACGTCAAAGCTGTCTGTCACGCGCATCCTCCTCACGGTACTGCTTTCGCCGTGGCCGGCCTTGCAATCGATCAGCCCATTCTGAGCGAGGTAATTCTGACGCTCGGCTGCGTGCCATTAGCAGGTTATGGAACGCCATCGACTGAAGAGCTGACGATGGCCATGCAGCCACTGATTAAACATCACAACGCGTTGCTGATGGCCAATCACGGAGCCGTTGCTTACGGATCTGATTTGTGGCAAGCATTTGATCGGCTCGAAACTCTTGAGCACACCGCGAAGATTGCGATCCTTTCGCGAGCTCTGGGCGGCTCAAAGAATTTACCGCCTGACGCAATCGAAAAACTAATCAATGTCCGTGAGGCAGCTGGCTATCTGAGTGAGAACGCTCGTTGCCAGGCTTGCGGATATTTGCATGAGACAAGATTGTCTTGTCCGACCGGTGATCGACCAACGTTTTCAGGCACCGCTCAGTCGGCGAACGGGTCGGGCAAAATATCACTTTCTCGAGAAGAGTTGGTCGAGCTTCTGACCCAGGCAGTCAACACGAAGCAGTAGAGACCGATCCGCACTCGATTTACTATTCGTCCGTTACCATTTACCATGCCACTCTCATTAGTGATTTCCGAATACGTTTAGACAGGAGCAATCTGAATGCAAGAAGCACTCGGAATGGTTGAAACCAAAGGCCTCGTCGCAATGATTGAAGCAGCAGACGCGATGGTCAAAGCTGCGAACGTCACACTCGTGGGATACGAGAAGATCGGCGCAGGTTTTGTGACTGCGATTGTGCGCGGTGATGTCGCCGCAGTTAAGGCTGCGACTGATGCGGGCGCAGCGGCAGCAAGGCGCGTGGGCGAGCTCGTTAGCGTGCACGTAATTCCGCGGCCGCATGGCAGTGTTGATGAGACCCTTCCCGTTGGTTTGCGCTCGTAGGCCATGATCATTGCGCGCATTCTTGGGACCGTAGTCTCGACTCAAAAGGACGAACGACTGCTGGGAAAGAAACTGTTGATTGTTCGACCCGTCAATGTTGACGGCAGTGATACGTCCGGCTATGTAGTCGCTGTTGACACAGTCGGCGCCGGTTTTCACGAGCGCGTTCTCGTTGTCGCAGGCTCGAGCGCCAGGTTGGCTCAGGGAATGAAAGATACTCCTGTTGATGCCGCGATCGTTGGGGTGATCGATAGTGTTGATGTGAACGAATGAAACAGTTGCTCGGCTCGCGCGTTTTTGTCATCGTGGAGAAACAATGAGCAACGGAGACTTGAACAAAAAAATCGAATTCATCGTCGAACAGCAAGCTCAATTTGCTGCCGATATCCAAGTCATGCGCGAAATCCACGCAGCAGATACCGCATTGCTGAAGGAACAGCATCGCAATCTTTCTGATGCTGTGACCACGATTGTGGGACTGGTAGGCGGACTAGCTCAATCGCAAGCGGCAACCGACGTTAGAATCGCAAAGCTTGCCGATCTGCAAACGGCAACCGACGCGAGGCTAGCCGAACTTGCCGAGCTCGTGAACATCTTCATCGGAGTTGTTGAGCGCTACATCGGTGGCAATGGCGGCGCTCAACCCCAAGCGACGTAAATGCAACTCGCTCGTGTAATCGGTAGGGTGGTGGCGACCATCAAGAACGAATCTCTGGAAGGGCGCAAGCTGCTCGTGGTCCAGACGCTGAACAAGGATCTGCAGCCGCACGGCAAACCAATGGTCGCAATTGATTCAGTTGGAGCCGGCGTGGGCGAGTTGGTCTTCTGGTGCCGGGGCAAGGAAGCGAGCTTTCCATTTAAACGTGATGACACGCCGACGGACTGCACGATTGTCGGCATCGTTGATTCTGACAGTCATGTGACGCAACGCTAATTATGATTCTCGCGCGAGTTTTGGGCAACATCGTTGCCACACAAAAGAACGATCGTTACGAAAGCGCGCGAGTAATGCTTTGCGAGCAGATCACACCGACGGGAGAGCCCACCGGCACGACAGTGTTGGCGCTCGATTCGGTCGACTCTGGCGCCGGAGACACGGTGCTGATAGTCCAGGAAGGATGGGGCGCATCGACGGCTGCTACCGGCAAGCCTGGAGCTGCTATCGATTCGGCGATAGTTGGAGTTGTGGACCGAATAGACCTGCTTGAAGAAACCGTCGCTGAGTGAGCTGGCTTGGATTGATGAGCACGAATTTGGATCAAGCCCGGATGTTAGCTGAGCGAATAGCTCGCAAGGTATCCTCTGAAAGTTCGATTCCCACTTCTCCCAACAGCCCCTTGAACGCTGAGATTGCCGCCGTGCGAGCCAGCATCAGCGATCTTCAGAAGCGCTTAGTTCAACTCGAGTCTCGCGCGCGCGAAGAATCCTACGCAACTCCTCAGCAATTTTCCGAGCGCACACCATCCGCGTTTGTACCGCCGACTCATTCACCCTGGCTCGGTGGTATAAATGCAATCGCCTCGCATCCCAGCGAAGAACGATTTGGAGTTGAAGAGGCAGTGATCAACGAACTGGTTGATTACTTTCAAAACGAGAAAACCTGTTCGTTAGATCCCAGTGGCAAGCCCTGTGATCACTGTGCGATGTGCAGCTCCAGAGGATTCTAAGATCTTGCGCTTGAATCTTCAGAACTTTGGCCAGAGCGGTGACAGGTCACCGCAGTCCATGTTATTTGCTGGGTGAACGGACTTCGTTCGCGTTTATTCGCGGTACTGCCTTTGCCGCCTCGTCGGCCTTGAAGAGCGGCTCCTCTTTGAAGCCGAACAACTTTGCTGAGATGACCGTCGGAAATTTTGCTCGGGTTGTATTGTAATCCTGAACCCCGTCGTTGTAGTCCTTGCGCGAAACTGCGATGCGATTCTCAGTACCTGCCAATTCATCCTGAAACTTTTGAAAGCTCTCGGATGATCGTAGCTGTGGATAGTTCTCCGTCAGTGACAACAACCTGCCCAAAGTAGCCCCCAAGCTATTGTTCGCATCGATGACAGCCTGCTTTTGTTCCGGAGTCTTGTCGCCATTCTCGGCCTGTGGTTGGGCGCTGGTTGCGCTCAGCAACCGCGATCGTGCGGCCGCGATGTCTCCGAACACCTGCTGTTCCTGAAAACCGGCGGCCTTGGCAGCCTCAAAGAGGTTGGGAATCAAATCGGAGCGGCGTTGTAGCTGCACTTCGATGTTGGCCCACTTGGCTTTTACGTTCTGTTGCTTGGTTGTGAGTGTGTTATAGCCGCAGCCACTGGCTGTTAACGATAAGAACATAACCAGTGAGATCAACAATCCTTGTCGTCTAGTCATCTCTTCCTCCTCAACTCAAAGCCGTCTTGTCTCCGTCTTACAAGTGTTTCTCAAGAAATACCTAAGATCGCGTGTCCATCTGGTCGACCACCTCTATTACGCGCTCAATCTGGTCCATATATGCGGCAAAGATGGCGTTCGTCTCTTCATCGGTCAAAAACACGTCTGCAGCGCGAAATTCAAATATGCGTTCGAATGGTGTGCGATCGAGTTTCAGCAAATCGGCGGTGGCCCGAACACAGTCAGGCTTGGCTACCGGCGCGGGTTTACCATGCAAAATCAGGACGGCGCGGAAGATCGCCGCAAAGCTCGCAAGGCTGTCACTCATCAAATCACAAAGTTTTTCAACTGAAGTCGAAGCGGGAATGTACAACCGGCGCAGCTGAATGAGCTTGCTGCGCAGTTCGTACTCGGTCTGGTGTCGCAGGTTAGCGTCGGAAAGCTTTACAAACGCAAAAGGATCGCTGCCAAACAAAACGATGCGGGCGTTTTCCATCTGATAAAACTCGATTGGAAATACGTCAGCCGCATCTGAGAGTTCCTCAACCGTGAAATATACCGGCAGCGGATGACCAAGCCGTTGCCACTCGCGCATGGGTGCCTGGGCCAGACGCAGGTCCCCCGGTCCGATGCGGTGAAGCGCAATCAACAGGTTGTAGTCTGACCGGAGTTCGATGTGATCACCTGCCGCCGCTGAGCCGTAGAGGACCACCGAGGCAAGGTTGTCCCCGTGTGTTGTGCGCAGATCTTCAACCAGGTGGTTGAGGGCTTCCTGAACTATTAGCTTGCTCATCTTGTTTGCCGCGATATTAGCAGAGTTGCAGGGCCTGGGCCGAGCAACACGCAAAGTTGGTCTTACCAGCTGCCTCCGGCGCCTCCGCCACCAAAGCTTCCACCACCACCAAAGCCGCCGAAGCCGCCGCCTCCGCCGCCACCAAAGCCGCCACCGCCCCAGCCACTTCCTCCCGACCGGCTAGCGCTGTCCGCGATGGAACCAAGAATCGACCCTAGAAGGAATCCAGTAGCGGGATTGTATCCCCTACGACCACCACCACCGCCGGGGCCGCCGCGCGAAGCCGCCGACAAAACTATAATGACTACGATGATGATTACGATCAGTATGCAACAACCGGTAAAACTGCTGCTGGTGCGTTGACGCGCCGGCGTAGCTGAAGTCCGGTACGCGTAACTTTGGTCGATTCCTTCGATTCCGAAACCGCGCTTTTCTGCGAGTGTGGCTATGTACGTTTGAATAGTGTCATAGATTCCCTGACTGTAGTTTCCCTTCTTGAATTGAGGCACCAGGCGCTCGCGTTGAATTTGGCCTACGACCCCATCCGGTAGGTCACCCTCGAGATGGTCGCTTACTTGCGTAAAGTATTTGCGGTCGTTTATTGCTACCAGCAGCAACAGACCAGCCTTATCGGAGTCTTTGGATCCAATTCCCCAACCGCGAGCTACCTTTAACGAGTAGTCAAAAATGTCCTCACCGCCAGTCGTCGACACGGTAGCGACACCTATTTCAATATTCTGTTGCTTTTTGAGATTGCTAAGAATGGTTTCGAGCTTTTCCTTCGTCGCTGGGTCGATGACATTTGCATAATCGTTGACCCACCCCGTCGGCGGGGGCAGCGGCGAGGTAGTGGTCTGGGCCGCTGCTGACCAGGCGACCAGAACGAGAAGGAGAACGGACAACAGCGACCGAATAGCCGTTCGGTGGCAAGGATTGGAAAACTTTGGCGTGGCGCCCATCATGTTGCCGCCGTCACCCCTCCAGCAATCTATGTAGTAAATAAAACAAGGCTACGCCAGCAAAGACGACGATGGAGACTATGGGGTTCCGCTCTTCTTTCTGGTTGACCTCGGGAATTAGATCGCTGGCAGCAACGTACAGCGTAACACCTGCTGAAAATGGAAGTGCGACTGCAACCACCGAGCTGATGCGTTCCTGCATCAGACCAATCGCAATTACGCCGGCCAGCGTTGCGGCACCAATGGCCAGTGTTGCCAGTAACGCTTTCTGTGTGGACCGCCCCGACGCAAGCATGATCGATGCTACTGTGAATCCTTCAGGCATCTTGTGAAGCAAGATCGCGATAAAAACAAGTAGGCCTACCTTGAAGTTGACCAGAAATGCGGCCGCAATCGAAACGCCATCAAAGAACGTATGAATCCAAAGCCCTCCCACGGCAGTGTATGCGGCAGAAGGACGCATGAAGGATTCGGGATGAGTTTCAGCTCCAAAGTGAAAGTGCGGAGCGATGGTGTGCTCGAAGAGCTGGATGAGGAGATAACCGCCCAGCAGCAACGTCATCGAACCGGCTACTGCTCGAGCTCCGCTGACGCCACGATTAGCTTCAGTCCAGATGTTGACGGTCTCGGGCAACATCTCAATGAAGATGGCGGCGAGCATGAATCCCGCGCCCAGCGCGACCAAATACTTCAGGAACCGTTCACCAAATCGATGAGCGCCGGATTTGATCAGCAAAAGGCCGCCGACGAAATTCGCTAATGCAGCCAGGGTGCCGAACAGAATGAGGCCAGCGAATCCTCCAAAGGTTGCTTCCATTAGTTAGCCGCGACTCGCATGATTCTTGTGACGACAATTTGGCGCGCCACTATACATGATGAGAGCGAAGCTTAGCTAATGGATCGATTGCAAGGCGGGTGGCGGACAAGAGGCGAACGAGTTCTGTAGCTAATCCCAACACGACAACACAGAAAAGTTAAATTTCTTCCGGATTTCTACTTGACAGGCTGGGAACGTCAAGCGTACCATTCGACGCGGGTGGTCAAAAGTGGTCGGGAGTGGTCCAACCTCGTAGCAAACCGATCAATCGAACGCTTTTCCTAAGGCCACCCACCAAATTCTTTCCGTAGGTGGCTTATGCTGCGGGGCAATTACACGGCACGAATAGATCCTAAAGGTCGCTTAAAAGTGCCGACCCCCTTCCGTCGTTTAATCGACGAGAAATACGGAACCGAATTCTACGTCACAAGCATTACCGGCGACAACGTTCAGCTTTATCCGCTGCAGGAATGGGAGTCGATTGAGAAACGCCTTTCGCTTCTGCCGTCTCGCGACCCGTCGCGAGTCAAGTTCCTTGACAGGACGAATTATTACGGCCAACAGCAAACAATGGATGCGCAAGGTCGCGTTCTGATACATCCATTGCTGCGTCGAAGTTCCGGCGTGCTCGGTGATGTGGTGGTGCTGGGTTATCTCTCGTATTTGGAAATCTGGGAACTGGACAAGTTTCAGCAGCGTCTGTCGGACAATCCCTACACAGAAGAAGACGAATCAGCGATTGCGCGTCTGGGAATTTGAGAGCAGTAATGAAGTCAGCTAGTTGGTCTTTGAACAAGATCACGGGGCGGTGGTGATGGTTGCGTCCTTGGGGGGCAGGGACGCGCCCCATCGCCCCGTGCTACTACGAGAGACGGTTCAGTTTCTCGACGTAACGCAGGGTGGTCTGATTGTGGATGGCACGCTCGGACTCGGAGGCCACACTGAAGCGATACTCGAAGCATCCGACAAAACTCGGGTGATCGGCCTCGACGTCGATACGGAAGCGCTCAGGTTGGCTTCCGAGAGACTTGCGCGTTTTGGTGATCGGTTTCACGCAGTGCATGCAAACTTCCGCGATATCGCCCGAGTGGTGGCGGAAAGCGGATCTGAAGCACCGCACGGAATCCTGGTAGATCTTGGTGTCTCGTCGTTGCAGTTTGATTCGCCGGAACGTGGATTCAGTTTCAGGTTCGATGCGCCGCTGGATATGCGCATGGATCCAGCCGGTGCCAACGACACTGCGGCGGAGTTGCTGCAGCGACTTCCGGAAGAAGAGATCGCGCGGATTATCTTTGAATACGGAGAAGAGCGACGCTCGCGACGGATCGCCCGGCGCATTGTTGAAAGACGTGAGCAAGGTCAGCCGGTCCAGACTACCAAAGACCTCGCTGATTTGGTTGCCGGAGCGGTTGGGTATAGCAAGACCCAAAAGATTCATCCCGCCACGCGAACGTTCATGGCCCTGCGCATCGCTGTTAACGGGGAACTCGAAGGCTTGGATAGCTTCGTCGAAACCGCAGTCAATCTTTTAAAGCCGGCGGGTCGCTTCCTGGCAATCACCTTTCACTCGCTTGAAGATCGAATTATCAAGCGTGAGATGCGACGGCTTTCAGGCTATTGCCAATGTCCTGCGCGCCAGCCGGTTTGTACCTGTGGAGCGCGACGAACGATTGAAATATTGACTCGGCGCCCAGTGACAGCCGGGGCTAGTGAAGTGAATGAGAATCCGCGTGCCCGGAGCGCCAAGCTCCGCGTGGGACGAAAACTGACAGTTCAAGAGACTTGATCATGAAAAGAGTTCCTCCCAATCACGTTAACTCCAAAATCTATCGCGAACGCGATCTCAGCGCCCTCTCCCGACTGGTGCTCCTGCTCTTTTGCGGGTTGGCATTAACCGCGGGTTTCCTGTTCGCAGCCAGACAGCATTTCACCGCCCTCCAATTTGGCTACAAGACCCAGGATCTGCGACGCGAGCATGCGCAGCTTTTACAAGAGCAACGCCGTTTGTTGTTGAAGAAAGAAGAAGCCGTCTCTCCGGTGAGACTGGAGCCAGCCGCTCGTGCGATTGGCTTGCTGCCAGTGACACCCGGGCAAATTGCTGGGCGGAACGAAGACAAGCGCACTCAGACCGGTTCCACGGCCACGAAGTCCGCCATCTCGTCTTCTTCTCGTTGATTACCCATTGAGGTTTGATCATTCAAGTCGGCGATTGCCGAGACAGTGGAACTAGCCCCAACGTAAAAAGACGGACCCGGCGTGATTTCAGACTTGGCCCCTCGATTGCGCGAGCTGGTGGAAGGACCGCAGGCGCTTAGCTAAATCCAGAGACGACGGAGATTCACCGTGATCGCGCGTGCTCAAATCCAAACCAAATCACGACCGGATGCCTCAGTGCGGCGAGCGTTGATTGTCGCCGGCCTCATCGTCTTGTGGATGTCAGCCGTCGCCGTACGTCTTATTCATCTACAGGTATCGATGCATGAAGAGCTGTTGGCACGGGCGCAAAGCCAGCAACAGGGCGCCATCGAGACTGGCTTTGAAAGAGGTTTGTTGTCGGACCGCCAGGGGAAACAGTTAGCCCGCAGTATTGAGACGTCATCCATCTTTATAGCTCCCGATGAAATTGAGGATGTAAGTCTCGTTAGCGATCTTTTATCGAAAGCACTGCAAACAGATAAAACAGAGCTTGCGGGCGAAATCTCCGAGGCCGTAAACGCCAAGCGCCGCTTTCTTTGGATAGCAAGGCGCATCCCTGAAGACCAGGCAGAGTTGATCGCGGCCTGCAAACTGCCGGGCATTCATATACAAAAGGAAGCGAAGCGCTACTACCCCAATGGCTCGCTTGCCGCGCACGTGTTGGGCTTCGTAGGGTTGGACAATGCCGGGCAAGCAGGAGTCGAGCAGTTCTATAACCAAAAGATCAGCGGCCAGCCAGGGAAGCTTTTCCTTGAGAGGGATTCGCATGGCCGCAGCTATCACAGTTTTGAGCTCGAGTCGAAGCCTGGACAAAACTTGGTTCTGACTCTCGATCAGATGGTCCAGTACCGTGCCGAGCAGGCGTTGGCGGCTGCGGTGGAAAACTCGCACGCCAAGTCGGGCACCGCCATCGTGCTAGATCCACACACCGGTGAGATCCTGGCGTTGGCCAACGCACCCACTTTTGATCCGAATCAGCCCGGCGCCGCTAAACCGGAAACGCGCATCAACCAGGCACTCGAGTACGTATATGAACCTGGTTCAACTTTTAAGATCGTTGCTTACTCGGCGGCGATCGAAAAAGGACTGGTGAAACCAGATGACAAGATCGATTGTCAAATGGGTTCGATCACGGTCGCGAAACGCGTCATTCATGATCATAAGCCCTTCGGGTTGTTAACTGTGGCCGAAGCTCTGGCGAAATCGAGCAATGTAGGTGCGATCAAATTGGGCTTAAAAGTTGGCGACAGTTCAATGTACGACTTCATCAGGCTTTATGGATTTGGCGCGCGCACTGCAGTCGAGCTGCCCGGAGAGAGTGCCGGTATCCTGGCACCCCTGAAGCGTTGGCAGCCATCATCCATTGGTTCAATTGCGATGGGCCAGGAAATTGCCGTAACGCCGTTGCAAGTAGCGGCTGCCTTCGCAACCGTGGCGAACAATGGTGTGCGAGTGGCGCCGCATCTTGTCAGCGAGGTTCGGACGGCTAACGGGGTCTCGCTGTACCGAGCCACCCCCGAACAGCATCGAGTCATCAGTCATGAGACGGCAAATGCATTGAAAGGAATGCTCGAAGGCGTAACGCTGAACGGCACGGCTAAGAAAGCGCAGCTAAACGGTTACTCCGCTGCCGGAAAGACCGGAACGGCGCAGAAGATTGATCCCAGGACTCGCACCTATTCGGGGACCAAGTACGTAGCTTCATTTGTAGGATTTGCTCCAGTTACGAATCCTGCAGTCGTGATCATTGTGGTGATTGATGAGCCGGCGGGAGCGCACCATGGCGGCGACGTAGCGGCGCCGGTCTTTCGCCAGATTGCGGAAGCGATCCTGCCTGAAATGGATGTCGCTCCTGATACTGAAATCAAAGATATTCCTCAGTTGTTAGCTTCGGCGAGCGCAAATCCTCCAGCCATTAACCGATTAGTCAACCAGGCCCAGCCGCTGCCCGACTATCCGCAGCCTCCTATGCCTGAAGTGACGCAAGGCGGCGGATCGGGCGAGGTTATTTACGCTGCAGCCACACGCAATGCGATGTTGATGCCCGATTTGCGTGGACGCAGCGTACGCGATGTGGCGCGCACCTGCGCCCAACTAGGGTTACAGATTGAAGCACGCGGGGACGGACGGGTTCTGCGACAAAAACCCGCGCCCGGCGCGGAAGTTGCAAATGGGCAACTCGTGTATCTCGACTTTGGTCGGGAGAATTGAAATTCGCGCGAACTTTATGGCTCGCGCCTGCCTGACTTTGGACAATCAGTCACGGACCTTTACGGCGTGACTTTACCGGGAGCGTTACATAATGATTCCCCCTCGCAACCTTTACGGAGAAAATATGGGAGTAGGAGTTCATAATCGCGTAAGCGCTTGTCGCAGACGATTACGCTTGAGCCGTTCTAGCCACAGGACAAACGCTAACCTCGTCCGCGACCAGGAGACGAGGCACATTGATAGGAATGCCACGCGGAAGCGAGACAGGACCCGGTTCGGTATGACACCGGCTGGGACGACAGAAGAGGCTGAAGGCACGTGAAATTAAAGGACGCGGCTGATCTAATGAAGGCTCGGGCCAACGAGTTAGCCGCCCAGCTGTTTGACAACGAAATAACCGGCTTTTCAATCGACTCGCGCTCGATCCGTCCGGGCGAGTTGTTCTTTGCTTTGTCGCAAAAGGACTATGAGCGCGCGGGATTCAATGGCACGTTCGCAGATGGCCATGAATTCGTCCCGGCCGCGCTCTCTAGTGGCGCGCTCGCCGCAGTCGTCCGCTCCGACCACTTCAATAGCGAGTTGCTGAAGCCGTTCCATGATCGGCTAGTCGTCGTTGCAGACGCTATCGCTGCACTACAGACTTTTGCGCACCAGGTCTATGTATCGTGGTCGCGACCTGTAGTGGGCATCACCGGCAGTGCGGGAAAGACCACAGCCAAGGAGCTAACGGCACACATCCTACAGAGTACCGGCCGCAAGGTCCTTAAAAGCGAGCGAAACTACAACAATGGTTTAGGGCTGCCGCTCACGGTGCTGCGGATGATTAGCGAAGAGAATTCGCCTGATGCATACGATGTGGCCGTGCTCGAGATGGGGATGTCATCTCCGACTCACGAGATCCAACGTCTGGTTCAAATTACACCGCCTGATGTTGGCGTCGAGTTGATGGTGGCGCCCGTTCATCTGGAACATTTGGGAACGATCGAAAACGTCGCGGCTGCGAAGGCAGAATTGATTGAAGGTCTAAAGCCAGGTGGCATCGCAATCCTGAACGCAGACGATCCTTTGGTGATCGGCATGCGTGCGAAGCATTCCGGGCGCACGATCACATTCGGCATCGATAACGAAGCTGATGTTAGTGCTACTGAGATTGAAAGCAATCGCCTTGGGTTGATACGTTTTCGATTACACACACCGCTGGGCGAGTCGCCGGCGGAACTTCCCATGAGCGGCCGCCACAATTTGATGAACGCGCTGGCGGCAGCTTCGGTCGCAACCACCTTCGATATTTCGGCGCCGGCGATCGCCGAGGCGCTACGCACAGTCACTCCTCCAAAGATGCGCGGAGAAGTGCTGGAATTCGCGGGAGGCTTCACGGTGGTTGACGATTCGTACAATTCGAATCCGAGATCTTTGCTCAGCATGGTGCGAACAATCGCGGAAGTGAGAAGTGAGAATCGGCGACGAATCGTAATCGCCGGAGAGATGCTCGAGCTTGGGTCAGACGAGCACGAGCTTCATCGTGAGGCAGGACGAGCAATCGCCGCTACAGGCGTCGAAGTCTTGTGGGGTGTTCGCGGTTTGGCTCGGGACATACTTGAAGGAGC
>Ga0126384_10000058_pt1 | contig 42010 bp, 38 predicted proteins | sample PanSoiMetPlot_36_FD_92543 | JGI IMG/M metagenome (GOLD analysis project Ga0126384, IMG submission 92543) | Tropical forest soil microbial communities from Panama - MetaG Plot_36 | ecosystem: Environmental > Terrestrial > Soil > Tropical forest > Bulk soil | place: Panama | collected 2016-02-17 | reverse complement strand
GGCCGAGCGCACCGCGGCGGTGGGCGACTTTATTGCCCGCAACCGGGACGCGGTGCATCCGATCACGCGAGAAATCATCACCGCGGGCCAAAACTACAGCGCCATCGATGCCTTCCGGTGCCAGCACCGCCTGATCGAGTTGCGCGCCGCCGCGGCGCACGTCTTGCACCGTTGCGACGTGCTGATGGTCCCCACCATCCCCAAGCCGCTGACGCTCGCGGAGGTGCACGCCGATCCGATCGGTGCCAACGCCAAATTGGGCACCTACACCAATTTTGCCAATCTCCTCGACCTGGCGGCGCTGGCCTGCCCGGTGTCGCTTGCCGCTGACGGTACCGCCCATGGCGTCACCTTGCTGGCGCCGGCGGGCCGCGACGCCGAGCTCGCCAGCCTTGGCGCGCTGTTGCATGCGCGCACGCACCTACCGCTCGGCGCACTCGCCGTTCCGCAGCCGTTCTGGCAGGCGCCCGTGCCCACCGTCGAAACCAGCGAAACCGCCGTCGCCGTGATCGGCGCCCACCGCTCGGGGATGCCGCTCAACCACGAACTTACTGGCCTCGGCGCGCGCTACCTGGAGACCACCACCACGGCGCCCGACTATCAACTGTTCGCTCTCGACCACGCTACCCCGCCCAAGCCGGGGCTGTTGCGGGTCGGCGCCGGATCCGGCGCCGCGATCGAGCTTGAAACCTGGGCGCTCGCAACCGAGGCCTTCGGGCACCTGGTGGCGCAAGTGCCGCCACCCCTAGCAATCGGGTCGATCCGGCTGTGCGACGGGCGCCTGGTCAAGGGTTTTCTGGTCGAGGCGGCGGCCATTACCGAGGCCCGCAACATTTCCAGTTTCGGCAGTTGGCCGGCCTTCCTGGCAGCCGTACCCGGCCCCGGTCGCCCGCCGTCAGCTTAAAGCCTGGTCCGGATCATCAATCAGGCTGACATGGGCGGCGACAATGCGCCAGCCTTGCGGCAGGCGAACCCAGGTCTGCATCTGGCGACCGACCTTGCCGGCGGCGCCGTCGCGATAAAACAGCGTCGAGGCGACGGCGAAGTCGCGGCCGTAGGTGGTAATCACGGTTTTGGCGCGGGTTCGGGCCAGGCCTTGCGGCGAGCGCTGGGCGCGGAATGCCGCCACCGCGGCATGGCCGTAGAGGTTCTCGGCGATGCCGTAGCGGATGGTGCGCGGGTCGGCGTGGAACAGCGTGTCGAGGGTCGCCAGATCGTTGGTGACGAGCGCTACTTCATAGTGCTCGAAGGCGGCACGCACGGCAGCCACCACATCCGGTGCATCGAGTTCCATGGCCACTTCCTATGGCGCCGGCTATAGCGCTGGCCGCGGCGCCAGCGCGACCCCATCCTGTTCGAGCCGGTGGGCGATACGCAAGGCCACGTCTTCGCGCCAGGGTGCCGTGATAATCTGTACCCCGATCGGCAGTGGCGCCAGGGGTACGGGCACCACCACCACGGGCAGGCCAATAAAGGAGATGGGTTGAGTGAATATGCCGATGTTGGGCCTGAGCGGCACTTCGACCCCGTCGAGGCGCACGCGTTGTTGGCCGATGCGCGGCGCCGTAAACGGCGTTGCCGGTGCCAGGATGGCGTCAATGGATTGAAACAATCGTAGCACCTGCTCGCGATACCAACGGCGAAATTTCTGCGCTGCCATTACGTACGGCGCCGGCAGCATCGCGCCGGCGATGAGCCGATCGCGCACGGCCGGATCGAACTCGTGCGCCTCGCTGCGAAGACGAGGCAGATGCAAGCTAGCGCTCTCGGCGGCGGTGATGACGTAGGCGGCTGCGCGCGCTCGTGCGGCTTGCGGAATTTCGATCTCTGCGGTGGCACCGAGCGCCGCGGCGACGCGGGCCACAGCGCCGATCGCCTCCGCCGACGCGCCGCGCCTGAAATAGCCGCCGGCCACCGCCAGCCGCAATCCTCGCGTTGCAAGGTCGAGACAGGGGAGTACTGGCTCGATTTGACGTGCCGCCGAGACCGGATCGGCGGTATCGTGGCCCTGCATGGCATCGTAGGCCAATGCCAGATCCCTGGCCGAGCGCGCCAGTGGACCCAAGTGGTCGAAGCTCGCCGCGAACGGGAAGCTGCGCGCCCGCGACAGGCGCCCATAGGTTGGCTTGAGGCCGAACAGCCCACAAAATGAGGACGGGACGCGGATCGAGCCGTTGGTGTCGGAACCCAGTGCAAGCGGCACCAGGTCGCCCGCCACCGCTCCGCCGCAGCCCCCGGACGAACCGCCCGTCATGTGCGCCGGGTCATGCGGATTGCGCGAGGCTCCGTAGTGGGCGTTTTCGCCGGTGAAATCGTAGGCGTATTCACCCATGTTAAGGGCACCGACCAGTACCGCGTCGGCCGCTTCCAGCCGGGTGATGAGCGGCGAATCCGCCGTCGCCGGCGGCAGTCGACGATTGATTTTGGAGCCGGCGAGGGTGGCAAGGCCGGCGACGTCGTAAAGGTTCTTGACGGCGAACGGCACGCCGGCGAGTTGACCGCAAGGCGCCCCGCGCGCGCGGGCAGCATCGATGGCTCGCGCCTTGGCGAGCGCTCGCTCGCGGGTGACGGCGGTGAAGGCGTTGAGCCTCGCAGCGCTGGCATCGATGCGCGTGAGCGTCGCCTCGATCACGGCCACGGCGCTGCTGCGGCCGCTGCTGACGGCATCGACGATGGCGGCCGCAGATTGCCAGGCCAGCATCGCCTCAGGCATTGAACACCGGTGCCGGCTCGAGGTCGTCGGCAAGCTCGAACTCGACGACGGTCGCCGCCAGTTGCAAGGTGGCCTTCAGGTTGGCCTCGATCGCCGGTCTCCATGCCGGCTCGATCGGCAGCGCCAACAGCTCCGCCGCGGCAGCAATCAAGCTTTCGAGAGCCCTATCCGTTTCGTCGCTCATGGTCGCTCCTGCGCACGTGGTCCTCGGTCAAGCCGCACGAGTTTGGCGCCAGCGGCCGCCGGCAATTGCCGCAAGGCGCCGCCCTACTCCGCCGGCACCGGCGCCAATGCCGGCGCCTTGATGTCGGCTCGATATTGCGCGGCCTGCCGCGCCAGCGTCCACAGCAATGCAGAGAGCAGGCCGTAGGCGACTGCAACGGCGGGCGTCACCGCGACCCCCACCGCTTCCCCGTGCATGAAGCCAAAGAAACTCAAGACCGCCCCGGCGCCGGCAAAGGCGGCGGCAGCCAAAAAATCCCTGTTGATGACGAAGGCGGCGATGGCGGCCAAGATCAAACCGCTGAGGATGGCACCACCGCCCAGCACCTCAAGACCGTGATAGAGCACGCCCACCTGCTGCAACTTATCAAGGCCAATCGCGTGCGCGCTGGTGCCGGCCGCAGACAAGGCTCCGTCCATCAGCGTCTTCAACCAGGCGGCAAGATGCGGGACCAGAGCCAATACGACCGCCGGCGCGTGTTCGCTGGGCGTTTCCTGAAACGCCTGGGCGCCGATCAGCATGCCGATATAGAGCAGGATCGGCGAAATCGCGACCACGGGAATGAGCGACAGCAGCAAGGCGACGAGACCGCAACAGGCGAGCACGATCACCATCAAGCCGGTAGCCGCCGAATAGCCAATGCGTCCGCCCATGGCCTTCCAGCCGGGATGCCCGATATAGACCGCGTTGATGAAAGGATTGCCCATCAGGCAGCCGATCAGGCTCACGACGCCATCGGCGGTCAACACCTGCGTCGTGGGAAAGGCATCGCCGGCCGCTTCCGCGCTCTCGACGTTGTCCATCGCCTCGACGAGATCGTAGATCCCGAACGGAATGGCGGTGACGAGGACGACCCCAAGGAATTCAAAGCCGGCGAACACGTGCGCATACGCCGGCAACGGCAACGCGAAGCCGAAGTTCGCAAATGCCTGGCCAACCTTGTCGACGTGCATATCGCCATAGTTGAGGCCGACCAAGGTCGAGCCCCAGGCTATGAGCATGCCCACGGCAATGGCGACGAGGCCCGCGGGGATGCCCCTCGGATAGCGCACACCACCGAACCAGGCGACCAGAATGACGGCCAGGCACGGAATGCCGATGATTGGGGTCATGAAGATTTCCAGCGCCGGCCGCATCGAAATGAAGGTCACCGATACGCCCGCTAGGGTGCCGAGCAACGCCCCGCGCGGCGTGATGCGGCGAATGTAGGGGGCGATAAAGCCCCCAAGCATCAGAATGAAGCTTTGGAAGAACACCCAGACGAGACCAGCCTCCCAGCCCTTGACTGGGTCGCCGGTTTTCAAAGTGATCGGCAACATGATTACGAAGGTGACCACGAACATGTGGGGAACGCTCACCCCGGACGGCAGCGCGCATACGTCGGAGCGACCCGTCCGTCGCGCCAACCGGTAAGCAAGAAAGGCGTAGTACAGCGTGGAGAGGCATAGCATTAGGCCGAGCGCCGGCAAGATGCGTCCAAACACCAGCGCATCGGGCATCTTGAGCACAAAGCGCAACAGCCCGGTGAGCACCAGCATGTTGACCAGGATATTGGAGCCAAAACCGAAGAAGGCGTTCCAGTCGCCTGGCGTCCAAAGCGCTGGTCGGTGATGTTCCGCGGCGGCTGCCATGGTGTTTCGCTCGCTCCTCGTTCCGTGCGCTCGCTCGGCCGCCGATCTCGGCACACTGGCCGGCAACGTCGTAAACGTCAGGGGCAAGAGCCATGCCAAGCGGCCCGCGGCGGGCGCAAAGGCGATGGGCAGGGCCAAGCGCAACGCCGCGGCGTGGCATGGTGCGGCCGCAGTGCCCAGCAAGTCGGCGGTCTGACGCTTTCCTGATCACGCGGGCCTCGGCGCCGCGCGCCAGGTTTATGCCAGTGCTGCCATGGCCGCAGCGGCGGCCGAGACCCAGCCGAATATGCCGCCCTGCGCCTTGATCATGGCCAAGCCGGCCGCGTGAAAGTGTGGGAAGTAGGAGGCACAACAGTCGGCCAGCACCACACAGCGGTAACCGCGGTCGGCCGCTTCGCGCACCGTGGAGTTGACGCAAACTTCGGTGGTGACGCCGCACACCAGCAAGTTTTCCACGGCGCGGTTGCGCAGTATGAGCTCAAGGTCGGTTTGATAGAACGCGCCCTTCCCCGGCTTGTCGATCACCGCCTCGCCGGCAACGGGATAGAGCGGAGCGATGATGTCATGGCCCGGTTCACCGCGCACCAGGATGCGTCCCATCCCGCCCGCGTCGCCGATCCGCAGGCCGGGCCGAGCTCCGCGCTCCATCTTAGCGGCGGGCACGTCGGAGAGGTCCGAACGATGGCCTTCGCGCGTGTGAATGACCAACAGCCCACGCCGCCGCGCCGCCGCCAACACCGCTTGGCACGGTGCGATCGCCGGCATCAAGGCGGCAACGTCGTTGCCGAGCGCTTCACCGAAGCCGCCGGGCTCCAGGAAATCGCGCTGCATGTCGATGATGAGGAGCGCCGTTCGGTCGAGATCGACAACCACTTGGTGCGGTTCGGCGGCGATGGTGGCAAGCGGCATGCAAGGTTCCTCGGCTAACCGGTAGGGCAGCCCATGCAACGAAATCGGGCAGCAAGATCGGGGCCAGATGCGACGACGGCGGCCGCCCCGCTCGACGGCAACGGTACGCGTGCCACGCGTGGCGCCCGACTATTTCGGCGGCACATTGCTGCCTAGTCGCGGAGCACGGCGGCGGCCAAATTGCCGCCGCCCGCGAACTGTCAGCGCCGCGGCAAAGACCCTGCCGTAGCCCGCCAAATCCGACGCAAGCGCCTGAAAGCAAAGCCGGAACGGCGGTGCCATGGCGCCGTCCGGCGCCGATCGGCGCCGGTTGGCACGTTAGTGGCATTGCGGCAGGATTGTCGCTTCATCAGCACAAGCGACAGGAGAGAAATGGTGGCTTCGTACGCGGAAGAACTGAGCCAACGCTTCGACGACGGCCGTGGCCCGAGCGATGCAACGCTGCCGGAAATCCCATTCTTGCATCGGCTATTGGCGCGCAAGACGGTGCGAGCCTACCGGGACGTGATGCCGCCGGACTCGCTACTCGATCTCATCTGCGCGGCGGCCCTCAGCGCCTCGGCCAAGTCTGACTTCCAACAGGCCTCGATTGTTCGCGTCGTCGACGCCGACAAGCGCGCGCGCATCGGCGAGCTGTTTGCGGCCATGCCCTGGATCGGATCGGCGCCGGCCTTTTTCGTATTCCTGGGCGATGCCCGCCGCCTGGAGGCGATCGGCGCCCTGCGGCAAAAACCGGTGGCAAACGGTACACTCGAAGGCTTCTTCAATGCTACGGTCGACGCGGCGCTTGCCCTGCAGACCTTCATTCTTGCGGCGGAGGCCGTCGGATTGGGCTGCTGTCCGATAAGCGTCATCCGCAATCGTGTCGACGAGGTCGCCGCGCTGCTGGCGTTGCCCGACAAGGTCTTCCCGGTGGCGGGCGTTTGCGTCGGCTATCCGGCGGGCAGCGGTTACGTAAGCCTGCGCTTGCCGCGCACCGTGACCTTGCATCGCGACACTTACGACGACAGCCGATTGGCGGAGGCAATCTCCGACTACGATCAGCGTCGCAATGCCCGCCACGCCATTCCCAAGACCCAGCATCGGCTGATCGAGGCGTACGGCGAGGCGGAGTTTTACGGCTGGTCGGAGGACAAGGCGCGGCAGGCCGCCAGACCGGAGGGGGCGGCGTTTCCCCGCTACCTGCGCGCCCACGGCTTCACCTTCGACTAGCGGCGGCGCTGGCGCAGTGCCAGCCGACTTCCAGGATGACGTCAGAGAGGAGACTAAGTCATGTACCCATCGTTACCCAGCCTGTCGCGGCGCGGCTCCGTCATCTTGGCTCTGCTGGCGGCGTTCGTAGTCATCGTTGCCGCGCCGTCGCGCCTGGCCGCCGCCAGCTTGGACGAAATCAGGAAGCGCGGCTATTTGGTGGTTGCAACCGAAGATGATTTCAGACCATTCGAATTCATCAAGGACGGCAAGCCGACCGGCTTCGACAACGAACTGATCGAAGAACTGCGCAAGTACGCACCGTTCGCGGTCAAGCAGGAGATCTTGCCCTGGACCGGCCTGCTCGCGGGCGTCAGTACCGGCAAGTACGACATCGCCATCACCGCTGCGATCATCACCAAGGAGCGCCGGCAATCGCTGGACTTCACCAGCCCCATAGCCGATGCGACGCACTACTACGTGAAACGCAAGACCGACGCGAGCATCAAGGCGATCAAGGACTTGAGCGGCAAGACGGTGGGCGTGCAGGCCGGCAGCGCCCTGTTAGGCCGGCTGCCAGAGCTCGAGACCATGCTCAAGGACGGCGGCGGCAAACTGGGTAAGGTGGTGGAATACACCTCCTATCCCGAGGCCTACCAGGATCTGGCGCTCGGGCGCACAGATTACGTCGTCAACACCATTATCAATCTGAAGACGCTGGTTGCGGAAAAACCCAACGTGTTCGAGATCGGGCAAGCGGTATCGGGCAAGTCCTTTCCGGCATGGGCGGTCAAGAAGGGCAACGCCGAGCTCGTGGCCTACATGAACGAATTCATCGCCAAGCAGAAGGCGAGCGGCAAATTTGCCGAGCTGCAGAAGAAATGGTTCGGCGAAGAATTCGCCAACCTGCCGGTTGCCTTCGAGCCGGAGTTCTGAGCGCAAGGCGAGGCGGTAGATGAGCGCGGCAGACATCTTGGCAATCCTGCAAGGGGCGGCGACCACGGCGACGCTGTCGTTAACGGCCATCTGCCTCGGCCTGCCCCTTGGCTTGGCGCTGGCGCTGGCGCGTTGGGCCAACATCCCGATCGTGGCGCCATTCGTCGCGGTCTACGTCAGCATTCTGCGCGCCACGCCGCTCGTCACCCTGCTGCTGCTCCTGTTCTTCGCCCTGCCGAGCATCGGGGTGCCGATCGGCGCCGTTGCCGCCGCGCTCGTGGCGCTGACCATGAATACGTCGGCGTTCAACTGTGAGGTATGGCGCGCCGGTCTCATGAATTTCCCAAAGGATCAATTCGAGGCTGCACAATCGGTCGGCATGCGCCGCCGACAACGGTTGCAAAGGATCGTGTTGCCGCAAGTGTTGCGCGCCTGTTTACCGGGCCTGGTAAATGAAATCTCGTTGTTGATCAAGGTAACGCCCGTGCTGGCGGTAGTCGGTGTCGTCGACATTACGCGCGCCGCGGTGCGGATCGGCGCCGAAACCTACGATCCTCTGCCGCCGTTACTGGTGGCGTTAGCGATCTACGTGCCGATGGTCTATGCGATCGTGCGTGTTGCGCGTTTGACCGAGCGCCGGCTGGCTCAAACGGAGGCGGCATGAGGCATGACTTTCTCGTTGTCTGGGGCGAGCGCGGTCTGCTCTTGAGCGGTCTCGGCAATACCGTGGTCCTGTCGCTGGCCGCAACCATCGCCGCCCTCGGGCTCGGCGCAGCGTTGGCTCCGGGGTTAATGGCCGCACGGGGTCGCTATCGGCTTGCCTTCACCGGTTTCGTCGATGGCTTGCGCTGCATTCCGTTCCTGCTGTTCGCTTACATCGTCTACTACGGCTTGCCCTCGCTCGGCCTCAACCTCGACAATTGGACCGCCGGCCTAGCCGCCCTCACCATCTACAACACCGCCTACATGGCGGAGATTTTGCGCGGCGCGTGGGCAACACAACCTCGTGATCCGGTCGACGCCGGCTACGCCTTCGGGTTCACCGGGGTAGGGCATTTTCGCCGTATCGTGCTGCCGCCGCTGCTGTTGTCGGCGGCACCGGTGGTTGGCAACCAGGTCATCCAGATCGTCAAGGACAGCGCCTTCCTAACGGTAATCGCCCTGCCAGAATTGACCCACGCGGCAAGTTCGATCCAGTCCCGGCACTACATTCCGTTCGCCGCTTTCATCACCGCCGTGCTGCTCTACTGGATGCTATGCCTGGCGATCGAGGCGGGCGTCGCCTGCCTCGGGCGCGTTGCCGAGGCACGCCGATGAGCGACGCAGGGACCGCCGGCTTGAGTGCGGCACGGCCAGTGTTGACCGTGGCTGCCCTGAGCAAAACCTTTGGCTCACTCGCGGTGCTCGACAATATTAATCTCAAAGTGCATCGCCGCGAGACCATCTGTCTGCTCGGCCCGTCGGGCTCGGGCAAGTCAACCCTGCTTCGATGCATCAACTGGCTGGAGAAGCCCGATAGCGGTCAAATCTATCTCAACGGCGAGCGCATCGGCGTCAGCCGCGGCGGCGTGGTGATGGCCGATCGTGACCTGTCCTCGATGCGTACCCGCATCGGCATGGTATTCCAACATTTCGCACTTTGGCCGCACCTAACCGTGCTGCAGAACGTCATGGCGGCGCCCATCTACGTACTGCGGCGACCAAGGGCCGAAGTGCGCGCCGAGGCAGAGGACCTGTTGGCCAAGGTTGGCCTTTCCGACAAGCGCGACGCCTTTCCGGCAAAGCTTTCCGGCGGCCAGAAGCAGCGCGTGGGGATCGCTCGGGCGCTGGCAATGCGTCCGGAATTACTATTGTTCGATGAACCGACCAGCGCCCTCGACCCCGAGCTCGTCGGCGAAGTCCTCAACGTGATGCGCAAGCTCGCGCGTGACGGCATGACCATGATTGTGGTGACGCACGAGATGGGATTTGCACGCGAAGCCGCGAGCCGCATCGCCTTCCTCGATCGTGGCCGCATCGTGGAGAGCGCGCTCCCCGAGCAGTTTTTCCTGACCCCGGCGACCGATCGTGCCAAGCAGTTCCTGCAACGCTATGCTGGCAACGGCAGCTGGCAAGCAGGCCAGTTTTCTGAGCTGCACCCCGGAGGTCCACCATGAGCAAGCCGGCAATTTTCCACCTGATGGCGAACGCGCCAAAGCCGGTGGCACCCTACAGCCATGCCGTGGAAGTCGACGGCTTTGTGTTCGTCACCGGCCAGCTGGCGACCGATGCCGACGTCGACGCCCGCCCGCTGCCCGACGGCATCGAGGCGCAGACGCGCAAGGTCATGGACAACCTCCAACGCGTGCTTGCCGGTCTCGGGCTCGATTTCACGCATGTGGTGTGCGTACGCATCTTTTTGACGCACTTCGAGAGGGACTACGCCGCCATGAACGCGATCTATGCCAGCTACTTTGCGGCCGACCGCTTGCCGGCACGCACCACGGTGGGCGTCACACATTTGGCGCGCGGCGGCCTGGTCGAGATCGATTTGATTGCCAGGCGCGGCTAGCGCCAGCAATCGGGAGAGCAAACGGCATGTCGGGCGCACTGATCGAGATCCCGGCCCGACGCGGCAAGGCCGTGGGGGTTGGCCGCGGCCGCCATCTCAAGCCGGCCGCCGCCCATCGAAGCACACTGCATGGTGATCTGATGGTGATCTGATGGTGATCTGACCGTCGGCAGCGACGGTGTGTCTGCTAGACCGAGGAGGTGAACATGGCGATTGCCACACCAGCGAACGCCGCGGCCGAGGCTAATCGCCGGCGCTATGAAGCCCTCAGAGCCGCTGGCCAAGGCGCTACCTTGGCGGCCCTGCCGCCCAAGACCGCACCCGGCAGCGCGCCGATCCCGCCGCAATGCGTGATCGCCGAGGACGAGGTACCGGGCGGCTGGTACCAGACCATGCGGCTTGGTCGTGGTGAGGTCCTGCGCCTCATCGACGTAACCGGGACCGCGACACCCGCCCTCATTGCCTGGCGCGAAGACGACCCGTCGGAACGAATGAACCTGGCCGATACCGTAAAGGTGCAGTGGACCGCCGCCCTACAGCGTGGCCACGTCGTGCTCTCCGATATGGGGCGCGTGATGCTTTCGGTGGTCGAGGATACGTGTGGCGCGCATGACGCACTGGTCGGCGGATCGGTAGCCTTCGGCGAACCTCCGCTGCCGCGCAACACGCGAGCAAATTTTATCGCCGCCGTCGGCAAGCTTGGCTTGGATCGTCGCGATATTCCCGCGGCGTTGTCGCTGTTCGCCCCCATCAACGTCGGCGCCGACGGCCACTTCACCTGGCGGGACGGCGCCAAAGCGAAAGGCGACTTCGTCGACTTGCGCGCCGAGATGACGCTATTGCTGGCCATCTCCAACTGCCCGCATCCTTTTCAGCCGGTCGCGCCGGACGCGGCTCGGCCGCTCAAGTTCGTGCGCTACCGAGCCCAAGATTACGGCGGTGATGATCCATGCCGCCGCACCGGAGCGGAGATCGGGCGTGCCTTCGCGTTCACCAATCGCTTGTTCGCCTAAAGGAGAGACCGATGTCCAGGCGTGATCCACAGCTGGCGATCTATGATCAGGTGATCGCGGCCGGACAGCCGTGGTCGCGCGTCGCCAAATGCGGACAAGTCCTGCGCATTGTGGATAGCGAGGGCCAACAGGCAGTCGATGCGCTGTTTTACTGTGCCGACGACGTTGCCGAGCGCTATAGCGCACAGGATACCTTGCGCCAACAGCGCAACGCCTACATCGGTGTCGGGACGCGCCTGATGTCGAGCGAAGGCCGTGCCATGCTGACCGTGATCGGCGACAGCTGCGGACGGCACGACACATCGGCGGGTTGTTGCTCGTGCGAGAGCAATGCGGTGCGCTTTGGCGAGCCCACCAAATATCAGCATGCATGCCGCGAGAATTTTTTGCTCGAGCTCGCCAAGCACGGGATGGGCAAGCGCGACATCGTCGCCAATGTCAATTTCTTCATGAATGTGCCGATCGACCCGGTGGGGCATTTTACGGTTGTCGACGGCATTTCGCAGCCTGGCGGTTACGTCGAACTGCGGGCGGAAATGGACGTGCTCTGCGTGCTCTCCAATTGCCCGCAGATCAACAATCCTTGCAACGGCTTCAACCCCACCCCGATTCGGGTGCTGATTTGGGGCTCGTAGGATTGTCGCCAGTGGGCGGTTGGCGGTGGCGGCTCGGCGGCGCCGGCCGCGACCAGGCATCGGCCTGGGACGGAACCAAGCTGGCGCCAAGATGTTGTTTCGGCAAAGAAAGATGAATGCCCGCCGCATCGGCTAGGGCGAACTGGGGCGGTGCGTGATATCGGCGTGCCGCCCGGTTCTTGGGGGCCCTATGTGGCACGCGCAATACCGCACTCGCCGAGGTTGCCGCGCGCCGACACGGGCGGCGGCACATCCCAGACGGATCCTTGGCTTCCGCCGTGCAAGGTCGCCGCCTCGGCCATCGGCGGCCGCCCATCCGCAACCCCCGCATCGGACGTGGCGGCACAGGACCGCTGCGCCCTACCGCCGTGTGCGGCGGCGCCCCCGGCATGGTGAGATGATGGCTAGTTCGACCGGTTTGAGCACCAAGTCCAAGTCGTCAGCGGCTGCAGCCGACGCCGGCGACGAGGCGGGGCGAGGATCGCTGCTTTGGCGGTTCTGGCGCTCCGCGTCAGGCTATTGGGGCGGCGGCACGTCCGCCTGGATCCTGTCGGGCGGACTGGCGCTGATCATCGTCTGCCTGTTGGCTGCTGCCTACGCCATGAACGCGTGGCATCGGGCGATGTTCGACGGCCTCCAGAACCACGATGTGGCCACGGTTGGCCGCTTGTCCATTCTCTACTTTGCAATCTTAGCGGTCAGCGTGACGCTCACGGTGTTTCAGGTCTACGCGCGCATGGCCATGCAGCGCCGCTGGCGCGCCTGGCTCGCAAACGACCTTGTCGACCGGTGGCTCGCCCATGGTCGCTACTACCAGCTCAACCTGTTGCGCGGCGACCATGCCAACCCCGAATATCGCATCGCCGATGATGTGCGCATCGCCACCGAATCGCCGGTCGACTTCGTTAGCGGCGTAACCCAGGCGCTGCTGTCGGCGGCGATGTTTATCGTCGTGCTTTGGACGATCGGCGGCGCGCTCGACATTTCCTGGGGCGGCGCCCGCCTGCACATTCCGGGCTTTCTGGTTATCGCCGCCCTGATCTATGCCATCGTCGCGAGCGGCTCGATGCTGCTGATCGGCAGCCGCTACGTCTACGCCTCCGAGGCCAAGAACCAGGCCGAGGCCGAGTATCGTTACGTGATCACCCGGGTGCGCGAGAACGGTGAGAGCATTGCGCTGATCCGGGGTGAAGACGAGGAACGGACGGGCCTCGACCGCGCGCTGAGAAAGGTGCTCGCCGGCTGGGCCGATGTCGCTCGACAAAACATGAAAACCACGGTGGTCTCACAGACATCGAACTACATCGCACCGGTGCTGCCGGTGATCCTGTGCGCGCCCAAGTTTCTGGACGGATCGATGTCGCTCGGTGAAGTAATGCAGGCAGCCTCCGCCTTCACCATCGTGCAGGGTGCGTTCAACTGGTTGGTCGACAACTATCCGAAGATGGCCGATTGGACCGCATCGGCGCGCCGGGTTGCATCGCTGATGCTCGCCCTCGACGCCCTGGAGGACGCGGAAAACAGCGAGGGGGTCGGCCGTATCGCGATCGACAGGGACGGCAACGGTCCGGCGCTGCGCCTAAAGGACCTTTCGGTCAGATTGAACGACGGCACTGCGGTCGTCGATGATACCGATGTGTCGATCGCTCCTGGCGAGCGCGTGCTGATTGCCGGCGCATCGGGCTCGGGCAAGAGCACGCTGGTGCGGGCAATCGCCGGCCTGTGGCCCTGGGGCGGCGGTTCAATCGAGGTCAAAAAAGGCGCCAAGATGTTCCTGCTGCCGCAACGACCCTACGTCCCAATCGGAACCCTGCGGCGGGCGGCAAGCTACCCAGATGCACCGACCAGCCGCACGGTCGAAGAGGTCGCCGCCGCCTTCAAGCAGGTCGGGCTCGACACCCTGGTCGACAAGCTCGATGAGGAGGGACCCTGGGATCAGACCCTGTCCGGCGGCGAAAAGCAGCGTTTGGCCTTCGCGCGGATCTTGCTGCACAATCCCGATATCGTCGTGCTCGACGAGGCGACCGCGGCCCTTGATCCGGCCAGTCAAGACAAGCTGATGGAACTGCTGGTCGAACGCCCTGACATGACGCTTTTGAGTGTTGGTCACCGGCCGGAGCTTGAACCCTTTCACACCCGCAAGATTACGCTCGAGCGCCGCCCGGCAGGCGCCAAGCTGGTTCGCGACGTGGAATTGCCGAGCGAGCCCTTGCGCCAGACCCTGTGGCGGTGGCTGCGGCGGCGCGCCCGCGCCCCCTGATGCCCTCGCGCGGGGGTCCATCGAGCGCAACCAGCAGCGTCAGCGGACCGGGCAGCCATGACAACGGCACGCACCCAGTCAGCCCGCCTTTCCCCCCGTGTGCCATCGAGCGTTCGGTAGACCCCCAACCCGGCAGCCGGGGTTTCTGCCGATTACCGTGCACGCGGCCATCCGCGACAATGGCGGCTCCGGCGAACCCAAATTGATGGTGGGGCAACAATGACCATCACGTCTCGCCTGCTCCGGCTTTTGGTGTTTGTGGCTGTGGCCAAGATCGCCGCCGTCATCATTTCGGTGTCCCTCGTCAATCTGCCCTATGCTGCCGAACCCGCTGGTCCCGCGGTAGCGCCACAACGCTCGGCCAGTGCGGCGCAAGGGCCACAGGCACCGCGCGATGCCTATGGCAACGACGGCGCCGGCGCGGCCGCGCGACCCTCGGTGCCGGCCTTGGACTGTGCAAGGGACCGCTGGGAAAGCTGCACGCCGCCCATCACCGAGGAGAGGGGCGCGGCAGATCCACGAGATCGCGTGATCGGACCCTATTGATCGGCTCGCCGGCGCCGACCCCCCGCAGGTTCTCAATCGATGGACAGGCTGAAGTTCGGCGCTTGCCGGACGCTCGAGGCCAACCCGCCTCACGGCATAGCGGCCTCTTAATCAATAGCCGCGATCAATAGCCGCGCCGGTCGCGGCAAACGCCATCGCGCCAGTATCGATAGACCCCGCAAATCGGCCGGACCGGCACCACCACTGCCGCCGGCGGCACGGCGGCGGCGTAACCATAACCACCATAGGTCGGGGCCGCGGCATAGGGTGCTGCCAGCGGTCCTGAGGCCTCGAAGCCAACCGGACCCGGATTGCCGTAAAACACGCCGGGAGAACGATAGTCGTAGTAGCGCGGCATCGGATTGTCGATACCGTTCGGCAAATACCACCACTCGGCGGACGCGCCTGGGCAGAGGAAGGATGATGCACTCATCCCCGCGACGACGGCAGCCAACATCGATCGGCGCACGGCAACTCTCCCTGGTTCCTGACCCACCAAATGTGTAGGCAATAGTTGCTGCTGCCCATCGGGGCATACCCGAAGGCGCGATCGTGGGATTGCTGAGTATTTCTGGCCCTGCGGCGGCGGCAACGGGTGCTTCCACAGGCTGGCGATGGCGCGGCCCGGTCGCGTTCGAGGGGCATTGACGTGCGGCGTTTGCCGTCGCGGGCGCCGACGTTGGTCGATCGCCATCGCCGCCCGAGTCCGGTTGCCGCGAGGACGGTTGCGCCAACCCACATCAACGCCGTCAAAGTCGATGTTCAAGACGGCTGGCGGCTGGCGCCGTCAGCTCAAGGATTGGTCCCGGGTCCTCATCGATGTTGCTCCCGGTCCTCATCGATGTTGCTATTGTGTCGCTTCACGTCGACTTGTGCTGTCGCAGTCCAACCGTCGCGCGCAGTCTCTTTCTCCTCCCCGCGCGTGCTGGCGCGAGGTTGAACGGTCCGGGATTTCGCGCCGGCAAAATCGACATAACACCCGATATTGGTTCTCGGGTTCGCGGGCCACGTTGCATCACTCGTTATCATTGTCATGGCAAGGAGCGCGCGAATGAACAGGCGGGTGCTGTCCACTGTGGCAATGGCCACCACCGTTGGCATGCTCGGCACGTTGCCGGCGTCGGCTTGCGACAGTTGCGGCTGTGGCGGCGCCGGCTATGGGTACTATGGCTACGGACCGTCTTGGGGATATAGCAGTACCTACTACGTGGCGCCGGCGTTCAACCCGGCACCGGTTGTGGCCTTTGTGCCCGCTCCCCGCGTATACGTCGCAACCCCCGTCTACGGCGGCTACTACGCTCCCTCCTATGGCTACGGCTATGGCTACGGCGGGCGAGGGCGTTGGGGCTGGTAAGTCCGGGTCCAGACCGAGGCCGGCTTCACTTGCAGGCCCGCCGTCGGTGTTGGCGGGCGCGCTGCTGCGACCTCAACGCGCCACCGCAGGGCCTGATCGGGCTTAGGGCGGGGCGCGGATTGATGGGCCGAACGACCGCAGCCCGCGTTTGCCAAAACACCCAAACGATGTCGGCGCCTCGATGAGCGGGGCTGCCGGCGCGCCGGGCGCTAAGCTTGGCAAGAGGTGGCCAAGCGCGGCTCAAGAACGCGCCGATCGGAGAGGGGCGAGGGCACGCCGCCATCGCGACGCCTCCCGTGCCGAGCGCCGGCGACACATGCCGTCGCCCAGTGTCGAGCAATGGGCAGCCGGCCGTCGCCATCGGCGGCCGCAGACGTGGCGGGCGCCGGCGCGACGGCGACGGCAATATCGGCATGGCCGGTCAGGGTCACCGTCTCAAGATGCGCCTTTGACGGTGCTGGCGGCGCCTCGCAATCGGCGGTGTGCGCGCCCGGCTTGCCGAATTGCTCGGCACGCCTTGGCCGCATCGGCTACGGCTCGACGATTTTGTTGCGAATGGCGTAGCGCACGAGGCCGGCGGACGAAGATAGGTTGAGCTTGCGCATGATCGCGGCGCGATGCGTCTCCACCGTCTTGAGACTGATGTTGAGGATATTGGCGATCTGCTTGTTGGTGTGACCTTCGGCGATCAATTGCACCACGCCCCGCTCGCGATTGGTTAGCGTCGAGCCCTCGCGCGCCGGTCGTGCGAGAAACGAGTCGAGCAGCGCTTCGGAAACCTTGGCCGTGAAGAACGGTTTGTGGCCGGCCAGCGATTCGATGGCGCCGATCAGATGGCGTTTGGCATCGGATTTCAGCAAATAGCCGCGCGCACCTGCCTTGAGCAGCTCCTGAATCAAAGTTTCGTTGTCATGCATGGTGAAAATAAGAACTTCGGTCTTGGGCAAGCGGGCGCGGATCTGGCGCGTCGCCTCGATGCCGTTGATCAATGGCAGCGAGTAGTCGAGCACGGCAACATCCGGCTTGGTCTCTGTTGCCTTGTTGATCGCATCCTTGCCATCGCCGGCTTCGGCGACGACCTCCCAGCTCGGTTGCGACTCAAGGATTTTTCGAAGCCCCGAACGCACAACCTCGTGGTCGTCGGCAATGAGAATGCGGATCATCTCAGTCGGCGCTCCATTGCGACCCGGTCGCCAAGATCTCTCCAACGAAAGGGCCGCCAGATTATCAGCCTACAGTATTGCGTCCGCCTGCCCAGTAGAACTAACCCGGATGCCACAAGCTTTAAGACCTGAGATATAGTTTGAGCTTTTGAGGTCAGTTGGGGTGAGTGTTTCATTAGTTCAAGCGCTACAATCGGCGGCACAGCCATCCACAAGACTAGTATTGGCGTCCCCTCCCCGGCGATCGCCAGGGCGACAGCCGGGTAGCCCAGCGCGTTTACCACGCTAGAACAAGTATTCACGGACTTGAACTCGGAGGCAGGGACCTTGAGCGCAAGCCGTCGCCCCCCGCATCCAGCGTGGTCGAGGTATAGCTCGGGGAATGGCCGCCAAAATCGCAGCCGGCGGCGCCGCGCGAACTTTTCTGCCGCGGTGCCCAAACGGCGCTCAATTGCGGGGAAAATGGCAAGTCAGTCCCAAGCATTTTCCCGGCCGTCATTTCGCTTGCCAAGCCCGGTGTTGCGTCGGGAGTCCTTCGCCGGGCCGCAGGGGTAATCACCGATATCAGAGGTGGAATGGCCGTGTTGGGATGCTTCCATTGCGCTCTGGGGTGAAAGAAGAGCATGGCCATCGTCCGATTGAACAAGCGCGCCCGGCGTGTGCGCAAGAGCCCGTGTGCCGACGCGTCGGCAACCGGGCAGCCAGGGGTGCCTCAGCTGGCGCTCCGCGCTCGCGGCAAGCCTCATGCAGGTCGACCCCGGCTCATCCCACATGCGCGGCGACACGCCGGTTGCGGTGGCGCCATGCGCAATCGGCGTGCCGATTGCATTGCCCACTAGGAGGACCCAATGGCCACCTCGGTGAATACCCAGGCACCGTTTCAACCGCGCGTGATGCTGCACGCCCTCGCCAGGAATTGGTGGCTGATCCTGCTGCGAGGGATCTGCGCCATGGTGTTCGGCGTGCTCACGTTCATCTGGCCCGGTGTCACGCTACTCACCCTGGTCCTGTTCTACGGCGCCTTTGCTCTCGCCGATGGCATCTTCGCTCTGTCTGCCGCCGTCACCGGCAACACGCCAACGCCGCGCTGGTGGCTGGCCATCGTCGGATTGCTCGGCATTGCGGCCGGCGCCATGACCTTGCTGTGGCCCGGCCTGACGGCGGTGGTGCTGCAGGTGTTTATTGCGTGCTGGGCGATCGCAACCGGCGCCATCCAAGTCATCGGCGCCATCCAGCTCAGGAAGGAGATCGAGAACGAGTGGCTGTTGATCGCTGGCGGTCTGCTGTCCATCGCGTTCGGCGTCATTCTGGTCACCCAACCTAGCGTCGGCGCCCTGGCGCTGCTCTACGTCATTGGCTCCTACGCCATTCTCTATGGGCTGCTGCTGGTGTGGTTCGCGTTACGCTTGCGAAATCACACCCACCAGGTCCGCGCATGAGTACCGATGCCGAAGGCGCGGCCGCGCCGCGCTCGCATCCGACAAGGGAGACAATCACCATGAGACCGGAGATGGACATTGAGGCAGCCGTGCAGCATGGCACCCCGCACCGCAAGCCGTGGGGGGACAACATGGTGTGGGTTCCAGGCGGCACCTTTCAGATGGGATCGGATCGGCACTATCCCGAGGAAGCCCCCGTCCACCGCGTCGCCGTCGCCGGCTTCTGGATGGACCGAACTCCCGTCACAAACTCGCAGTTCGCGCGCTTCGTCACCGCCACCGGTTATGTGACCTTTGCCGAGATTCCGCCGGATCCCAAAGACTACCCCGGGGCCTTACCACACATGCTCTATGCAGGTTCGCTGGTGTTCCGGCGCCCGCTCGAGCGCATCCAGGCCGACCATTGGGGGCATTGGTGGACCTTCATGAAAGGCGCAGACTGGCGTCACCCGCTGGGACCCGGCAGCAGCATCGAAGGCCTCGGCGACCATCCCGTGGTTCACGTGGCCTATCAGGATGCACTCGCCTACGCACGCTGGGCCGGCAAGGCGCTGCCGACCGAGGCGGAGTGGGAATTTGCCGCCCGTAGCGGCCAGGACGGTGCCGAATTTGCCTGGGGCGGCGAACTCCACCCCGGCGGTAAGATGATGGCCAACACCTGGCAGGGTCAATTTCCCTGGCAAAATCTGGTGCAGGATGGTTATGAGCGCACCTCGCCGGTAACGGCCTTCCCGCACAATGACTACGGCCTCTACGACATGATCGGCAACGTGTGGGAGTGGACATCGGACTGGTTCAATCCCCGCCACGAGCCCGACGCGGCCAAGCCGTGCTGCATTCCGAAGAACCCGCGCGGCGGCAAAGAAGAGTTGAGCTATGATCCCTGTCAGCCGCAGCAGCGCATCCCGCGCAAAGTGCTGAAAGGTGGCTCCCACCTATGCGCCCCCAATTACTGTCGGCGCTACCGGCCGGCGGCGCGGCATCCCCAGCCGATCGACACCTCGGCCTGTCATGTTGGCTTCCGCTGCATCGCCCGCAACCGTCCCAAGCTGTCGCTGGCTCCGACACGACCGAAGCGGGTCGGCATCGAGCGTGCGCCTTCTGGTCCGCGCTGATGGTGACGGTGGCGGCTGCGTGCGCCCGGTGACGAGCTCAGGTGCTGGGGTAGCTGGGGCGAATTGGCCGGCCGGGGGCCCACGCCCGGGACCTCGCCTCCGGTGATCGGAAGTGATCGAAACGAGAGTGGTAAACGGCTCAAGCCCCCCGGCTGCGCTAAAAGGCCGGCCGCGCAAACTCGAGTTGCGCCAACCGGCTGCGGTTTCCTATCCCCCGTCAAGGGAAAGGTGAGGAGACCCCTCGAGCTGTGACAGCCGCTGGTGCCGGGCCATGCGTCAGCCCAGCAGCAACAGGATCGCAACCAGCATCACCACGTGGATGGAGACGAATACGAAACAGGCCTTACCGAGTGCAGCAGCCATGGCTTCACAACCTTAAGGGGGGCATTGAACTTCGATGCAGCCTTGAACCGTCACCGCGGCGCCGGCGCGCGCGCAGTCCCCCTGCGCGCTGGCATCGCCGGACGAACAGCCGGCATCGGGAAGTGCAACCTTCAACGCCCGTGCGGCGAAACGAACATGCTGGCGCGCGGTCGGCGGGTCCGGCCGGTCGACGTCGCCGCTGCGGCCGGCTGCGGCCAGGATCGGCGCCGGCAACCCCAGCATCGCCGCGTTAAAGCTGCCGGCGGGTTCGTCACTGGTGTCGGCGATGAAGTAGCTGCCAACACCGAACAGCGCTGCGAGCGCGCTGAGCGCAATGGCGCGCGTTGCGCGGCCATGGCGTGCCTGGCGCCGGAAGCCCTTGGGTTCGGCGCGCCCGGCGCCGTCCTCTCCCGCCGCCATTGCCGGCGCCGGCGATCGGCTCAGGCGATCATAGAAGCCACGGCTACGCAGCAGGCTTGAAAATCCCTCGGGCAATGCGGTGGCGATGGCGTCGCTCTCGGCCTTGAGCTTGCTGGCGAGTGCTTTGGCGTCGGCGTTGGCCTTGCTGCCGACCTGTTTTAGGGCGAGCAGGACGGCCGAGGTGACCCCATCGACAAACCCGACAAGGGCGCCGTCGCCGGCCCCCACACACTTGCCGAGCACGGTGGCGAGTGCGCTGGCGCTGGCGCCGCCGAGCAGGCAGGCCGTGGAACCCTGGCCAACCGGCTGTCCCGGTCCGGACCACCCCGACGGCTCCGGCGGTGGTGACGGCGCGGCGAGCGCCGCGGCCAGTCGCGCTCCGCCGTTCGGGCTCAAGAGGAGGCCGCTGAGCACGGCAGGTACGGCGAGCTCCGCTGCCCGTCGCGCCGACGCCCGATCGACGCCGGCGCTGGCCGCCATGGCATCGATGCTATCGGCCGGCAAAAACTGTCGGACTGCCTCGAGGATCTCACCCGCCATGACCGAGGCTCACTTGCGCTGCCCGTTTTGGTTCCGAACCGACGCCGCTGCCGCCAGCCACGAGGCTTCGCCGCCAATGCCGGTGGAAGGTGGCCGGAGCGGGCGTCGCTGGCTATCCGGCGCAAACCCGAATCTATGAGCCGCAAGTGCCTAGAGCAGCGCGCCTCGGACCACCCGAGGCGGCAATCATTCAGCCGGCCGAGCATCGGCTGGCCAACATGGGCGGGACATTGGCTTAGAGGTGTCTTGCGGCCCGCGAGGCCGCGATCGCGGCGAAGGCGGGTTCGCCCGCGCTCAAGCGTTGACCAGACCGACGAGCAGCACCGATACGGCGACGGCGCTCAAGCTCAGCAATGTGAGCAAGGTTACCAAGCGAAGCCAGGACAATACCGCACCCATGAACTCCCTCCTATGCCCCGGTGGCCGAAGCCACGCCACGGCTTATACTCTCCGCGATCGCAGCCAGCCGCAGTATCAGGTCATGACCTGAGATCGGGCCGGGTGAACTGCCGCCATTGGGGCTGCCGAGCCCCGGGCACCAGGGGCGCGCGGGCACAAGCGCCAAAGAGTTGCCGCCGAATGGGCGGCGACACCCCCCACGCGCCTCGCCCCCCGAACCGGCGTTAGTGCGCCGTGGTCTCGCCGACGACCACGGTGCGCAGCGCGGTGAGCAGATCTTCGGCGCTAAAGGGCTTTTGCAGGATGACCGCCGCCTTTTTCTTGGGAATCGGCGGGATCGCATAGCCCGATATGACGATCACGTGCACGCCCTTTTCGTGCAGCTCGACAATCAGGTCACAGGCCATCTCGCGCTTGAGATTGACGTCGACGATGGCAACGGTCGGCATTTGCGCCGCTACCAGGCGCTTGGCATCGCTGGTCGTCGAGGCCGGACCGGAGACGCGCATTTCAAGCTGCTTCAGTGCGCACTCGAGGGCCTTGGCGACCTGCCAATTGTCCTCGACCACAAGCACATTGACGTCTCGGAGCACCGAGAGATCCGGAGTGCCACAATTCGCCTTGACGGAACGTGACATGCCACCCCCAATCCGTGAATGATTACGCGGTCAGAATTCCGTTGCGTACCGCGTACCGCACCAGCGAAGCACTGGAAGAAAGTGCAAGCTTTCGCATGATCGCCGCCCGATGCGTTTCCACGGTCTTGGGGCTGATGCTGAGCACGTTAGCGATTTGCTTGTTCGTGCAGCCCTCGGCGATCAGTTGCACCACGCTGCGCTCGCGATTGGTGAGCGGTGAGGGTACGGCTACCTTGGCGACATCCCCACAACTGGACACGCTGTCCGTAAAATAGGGCTTGTGCAAGGCCAGCGATTCGATGGCCCGGATCAGGTGGCGTTTGGCATCGGATTTGAGCAGGAAGCCACTGGCGCCGGCTTGCTGAATACCCTGCATCAGTGTGTCATTTTGATGCATGGTGAAGATCAGGACTTCAGTGCGCGGCAAGCGGGCGCGAATTTGACGGGTAGCCTCCGTACCATTGATGATCGGCATCGAGTAGTCGAGCAGAGCGACGTCTGGCAGGGTCTCGAGCGCCTTGCTGACGGCCTCTTTGCCATCGCACGCCTCTGCCACCACCTCCCATCGGGGCTGCGCCTCCAGAATGCTGCGGAGGCCCGAACGCACCACTTCATGGTCGTCTGCGATGAGAATTCGTGTCATCGGTTTTCCCTCGCACGCATTGTCGAATAACTACTCCGTCTCTGGCATCAGTGGAAACCCGGGTTCACTAGAACGGTAAATGCCGATGTTCCGGCACCGGCCCGCCGCGGCGATCGCCGGCATCGGGCACGGAAGAAAGCAAGCGCGATGCGTTGCCAGCGTTGGGCGCCAGCGGCGCGGCGGCAATGCTTGCTCACCGATCGCCACCGCACGGCTAATCGACGGGCACCACGACGTGGACCCGGGTGCCGCGTGAGCTGGTTCGGATTCGCAGGTCGCCACCCAATTGATCCACCCGCGCCTTTATGCCGCGAATGCCGATGCCGGGACGAAAATCCGCACTCTCGCGTTCGACAGCTCCCCCCGCGCCATGGCCATTGTCGGTGATCACCAAGTGCAGTCGGCGCGCAATCCAGCGCAACTGGATCGATACGTGTGATGCCGAGGCGTGACGATAGACGTTGGTCAAGGTCTCTTGCAGGATACGAAACAGCGACTGCTGCGTGCGGAACGGCAGATTGTCGACCTTTGGGCTCAGTTTGAAGCCGATGGCGAGACCGGCGCGGTTTGAATAGCCGTCCACGTATTGCTGCACCGTGGCCTGCAGGCCGTCGTCACGCAGCGCCACCGGATAGAGCAGATAGGTAAATGTGCGCAGCTCCTTCAGGGCTTCACCCATCGAGGCCTCGACCTCGTTCCACAGTCGTTCCTGTTCGCCCTTGAGGCGGCCCTTGGGCCGCAGCCCCATCAATGTCAGGCTGGCAGCAACCAGGTGCTGCGCCGTGGAGTCGTGCAACTCCTGGGCGATGCGCTGACGCTCTTCCTCCTGCAGCGTGATCAACCTTTCCGACAGCTCCCTGGTCTTGCGCTCGAGCACCTTGCGCTGCGTGACATCGGCGGCCACGCCCAGCAGGCGCAGTGGCTCGCCGTCGGGTGCGAATTCGAAAATGCCGTCAAGCTGAAGCCAACGCCGGCTACCGTTCTTTTGCCGGATGCGGCACACCAGGTGGAAGTTTTCTCCCGACCGCAACGCGGTCTTAAGCGCCGCCTCGAACGCGGAAACATCGTCGGCGTGCAGGTATCGCTCGACGAACTGTCGTCGGGTCAGAATGCCGTCGGCGCGCGCATGGCCGAAAATCTCGTACATGCGGTCGTTGACCCAGATGGTCTGGTCGGTCCTGATGTCCCATTCAAACACGCCGAGCGCCGCGCCATTGGTGGCAATGCGCAGGCGGGCTTCGCTTTCGCGTAAGGCCTCTTCGGCGCGCTTGCGTTCGGTCACATCAAAGCTGACACCGACGGTCCGATCCCCTCGCACCGCGGCACGGGCGCTGAGCCAGCGTTCGGAGCCATTGGCCATGCGCATGCGAAATTCGTGGTGATAGGCGGCGGCGGTCTGCTCCATGGTCCGCTTCTTGGCATCGCTGACCTCGAGATCGGCCAGCGGGATGCGCCCGCGCAACTCTTCGATGGCGACGACGCGGGTATCCTCGGAAAGCCCGAGCAGACGTGCCTGCTGCGCATCGATGATGGCGTGTTGACCGTTGGTGTGGGCCTCGAAGGTGCCCATTTGCGCCGCCTCCAGCGCCAAGCGCAGGCGCAGCTCGCTCTCGCGCAGCGCCGCCTCGGTTTCCTTGAGGTGCGTGACGTCGATCACCGTGCCAATCGAGCGCACGGCCTGGCGGCCGCCGCTGGTGTCGCGATAAAAGCGCCGACCATGGATCGCAACCCAGCGCACCGCGCCATCGGCCCGAACGATGCGATGCAGCCCGTCCCATTTGCCTTCGTCGGGAGATCGTCGCGCCGCCTCGACGCGGGCATTGACCACCGCCCGGTCGCGGGCGTCGAACAGCCGCGAGGCCTCGGTGAAGGTCATCTCTGAGCCAGGCGGGAGGCCCAGAATGGCGCAAAGCTCCGGCGAGAAGCGGGTGCGATTGTGCTCGATATCCGAGTCGTAAATACCAATCCCACCAACCTGTACCGCCAAGCGCAACAGTTCGTCGCTCTCGTTTGGCAACCAAACGGAGCGCGCGCGTGCGTTGGCGGGTTTGCTCGCAGCCAACGTCGCATGTCCGGCTTTTGGTGCGGTTTGCATGCCTTACTGTGTACTATTGGACCCCAGGCGGGTCGCCGATCCCCGACGCTTGGCGATGCTCTCAATTAAGTGTGACCGCCCGAATGATATCGCGCCATCGGGTGTTTTCCCGATGCCGGCCCGGGTTTTCTTGAAGAAGGGTTAATGGGACCGCACCGGCGCTTTCGCGGCAAAGATGTGGGCGTGGGGATCGCCGGCGCCCAGGGGGTCGCGCGCAAGGCCCGCGCACGATGCCGTGATGAACGAGGCGGGTTCACGGTTTAGAGGCAGGCACAAGAGGTGCCGTCACGGCCTAGCGTACCCAATCGCGAACGTAGCCTTGGGCAGCAACACGCCCGCGCTGGCAGCGGTAGCACGCTGGCACCAGTAACACAGCGGTGCTCGCGGCACAGCTGGTGCTGACAGGCCCGTGATGCAAGCGTCGGCGGCTGAGCTTGGGGAAGCACGGCCCGCGGAGCGGCGGCGGTCAAGCCGACCTTTTCGCTCAACTTGGACCCCGATCAGCGGCGGCTCGGGTCTTTTCCCGATATCACCGGCGCGGCAAAGGGCCGATCCTCGCCCTCACGCCCCAGTCCAACGTTCCGCTTTATGCACAAGCTTTGGCCATGACCCCCGCCCACTCGAGAACGGTTCTCGCCGGCCGCTGCCCGGAACGCTTTGGCCTCATCGCCTTGCGCCTGCTTGCAACCTTGGCCCTAGTCGTCGGCGGCGGCGCCGCGGCGCAGAGCCCGGCGGAGACGGGCGCGCTCACCCCCGACCAGCAAGCAATCGTCGCCAAAATCGCCAAACCGGGCACACTCGACACCCACTATGCCGGCGCGCCAACCGATCCCGTCGGAGCGCAGCTCACGCTGCCGTTGGGAGACGGGCGGGTCGTGACCCTGGCCAGAACCGGATCCGAGCTGCAAAATGACGGCAGCATCATCTGGCACGGCGAGGTGCCGCAGACCGGGGAGCGCGCGGTGCTAATGCTGTGGAGCAATGCGCTGCTGACCGGCTACTTCGCCTTCAATGGCAAGATCTTCACCCTCGAAAATCTGGGCGGCGGCGTCAACGCCGTCTCCGAAATGGATCGCCGGCGCCTGCCGGCCGATCATCCCGAGCCGGGCGCCAGGCCAGACAGCCCGGCCGCGTCCCCCGCCAAGCAACCAGCCGCGGCGGCGCCGCCGCTGGAGCCGCCAGTGGCTCCGTTCGCGGACAACGAGCGGCAAGCGCTCGAGGCCAAGGACATCACCATCGACGTGATGATCCTCTACACTGCCAACGTCGCCAGGCGCTACGTGCGCGACCTGGCGGATCTGCTGGCGCTCGCGATCGATGAGGCCAACGCAACCTTCAAAAACAGCGGTATCGGCAACGTCCACCTGCGGCTGGTGCACACGCAATTGGTCGAATATGACGAAACCGAAGACGACCAGTTCACGCATCTCTATACCATGGTCGACGGCCTTGGCCCGTTCGGCAACGTCAGAAAACTGCGCGACGAGAAGCGCGCCGATATCGTCGGCCTGGTGATCGACAATCCGACGGGTTGCGGGCTTTCAACCCGCATCGGGCCAACATCGGATGAGGCCTTCTTCGTGGTTCACCACGCCTGCGCCGCCACCACCATGTCGATCGCGCACGAGATCGGCCACATTCTGGGGGCGCGGCATGATCGGTTCGTGGACGAAAACGACACCCCGGTTGCCTATGGGCACGGCTACGTCAACAGCGGCAAATGGCGCGACATCATGAGCTATAACGCCGGCTGCGGCGGCTGCCCGCGCATCCCCTACTGGTCGAACCCCCGGGTGTTCTACCGCGGTGAGCCGACCGGCACGCCCGCCGCCGACAACGCCAGGCTTATTCTCGAGCTCGCCGACCGCGTCTCGCAATTCCGCTAGCCGACGCCCCGCCAGGCCCGCCTGGGACCGCGCCCTAACCGGGACGTCTGCGCACCGCATGGCAGCGCGCCGGCCTCAGCCGCGCGGTAGGTTGGCGTAACGGCGGGTGGCGGCGATCAACTCGTTGATGATGCCCGGCTCGGTCATGGCATGGCCGGCATCGGCAACGATGCGCAGGTCGGCCTCAGGCCAGACGCGCGACAGATCCCAGGCGTTCTTCACCGGGGTGACGACGTCGTAGCGGCCGTGCACAATCGTGCACATCAGCTGCCGGATTGCCCCGACGTTGGCGAGCAGCTGATCGTCGAGGCGGAAGAAGCCGCGATTAATAAAATAGTGGCACTCGATGCGGGCGAAGGCGATGGCATAGTTGTCGGCGCCGAACAGTTTGATCCGCTCCGGATCCTGCACCAGCGACAGCGTGCTGCCTTCCCACACCGACCAGGCGCGCGCGGCGGCCAGCTGGACCTCGCGATCGGGATGCGTCAGGCGGCGATAGTAGGCCTGGATCATGTCGCCGCGCTCGCTGACCGGGATCGGGCGGCAAAATTCGGCGAACGCCTCCGGAAACAGCCAGCTGCAGCCTTCCTGGTAGAACCAGGCGAGTTCCTGCTGCCGGAGCAGGAAAATGCCGCGCAGCACCAGTTCGCTGACCCGGTCGGGATGCGATTGCGCATAGGCAAGCGACAGGGTCGAGCCCCAGGAGCCGCCGAACAGCTGCCAGCGCTCGATGTCGAGGTGAGCACGCAGCCGTTCCATATCGGCAACCAGATCCCAGGTGGTGTTGTGATCCAGGCTGGCGTGCGGTAACGAGCGCCCGCAGCCGCGTTGGTCGAACAGGATGATGCGGTAGCGGGCGCTGTCATGATAGCGGCGCATGCTGGCATTGCATCCTCCCCCCGGACCACCATGCACGATCACTACCGGTTTGCCGCGCGGGTTGCCGCATTCCTCGAAGTAGATTTCGTGCCGGTCGCCGACCTTGAGATGCTGCTGCCGATAGGGCTCGATGGGAGCGTAGAGACCGAGCCGCTCACGTGCCGACATCGTTGTTCATTTCCTCTTGCGGTTGCTGCCCCGGGCGCCGGCGCCAATATCCATGCACTACACGCGAGTGCGTGACCAAGGCAAGGTCCGAGCGCGGCTCAGGACGGGGTACGGTTCTTCAGGCGCAACAGGCGCAGTTCGCGATCGTAAACGGTTTCCCCACCCGGCACGCGCATCTCCCGCAGCTGCTCTAGCACGTTGCGACCCACCGCCGGGGCGATCAGGCTCGAGGCGATCGTCGCCAACACGGCACAGGGGAGGCCAATGGCCGCGGCCAGCGCGCTCGGCAAGGCCAGGGCGCTGCTTTCGGCGAGAACGATGGTGCCGATGGCCACCCCCAGGCCGGTCAGCATGCCGGCGATCGCTCCCCAGGTCCTGATTCGGCGCCACCAAATCGCCAGCACCAGCACCGGGAAACAGGCGGAGGCGCTGAGTGTCGCCGCCCACAGGAACAGCTGCAAAGGATCAGCGGTCACAACCGTCGCCAGCCAGATGGCGAAAATGGCAACGCCGGCCAGCGCAATGCGGGCGCGGGCGAGGCGGCCGCGGTCCGAGGCGAGCTCGGGATCGCCGCGCAGCACGTCCTCGGCCAGCAATGCCGCCAACGCGAACAAGGTGGCGGATAGCGCCGCCAACGCCGCGGCGAGCCCGCCAATCAGCGCCAGATACACAAGCACCTGCGGATATCCGGCGGCGATCGGCAGGGAGAACAGAACGGCGTCGCGCTCGAAGCCCAAGCGGCCGAAGCTGACCGGTTGGGCGGCCGAGCCGATCTGGGCGATGCCGGCCTGCTGCAAGAGCTGAAACCAGGCCGGCAATTGCTCCGGCGTTTGGCCGATCACCTGCTCGAACAGCAAAAAGCGCAAGTACACGGCGACCGCCGGCAAGGTCAACAGCACGATGCCGACCACCAGCACCGCCCAGCCCAGCGACTTGCGGGCCTCATACACGCCCGGCGTGGTGCCCGAGCGCGGCAGCAACGCCGGCGAGGCCGCAATCCCCGCCGCCAGCACCAGCGAGGCCAGAACGAAGCCGAAGCTGCCGACGCTGCCGAACGACTGAATGAAGCGCTTTGCCAGCGGCTCCAGTCCAACCCCGGCCAGATCCAAGGACAGCGGCGGAGCCACGACGATCGGCACATTGCGCATCAGCTCCAGCCGCGACAGCACGCGGAGCGTATTGCCGTGCGTCATCTGCGGCAGTGGCAGATTGGACAGCATCAGCGCAAAAATGGTTGCCGGAATCGCCAGCGCCAGCAGCGCCGTGATGGCTTTGGCGACGCTCGCCCAGGTCAGCGCGCGCATGCCGCCGGCCGCCAGCACGACCGTGACGAGCACCATCAGGATCACAGTCATCACATGCTCGGGCTGGCCCAACAGCCAGCTCGCGGCATAGGCGGCAAAGCGGGTCTCGGCGGTCAACAGCAGCAGCAGCGGCGCACAGGCGACCACCGCCGCCACGACCCGCACCGCGCGGCTGTCGAAGCGCCGGCCGAGAAATGCGGGAAAGGTATAGGCGCCGAATTTGCGCATGTAGGGGGCGAATAGCACGGCCATGAACACCAGGCCGGCGCACCAGCCGATGCTGAGGCACAAGGCATCGAACCCGGCAATGAACAGCGCCCCCGTCAGCCCGAGAAAGCCGGCGCCGCCCAGCGCCGACACGCCGAGCACGAGGCCGTTGAAGAAGGCCGGCACTCTGCGGCCGGAGGCGAAAAAGTCGTGTGCCTCGTGCGCACGCGCGTTGAGCCCGACCGCGGCAAAAAGTATGAGCGGCGCCGCAAACATCAACAGCCGCAGCACGCTGTCGGGCACGCCGAGCTGCTCGAGCATCAGCGCCATCAGCACCAGTGCGGCGAACGCCGCCGTGAAGATGCCGAAGTAGGTACCAAGGCGCGGGTTGACGAGGCGGGTACTCGAGGTGAACGCCATGGTCGCTAGAAGTCCTCGTGCGCACCGTGCCAGTGATCGATCGCGTCCTGCCGGTTGATGAACACGGCAACCGTGATGAAGCCAATGACCATCAGGCCATGACAGGCGAGAAAGTAGCCGAGCGGCACCCCGAGCACGCGCTTGTCATTGAGCGCGTCGGCATAAAGCGGAAGAATGATCATGGCCAGGAGAAATGGCAGCAGACTGGTGAGCATCTGCACCTTGGTATGGCGCCAGTAGGCCTTGCGCTCATTGCGCTCGATCATGATGTGTCGCTCGTTCGGGATGGGCGGGGGTCGGCAAACCTGGCACGGCGGCCAGCTTCACCCGCTCAGACTGGTTGCGATTCATGGTTCAAGTGAGGCGGAAGACCCAGCCAGCCGAAGGCAGCCATCTCCGGGGGTTAGGGATAAATTGGGCGCACAATTAGCCAATTGGCGCAGAAAACGCTAGATTGCGGCGACGCCGCCCGCCGGAAAGCATGCAGGACCGTCCGTCGCGTGTCGGTCGACGCTCAACGGGTCCAGACATGTCCGCTTATAAATTCATCATCGTCGATGACCACCCCTTGTTTCGCGGGGCGTTGCGGCAAGCCTTGCAAGCGTCGTTCGAGAACGCCCAGGTGCAGGAAGCCGGCTCGCTCGACGAGCTGACCGATCGGCTGTCCGCCGGGGGCGAAACCGACCTCGTGCTGCTCGACCTGACGATGCCGGGCGTGCATGGGGTTTCCGGACTTCTGTATTTGCGGGCGCAACATCCCGAGGTGCCGGTGGCGATCGTATCGGCCAGCGATGACCCCGCCACCATCCGACACTGCATCGATTGCGGCGCTTCCGGCTTTATTCCAAAATCGCAACCGGTCGAGCGTATCCGCGAAGCCATCCGCAGCATCATGAGTGGCGAACTGTGGCTGCCGGCGGACATCGATTTGAGCCAACCGGCCGGCGAGGCAGCCCAGCTGGTGTCGCGCCTCTCCACCCTGACCCCGCAGCAGGTTCGGGTGCTGATGATGCTTGGCGAAGGACTGCTCAACAAGCAGATCGCCTTCAAGCTCAACGTCTCGGAAGCGACGGTTAAGGCCCACGTCTCCGCCATCCTGCAGAAACTCGGGGTCGATAGCCGCACGCAGGCGGTGATCGCCATCAACCGCATCAACGCCGGTAACGATTGGCGCGCGCCGAGCTGAGCCAAGCTGCGCCGCGGCCGCTCCCCCGCAACTTCATTCGGCAGCGACCGCCCGTTGCGCGGTGAGCTGGTGCATCAGCGCCCTGAGCGCTGCCGCCTTCAGCGGCTTGCGCAGGAAGGCATGGCCGCGGCGGCGGATTTCGCGCTGCACCTCCGGCGTGTGATCGGCGGATATGATAATGACCGGGGTATGCGCCCGCGCCGCGGTGCGGACGGCGGCCACCGCATCGAGGCCGGTGCCGCTATCGAGGTGATAGTCGGCCAGAATGATGTCGGGCTTGGTGTGACCGGGCTGCAGGCGATCGAGCGCCTCGGCAGCGTTCTCAGCGGTAATCACCTTGCAGCCCCAGCCGCTCAACATCACCCGCATGCCGTCGAGCACGGCGCGTTCGTTGTCGATGCAGAGCACGCTGAGGCCGGGGATGCGCCCCGCCGGGATCGACCCCGGCCGCTCCAGCACCCCCGGTGCCGCGCGCGGCAATCGCACCGAAAAGATCGAACCCAGGCCCAGCACCGAGCGCAATTCCACCTGGTGGCCGAGCACCTTGCCGATTCTCTCGACGATCGACAGACCAAGGCCCAGTCCCCGCACCGTCGCCGCCGTCTCCTCCAGCCGCTCGAATTCCTTGAAAATGACGGCGCGTTTGCCTTTCGGGATGCCGGGCCCGGTGTCGCAGACCTCGACCGTGAGCTCGCCGCCATGCCGCCGCACCCCGAGCAGCACCTTGCCCTTCGGGGTGTATTTGATGGCGTTGGCCAACAGGTTCTGCAGCACGCGCCGCAGCAGGCGACGGTCGCTGCGCACCCACAGCCGCGTCGCCACCACGCGCAGTTCCAGGGCCTTCTCGCGGGCCAGCGGTGCGAATTCCACCTTCAGGCGCTCGAACACCTCATCGAGCGGAAAGGCGGTGACGTCGGGCTCCAGCCGGCCGGTGTCGAGCCGGGAAATCTCGATCAGAATATTGAGAATCTCCTCGACCGCCTCGAGCGAAGCATCGACGTTGCGCACCAGTTGGGCGTCGCTGCCGGTGAGCTCGCGCTCGACCAGGCCGGTGACGTAGAGCCGCGCCGCATTGAGCGGCTGCAGAATGTCGTGGCTGGCTGCCGTCAGAAAGCGCGTCTTATCGAGATTGGCCTCGTCGGCCTTGCGCTTGGCGATGGCGAGGGCCTGATTAACCTCCGTCAGCTCGGCCGTGCGTTCCCTGACGCGGCGTTCCAGGGTCTCGTTGGCGCGCGCCAAGGCCTCCGACCCGGCCACCCGTTCGGTGATATCCGAGTAGGTGGTGACGATGCCGCCTTGCGGCAGCGGATTGGTGCGGATCTCGAGAATCCGGCGGCCGCCGTCGAATTGCTCCTGCAATGGCTGCCTTGAGCGCACCAGCTTGTTGAGGCGATCGGCGGTGAGCTTGTTGACGTCGCCGGCGCCGAAATCGCCCCGTTCGGCGCAGGTGAGCAAGATGCGGGCCAGCGGGGTGCCGACGCGGCCGAGTTCCGGCGGCAGGTTGAGCAGCTCGCGAAATTGCCGGTTCCAGCAGATCAGCCGCATGTCCTTGTCGAACACGCTGAGCCCATGGCGCACCTGGTCGAGGGCCGACTGCAACAGGTCGCGGTTGTACTGCAGGGCTTCGGACGCATCATCGAGAAGTCGCAGCGCCGATTGGCTGCCGACGTCACCGCGCCGCAACAGCAAGGACAGCACCAGGCGCGCCGACGCCGCGCCGATGGCGCTTGCCAACAGGTGCTCGGTGAAACGCAACAGATGGATATCGGCCTCGGCCTCCGGCGCCAGCGGGGTGCTGCGGCTTTCGGCGTATTCCGCGAACGACCGCGCGGCGCGCTCGGCGCCCAGATAACGCGCCACCGCGCGCTCGAGATCGCCGGCGGTGACCGAGGTGCGCCACAGCCGGAATGAGGGCGCGATCGGCGGCCGCGGCAGATCGTCCTGCACGAACACATGCGCCTGCAGCCGCTCGACCGGCTCGGGCGCCCGCAACAGCGAGACGGTGACAAACATCAGCACGTTGGCGGCGATGCTCCACAGCACGCCGTGCGTCAACGGCTCGAAGCGCAGGTAAAATAGCGCCTGCGGCGCAAACAGGCTGAGCCCGAACGGGCCCTCGGTCATGATCGAGCGGCCCACCCAGCCCGCCTCGACGATCCACGGCAGCAGCAGCGTATAGGCCCAGACCACGAAGCCAGCGAGGATACCGGCGATGGCGCCGCGCGCGGTGGCCTTGCGCCAGATGAGGCCGCCAAAGAATGCCGGGGCAAATTGCGCGATGGCGGCGAACGAGACGAGGCCGATCGATGCCAGCGCGTGGGTCTGGCCGAGCAGGTGATAGAAGCCGTAGCCGAGCAGGATGATGGCGCAAATCGCCACCCGACGTACCGCCAGCAACAGCCAGCTCATGTCCTTTTGCCGGCCCGCCTGATCGAGATGGCGCCGCAGCAATAGCGGCAGCACCAGTCCATTGCTGACCATGATCGCCAGCGCCACCGAATCGACGATGACCATGGCGGTCGCGGCCGATAGGCCGCCGACGAACGCCAACAGGGTAATGAGCTCGGCGCCGGCCGAGAGCGGCAGGCCGATGACGAAGCTGTCGGCCTGGAACGACCCTTTCGGCAAGCTAATGATGCCGGCGGCGGCGATCGGCACGACGAAGATATTGATCAGGACCAGATACAGCGGGAACAGCCAGGCGGCTCGCCGGATCTCGGTCTCGGAGTTGTTCTCGACCACCGCCACATGGAACTGGCGCGGCAGCAGGAGCACGCATACCAAGCTGAGGAACGTCACCGTGATCCAGACGCCGCCATGGAAGCCCTGCGCGAACACGCGCTGAATCTCGGGATGCGCGTGGGCGCGTTCGAGAAAGCCAGCAAAGCCGCCGAACACCGAAAAGGTAACGAACAGGCCGACCGTGAGAAAGGTTGCGAGCTTGACGATCGACTCGGTGGCGACGGCGACGATCAGGCCCTCCTGATGCTCGGTCGCGTCAATGTGGCGCGTGCCGAACAGGATGGAGAATACGGTCATCGCCATGGCGATGATGAAGGCGGTGTCGGTCGGCAGGTGCAGCTGCTGCAGCGGTCGCGCCCCCAGCAGGGCATCAACCGAGATCGCCACCGCCTTGAGTTGCAGCGCCAGGTACGGCAACGTGCCGGCCACCGCGATGATGGTGACGATCGCGGCCACCGCCTGGCTCTTGCCGTAACGGGCGGCAAGGAAGTCGGCGACCGAGGTAATGTTCTGGCTTTTGGCGATGCGCACGATGCGCGACAGGAAGCGCCAGCCGAACAGGAACAGCAGGATCGGGCCCAGGTAGACCGGCACGAAATCATAGCCGGTTGACACGGCGAGGCCCACGCTGCCGAAGAAGGTCCACGACGTGCAGTACACGGCCAGCGACAGCGCGTAGACCAGCGGCCGGCCCTGCCCCTGCTTGCGGACGTGGCCGGCGCGGTCGGCGTACCAGGCGACCGCGAACAGAACGCTGACATAGCCAATCGCCAGGGCTACGACGCTCCAGCCTTCGATCATGCCGCCAACCTCGTCCTGGTCGCGGACCGAAATTCCGCGCCAGCTCAGGGTCTTATAGTTTCATCGAAATGTTATTGTGCGGCAAGCCACGAACCTTGTCCAATCGCCGGGCGCCGAGCCGATTGGCGCCGGTCGGCAAAGCCCGCATAAAGGGCCTGGGCGCGGTCGCAAGGAGGAGCACACCATGAGCATCCTGAAGGAATTTAAGGAATTCGCCATCAAGGGCAATGTCGTCGACATGGCCGTGGGCATCATCATCGGCGGCGCCTTCGGCACCATCGTCTCGTCCCTGGTCAAGGACGTGATCATGCCGCCGGTCGGGATGCTGCTGGGAGGGGTCGATTTCTCCAATATCAGGATTCCGCTGCGCGCCGGGGCCGGGGCGCAGGAACCGGTGGCCATCAATATCGGCGTTTTCATCAACAACCTGATCAGCTTTCTGATCGTCGCCCTGGCGGTGTTCATGTTGGTTAAGGCGATCAACGAGTTGAGAAAGCGCTTTGAGCGCGGTGAGGAAAAGGCCGCTCCGCCGCCGCCGTCCCCGTCGGAAATTTACCTGCGTGAGATCCGCGACGCGCTGGTCAACAAGTGACGCCCAGACGAGCTGCGCCCGGGCCGCCTTCACCTCCACCTGGATTTGCCCGGGGTGGAGCACCGGCGGCAACCCTTTCGGGGCCAGCGCGGCTGGCCGAGCGGCATGCCTCAGCGCCGGCCGCGCGGTCGCCCGAGCTTCAGCAGGCGCATGATGAACCAGATCGGAATGACGACCACGGCCCCGAGCAGGAAATAGTCGAAGGCCGAGCGGATGCTGTCGAAGCCCAGATTGAACAGGCGGCGGAGCAGCTGCTCGAGGCGGTCGATCAGGTTATAGGGCGTGATGCCGAGCGCCGAAAAGATGATGCCGACCACAACCGAGAGCAGCACCAGGCGAACCAGGGTTCCCGCAACACTGTCGCCGAAGAATTGCTGCCGGTCCAAAAAACCGTCTCCTCGCCTGCTGCTGCAGCCGCCAGCTCCGATTAGCATAGTCTAAAGCCGCACAACAGGCTCGGCGGCTTGAACCGCACCGCCGGCGCGCCCGGTCGCAGGCACGCGGCGGGCGGTGGCCTGACCGCCGGCGCCGGAGCCGGCCGAGACCGCGGCCGGCCGCGAGTTTTGCGGGCGGTGAGGCTCGGACCGGGGCGGAGCCTGGCATGGGAGCCCGGCATCGACCGGCCGAGAAGGCGATGAGCGGGCCAATCCCACCGATCCGCTGGCGGCTGCCGCGGGGGTGGCTGCGACCGCGCCCCCCGCAGGTCGCGGCGCCGACCCCGGCCACCGGAAGCGGCGGGTGAGCTCGCCGACCCCGTGCTGGCGGCGGGTCACCGGGCGGTGCTGAGGGCCAAGCGCGCGGCGATCCCTTACCAGCGCTGCCGCAGCGGCCTAGAGTGTGGGGCTTGGCGGATTCGGTGTGCGGTCCTCCACGCAAGGGCGCGCAAGGCGGACGCGGCGCCGCCGATCGATGCGCCGCGGGCAGTGGGCGGGGGGCGCGGGACGCGCGCAGCAAAGCCAGGCGGGGGGTGATGCTCGAACTCAAATCCGAACGTCTGCACCTGTTGGCCGAAGCACCCGGCCAACAGCTGGCGATGGGCGGGCAATCGCTACTCGCCGACCATTCCGGGGCCATTTATTGGCCGGCGGAGGAGGTGCTGGTGGTGGCCGACCTGCGCCTCGACGCCGCCGCAGCCGAACCGGCGCCGCGCGAGCTGTTGATCAGGCTCGCCGAGGTCATCGATCGCTATCAGCCGCGCCGGGTCGTGGCCCTGGGTGGCGCGTCTCGGTCAGCCGGCCGTGAACCGCAGATCGCCACCGCTGATCTGACCCGGCTCGGCATCCTGCAGGAAGACCGCGAGTGGATCTGGCTCGATGACCGTGCCGATGCCGAGATCGCCGCCCGGCCGTTGGGCGGCCGGGTGGCCAAGGCGCTCCGGCTCGCCGGCATCTCGTTGCGGCACCGGCCTGCGGCCGGTAGCGTCGCGCCCGAGATCGCCGGCTCCCTCAATCCCGCCGCCCGGCTCTCGCACTACGGCACCAGCATGCGGCGGCCGTGCTTTGTCGCCAATCGCCGGCGGCTCATCATGCCGGCCTTTGCCGCGGTGGCCGGCGGACGCAACGTGCTTGACGAGGCCTTCCGGCCGTTATTTGGCAACGACGGCATGGCGGTGTGGCTGTTGGGACAGGAAGCTCTCTACCCCGTCGCCAGTCGCCTGCTCAGCGGCGAGTGAGCCCTGGGCTACGGCATCGGCAGGGCTTCGTGCTCCTTCAACACCCGCCCGTCGTCGCTCTCGATCAGTTTCACGCGATAGCCCCAGAGCTGGGCCAGATACTGCAAGGTCCGCTCGGCCTCGGCCTTGTCGAGCAGGATGCCGTTGCGCACGTGGTGGGTGAGCACCAGCCGTCGGCTTCCCGACAGATCGGCATCGGTGACCTGCAGATCGGGGTCCTGGACGGCGATGTCGTATTGCCGAGCCAGGCGCCGCCGGAGGTTCTTGTAGCCCTGCTCGTCATGGATCGCCGCCACCCGCATGGCGGGGTCCTTGGCCTCATCGCTGACCGCAAACAAACGGAAGTCGCGCATCAGCTTGGGGCTCAGGTACTGCAGGATGAAGCTCTCGTCCCGAAACTCCGCCCAGGCCTGGCGCAAGGTGCCGATGGCATCGCCGCAGCCGGCAATATCGGGAAACCAGTCCCGGTCTTCCTCGCTTGGCTCGGTGGCGATGCGCTTGATGTCGCTCATCATGGCAAAGCCGAGCGCATAGGGATTGAAACCGCCGAAGCGGCGATCATTGAAGGCCGGCTGATAAATGACCGATGAATGCGAGTGCAGAAATTCCAGCATGGTGCCATCGGTCAACAGGCCGCGCTCGTACAACCGGTTGATGATCTCGTAGTGCACGAACGTAGCGCATCCCTCGTTCATCATCTTGGTTTGGCGCTGCGGATAGAAATATTGCGACAAAAGCCGCACGATGCGCAGCAGCTCGGCCTGCCAATCCTCGAGCTTGGGCGCATGCTTTTCCAAGAAATAGAGCAGATTCTCCTCCGGCAGCCCGAGCCGGCGCTGTTCGGTCAATGAGGCGGAGGATTCCGATACATTCTCGCGCACGATCTCAGGCAAGGTGCGATAGATGTCGTCGTAGGTCGCCTCCTCGTAGGCACGACGCCGCTCCGCCTTCTCCCGTTCGCGCTTGGCCACGTCGCGTGGTCGGGTCCGGAAATCTCGGCTGACGCCATGGTTCATCAGCGCATGGGCGGCATCAAGCACGCTTTCGACGGCGTCCTGGCCGTGGCGCTCCTCGCATTCGGCGACGTAACGCTTGGCAAACTCCAGATAGTCGATGATGTGATCGGGCTGCGTCCACAGCCGGAACTGGTAGTTGTTCTTGAAGAAATGGTTGTGGCCGTAGGCGGCGTGCGCCAGCACCAGGGCCTGCATGGTCATGGAGTTCTCCTCCATGATGTAGTTGATGCAGGGATCGGAATTGATCACCAACTCGTAGGCCAGGCTGCGCATGCCGCGCTTGTAGAAGGCCTCGTCGTGGGCAAAACGCTTGCCGAAGGACCAATGCCGATACATCAGCGGCATACCGATCGAGGAATAAGCGTCGAGCATCTGCTCGGCGGTAATCACCTCGATCTGATTGGGGTAGATGTCGAGCCCTAGCTCGCCCAGGGCCACCTCGCCCATGACATCGTAGGTCTTGCGGAGCAGGTCGAAGCTCCATTCCGGGCCTTCGAACAAGGGCCGCACGCGGCTCTTGCGTCGCGGAGGCAGCTTGGTGTCGGTCAAGATCCAGCTCCTCAGGTCGTGCCAGCGTTTGCCGAAAACAGCTCGTGGAACACGGGAAAGATATCTTCCGGTGACGCCACGCGCCGCATGGCAAAATTCTTTCTGGTCCGGACGATTTCTCCGTAACCATGCCAGACGGGGGTCTCAACCGAATCGTTGAACCGCTCCCCGTGCGTGGTCTCGATGTAGGCGAAATACTGGCAGATCGGCAACACCTCCTTGCTCAGCAGCTCGAGCGAACGCGGCATGTCGTCGTGGAAGTTGTCGCCATCGGAGGCCTGGGCGGCGTAGATGTTCCAATCGGCGGGCGAATAGCGCTCCCGCACCACCTTCAACATCTCCTCGAGCGCCGTCGAGATCACGGTGCCGCCGGTTTCGGTGCCGCGGAAGAAGGTCTCCTCGTCAACCTCCGAGGCGGTACTGGTGTGGCGTATGAACACCAGATGCACTTCGCGGTAGTAGCGCGACAGGAACACGTGCAGCAGCATGAAGAACCGTTTGGCCAGGTCCTTGAGCGGCTCGGTCATCGACGCGGAGGCGTCCATCAGGCAGAACATCACCGCCTGCGTGGTCGGCTTCGGCACGCGCTCGAAGCGGCTATATTGCAGGTCGAGCGGATCGATGTAGGCGATGCTCCGCCGCAGCCGCTGCTTGTGCTCGATCTTGAGACGCAGCGCCGACAATTTGGCCTCATCGGGCGGCTGCTCGGCTTCCGCGGCCGCCAGCTCGGCCTCGAGCGCCTCGATCTCGGCCAGGCTCGGCCGGTGCAGGGCCATGCGCCGGCCGAGGCTCTTGCGCATGGTGCGGGTACGGCTTAGCCGCGCCGGCGGCCCGTCGCTGGTAAAGCCGGCGCGCGTGAACTTCGGCGCCTTCAGGTCCTTCAGTCTGACCTTGACCAGGTTGGGCAGCTTGAGGTCGTCGAAAAACAGGTCGAGAAATTCTTCCTTGGTCAGAGTGAAGGTGAACTCGTCTTGGCCTTCGCCGTCCGGGCTGCCCTGGCTGCCGCGACCGCCGCCGCCGCCTTGCGGCTTGGGGATCTGGTCGCCGACCCGGTATTCCTCGTTGCCCGGCAGCACGTAGTGCCGGGAACCGCTGTTGCGGCTCAAGGAAAAATTCGGCTCGCGCAGGCTCTTGGAACGAATGGTGACCTTTTCGGCACCCTCCGCCTCCGACACCTTGCGTGACTTGAGCGAATCCCTGATGGCCTCGCGAATTTCCGCCTTGGCACGGCGCAGAAAGCGCTGGCGGTTGCCAAGGCTCTTGGACTTCGGATTGAGGCGGCGATCGACGATCTGCATCGTTTTCCTAGCCACGGCTGCGCTACCGAGTATGCGGCAAACAGCACGGATCGCAAGCACCGGCAACTACCGGCCGGCGCGGATATACCAGAGAAACGCGGCGATCGTCAGTGCCGTTTCAGCTTGATTTCTTCACCCGCATGTACCACTCGACCAGGCGCCGGACCTGGCGGGGCGTGTAACCGCGCTCCATCATGCGCTGCACGAACTCCTCGTGCTTCTTCTCCGTCTCGCTGTCCTGCTTCTTACCGAAGCTGATGACGGGCAACAGGTCTTCCACCTGGCTGAACATGCGCCGCTCGATCACTTCGCGGATCTTTTCGTAGCTGGTCCAACTCGGGTTCTTGCCACCGTTCTTGGAGCGTGCGCGCAGGGAAAACTTGACGACCTCGAAGCGGAAATCCTTCGGGTTGGCGATGCCCGCCGGCTTCTCGATCTTGGATAGCTCCTGCTCGAGAACCTGCCGGCTCATCAACTGCCCGGTGTCGGGATCCTTGAAGTCATGGTCCTCGATCCAAGCGTCGGCATAGGCCACGTAGCGGTCAAACAGGTTCTGGCCGAAATCGTTGTAGGATTCGAGGTAGGCTTTCTGGATCTCGTTGCCGATGAACTCCGCGTAACGCGGCGACAGCTCCTCCTTCAGAAACTCCAGCCATCGCGATTCGATCTCCTCGGGCAACTGCTCGCGGCGCACGGCTTGCTCGATGACATAGAGCAGATGCACGGGGTCGGCCGCCACCTCGTGGGTGTCGAAATTGAAGGTTTCCGACAGGATCTTGTAGGCAAAGCGGGTCGAGCCGCCGTCCATGCCCTCGGTCACGCCGGCCGCATCCCGGTACTCCTGGATGGTCTTGGCGTGGGGATCGGTGTCCTTCAAGCTCTCGCCGTCGTAGACCCGCATCTTCGAATAGAGCGATGAGTTCTCGTGCGACTTGAGCCGGGTCAGCACCGAGAAGCGCGCCAGCATGTCGAGCGTACCCGGCGCGATGTCGGCATCCTTGAGCTCGCTCGAGGCCAGCAACTTCTCGTAAATCTTCTTCTCCTCCGCCACCCGCAGGCAATAGGGCACCTTGATGACGCTGATGCGGTCGAGGAAGGCCTCGTTGTTCTTGTTGGCGCGGAACGACTGCCACTCGCTCTCATTGGAGTGGGCGATGATCAAGCCCTGATAGGGCATGGCACCGACGTTCTCGGTACCTACGTAGGTGCGGTCCTGCGTCGCCGTCAGCAACGGGTGCAGCATCTTCAGCGGCGCCTTGAACATCTCGACGAATTCGAGCACGCCCTGGGTGGTGCGGTTCAAACCGCCGGAATAGGAATAGGCGTCGGCGTCGTTCTGCCCGAAATGTTCGAGCTTGCGGATGTCAACCTTGCCGACCAGGGAGGAGATGTCTTGATTGTTCTCATCGCCGGGTTCGGTCTTGGCAACGCAGATCTGCCTGAGCTTCGAGGGATGCAGCTTGATCACCGAAAACTTGGAGATGTCACCGCCGAACTCGTCGAGCCGCTTCACCGCCCATGGTGACATGTTGCCCATCAGGATGCGCCGCGGGATGCCGTAGCGGTCCTCCAGCATGGCCCCCATCGAGATCGGATCGAACAGGCCAAGCGGACTTTCGAAAATCGGGCTGATGCCGTCGTTGGTGGCAAGGACGTAGACGGGGCAATTTTCCATCAGGTCCTTGAGCCGGTCCGCCAGCGAGGACTTGCCGCCGCCGACCGGACCCAAGAGATAGAGGATCTGCTTCTTCTCCTCGAGCCCCTGCGCGGCGTGGCGGAAGAAGCCGACGATGCGCTCGATCGTCTCTTCCAGGCCGAAGAAGTCACTGAAGGCGGGATAGATCTTGAGCGTCCGGTTCATGAAGATGCGGCCGAGCCGCGCATCCCGGGCGCTGTCGACCAGCTCGGGTTCACCGATGGCCGCGATCATGCGCTCCGCCGTCCCGGCGTACAGCGACGGATCGGTTCGGCAGGCATCCAGATATTCCCGCAGCGACAGTCGGTGCTGCCGCTGGCTCTCGTATGCCTGAGCATAGAGGTCGAAGATGCTATCCTTTGTCGTCATCTTTCATCGCCTCTGCGTTCGGCGCGCTCCTAGCGAGATTAGACCAAAAAAGTGAGGCGGGGGTAGGCACCTACCACTTTGCTCACCCGGCGTTGCCTGATCGCGCCACAGCGCTGCCCGCCTCGCCACGGTGGGCGATGAAAAGATGGGGATTGTTCGCCGTTCAGGCAATCGTCTTTCTCGGTGAGATACAAGGCAGGCGCCTTGATGTTCACGGTATATTGGGGTGGAGAGACGGCTTGAGGCCCCGGGTCCCCGCCTTAATCTACTGTGCGCTCTTGGCACCGATATTTCCACAGCCGCCGCGGCGCATGGTGAAGGCCGAGCCACTCCAACCTTGGCCCGGCGCCGAATCACGATGGGTGCGCCTTGGTCAAAGACGCGTGAATGAGGGTCAGGCACCGCCCTCCAAGCGCACGGCAATGCCGGCGGCCGCCATATGCCGCTT
>Ga0126384_10000057_pt1 | contig 42401 bp, 36 predicted proteins | sample PanSoiMetPlot_36_FD_92543 | JGI IMG/M metagenome (GOLD analysis project Ga0126384, IMG submission 92543) | Tropical forest soil microbial communities from Panama - MetaG Plot_36 | ecosystem: Environmental > Terrestrial > Soil > Tropical forest > Bulk soil | place: Panama | collected 2016-02-17 | reverse complement strand
GCCAGCAGCGTCTTGCCTGTGCCCGGAGGGCCCATCATTAAGACGCCCTTTGGAATGCGACCGCCAAGCTTTTGAAACTTCTGCGGCTCCTTAAGAAATTCAATAATCTCCTGGAGTTCTTCTTTGGCTTCTTCAACTCCTGCCACATCTTTGAAGGTCACCCGTTTCTGCTGGTTGCTCAGTAGCTTTGCGCGGGACTTGCCAAAAGACAGCGCTTTGTTCCCACCCGACTGCATCTGCCTCATCATGAAGATCCATAGTCCGATGAATACAAGCAGCGGGGCATAGCTTATCAGTCCAAAGAGCCACTGGCTTGACGAAGTGCTCTTAAATGAAACCTCCTGAACCCCGCTTTCTCTCAGGGTTTTAGCGACATCCGCCTGGGCAAACTCGTTAGGCAGCTCCGTTTTGAACGATTCTCCGGAGGTCAGCTCTCCGGTTATTCCGTGCCCCTCCTCCAGGGTAGCCTTCTTCACTTCCGTAGGCTTCTTTTGGGCGCTTTCCAACAGTGCGGAGTAACTCAGTGTCCTTTCCTTTGGGTTGTTTCTACCCGAGAAAACCTGATACAGAAGGAATGCGCCACCGATAATTAGAACCCAAAACACTATCTGCCTGACCGTAGAATTCACTTGTGACCTCCAATCAATACAAGAGCCAAGACGGCTTATGTAATTCTATCTTACACAACTTTGATGCGCAACGATTGCCTCTGATTGCCGCTTCAAGTTGCCGTAATCCGTCTTCTAGCGTGCAGCTGTACCGCACAATCTCTGATTCTGAACGACAAAACCTAACGCCACTGGCGTCAGTTTCACTGAGCTTCAAATCCCTCCCAATCCTTCATCACTGCTAAATACGGCAACTGTCTGAATTGGTTCTGAATTCCCAGTCCGTAACCGCACACGAATTGCCCATCCATCTGAAATGCCGAAAAATTCGGCACAAGATTTACCCTTCGCTCGCTCGGCCTATCGATGAGTACGCAGGTACGCAAGGATTTTACGCCGCGGGTCGACAGCTGGTTACTTATGTAATCGAGCGTAATTCCGGTCGAAGCGACGGCCGAGACCAACAGGATGTCACGCCCCCTTGGGTCAAATTCGCTCGTGTACAAGATTTCGCTCTGGCCGCCATGTCGATGTTTCGTTACCTTCATAAAGCAGCAGTTTAGCTGGATGTCGAGGACGCGAATCAGATCTGCCAAAAAGACAAAAGCATCATCAAGTATGCCCACCACCGTCACCTCGCCCGATGGAGCGAATGCTCTAATTTCCTCGGCGAGCTCGCCGATGCGCGTCTGTATCTCTTCTTTCGATTTTACAACCCGTAGTTTGTCGTCCATTGTGCACCTCGAGTGCAGATTCCCGGGGGTGAAATCAGATGGCTGAAGCGCGCAGTATGGCAAGCCCTTGGCTCTCGGCACGCGCAGCGAACTCTAACGATGGGGGCAGGCCAGGCGACCAGATATAGCTACCGTCAGGGGTCGTGACAATTGGCCAGGTGGCTCGACGGCTGGATGGAATTCTATGGTCAATCATTAGGTTTTTCAACTTTATTGTTCGGCGACAGCCAATTACACGGGTCCGCTCGCCTCGAAGACGAGTCCTTATTTTCAGTCTTTCCGGCAACCTTTGATCGTCTAGAGCTACACTCATCCAGTCCAGGCTGCCCCGATCTTTTTCCTGTCGGTTCGTCTCGATGATTGAATCCAGGGCAGTAACTGACAGACCCCTCTGAAGGTTGAGAGCGAAGCCGCCCGCTTCGGCCCGTGGGTGACCCACGCTCAGCTCAACCTCGTACGGCCGCTCCAGCTCGGGCGAGACGCGCCTAAGAACCAGGGTATTGTACTCCCTCCATACTTCGAGGGCACCGGGCAGAATCACGCGTTTGCCGCTAGTACCGGGGTTCAACAGGCTTTCGACCGCAGCGATGTGGGCAGCTGTAATCTCAGCATGCACGCCACTTACGTTAATCGCGTTAAGCCGTGCCAGAAGAATCGCTTCACTGATAATCCGGCGCTGCATCCCCGCAGGGTGTTCGAGTATCGCCGCAACAGAATATGACCCGAGTCCGGGCTCCCCAAGCGAGTTCGGCTCGGGCAGTCTGGCTCGCGCGAGGATCGACGCCGCCATACCGTTGAGCAGAGCCTCATCCCCGGCAATATTCTCGGTCGCTCGAAAGATCGATTCGACTATTTGTGGGTTGATCTCCGCAAGCGCTGGAAGAATCTGGTTACGTATCTGGGTTCTCGTATAGTCCGAACTTGAATTCGTAGCATCAGTTCGATACTCGAGGTCCCGCTGGCGACAGTATTCCAGAACCTCGTCGCGAGATATACACAACAAGGGTCGGATGAGCAGGGGGACAGAATTTTCGTGGGAGGCATTCATCGACGACAACTGTGGGTCCTGAGGAGGCACCTCGCCTTGGCTTTGTCTTCTTGTCGGCCTTTCGATGCCCGGAACCGGACTAACCGGCCGCATCGCGGAGAGCCCGCGGAGTCCCGTACCGCGGATAAGGCGCATCAGAAAGGTCTCAGCCTGGTCGTTCATGGTATGGCCGACAGCAATGCGATCACAGCCGGTTTCAAGGGCTGTCCTTAGGAGGAAGTCGTATCGAACCTCCCGCGCAGTTTCCTCAATTCCCTGCCCCTTACTTGACGCGATCTCCCGAACCTCAATCGAGGTGACAGTTGCGGCGAGGCCAAGCCCTTCGGCCAAGACCCTTACGAAAGTCGCATCCTGGGTCGATTCTTCACCGCGCAACATGTGGTCCAAATGGGCAATGTACAGAGGAGGACCTGCTATCGAGGGCTCTAGTCGGTTGAACGTTTCGTCCAGGGTGTTTGACGCTTCATTACGCTGGTCGGTCTCGCGAGTGCCAGCCGTCAAACGGAAGAGCATATCCAGCAATGCAACGGAATCGGGGCCTCCGGAGACGGCGACCAGGACTCCACGAGCGCCTTTGATCAGCCCGTGACGATCGATAAATGTGCTTACTCTATGAAAGGTGGTCTTCACGGACTGAAAGGTTGGCACGAGAGCGGGAAGGGATCAAGGTCTGGAAGGTAGCGTAGACTGTCTAGTCTGCGGCGATCCGGTTCGACCCAAACTCAAGCCGCCGCAGACTCGACAGTCTACGGTACAGCGGAGTCTTTACTGAGCAGTGCTGGTTCCCACGTATTCCCAATGCCACGGCTCATAAAAGTACGGCCGGAAACCGAACCGGGCAGCGTTCTTGACCAGCCATCTGTAAGCCGCAGTCTGTGTTTGAATCGCTCGGTTATCGTCCTTCGTGCTTACGGGCTCTCCCCCTACATATAAATCGAGGGCACGACCGGTAAAATGCGGGCTGTTCACGGCTAGCCCGGCGCGGCCGCTGTTCGGCGACTGTTTCCTAAGCAACTCCTGATGCTCTCTTGAACGGAACGCAGAAACGACTTTCAAAAACTTCTCGTCAGGATCAAGCTGTCCGTCTGGTCCAACTCTTAATCCTACCGTCGAATCGGCTGCAGCGGCTCCGACCATTCGCTTATAGGCTACAAAGGTCTGCCGTTCTGCACTGCGCAACGCTTCAGGACGGGTTGGGTCATAGCAATCTGTAACCGGAATCGTTACGAGATCATTTGGGGTGGGATATGTCCGGCCATTCATTCTACGCGACTGAAAGACTCCGATCATTTGGGACCAGGTATCGCGGTCGAGCACACCTGTCGGTTCGATACCAGTTTTTCTTTGCCAAAGTGAGAGCTGCGACGCAAATTCCTCGGGCGTGCCGCCCAGGTTTGCTCCAATCAGGTCTCCAATCAACAACGTGTACAGGTTCCACCCCCGCTGCAGCTTCCCTCCGAAATTCCACTCCAGACTATTGCGGAGTTGCGTATTACTGATGACCGCAGCGTCAAACACAGCGTTATCGGGACTTTTCAGGCCAGCTGAGGCGGTTGGTTTTGCCTCTGCGGAGAGTCTCACAACATTGCTTGTGTTTTCTGACTGGGCGCGATCCGAGGCAGGTGTACGTTCTTTCCTGGTCTGACTACGACTTCCGGCTCCGTTAGACTTCAATACAACAATTAAGAGGGCACAAACCAGAAAAAACAGGATGCGCAAGGGGATGGACTTCAACAACGACATCTCAACTCCAATGGTAAGGTGCTTAATAATACCTCAGGTTTCTATTCATCTCAATAAATTCACTCTTTTTTGGGCACCATTCGGTGGAAGGATTCTCAACTGAGAGACGCCAACACAACAAATTAAGAGAATCACCACTCACGAGACGGTGTCTCAGCCTCGAACAAAGCCTCGCGAACATATAGAACGGAGTAGGGGCTCCCCGACTCTTCTCGAGTTAACAATCCAAGTTGTTCGAGACTTGCTGCTTGAACGATTTGAGGGCGCGCCGGTACAGCGTCTAACCCTGGTTGTTGGACGCTTATTCGAAACATTCCGTTGCCGGTTCCCATGAAACCAATCAGCCTTTGTGTAAAAAAGTCAGAAGGCACCCTGTCTTCTGGTTTATTGTTTCCGGGCTGTTCCATCAGAGCGGCGGCGCGCAATCCGCCGGACCGCACCTCATAATTGAGCTCTCCTGAGTGCTCAGTAGACGTTGAAATATCGATATCATCGTATTGAATCGGCACGCTGAGAAAACTCGTCAGTGCGGTTACCATCCGAGAGTTCACTTTCATTTCGATAAAATAGACCGCCGGAACGCCGCCTGCCTTCACGTAAACTCGATAGTTCACCTGCTCAAAACTCAAACGCGGCACAGGGATCACCGACGACCGCACGTCGCTGACGTGAAAACAAACGGCAGAAACAAATGCCGCCTCCTTGCCTTCGTCGATGACTTTCGTATCGAGCTCCAGTCGCCCATCTACCAGCCTACGAGCGGTACCAGGTTCTATTGCCCAGGTGACGAATAACATGTCGCGCATGGTCATCTGCAGTTGTTTACTGGTTGTCATTGTTGTGAGTATGTACGAAAACCGCCGAAAGGAACAGATAGGTATACAGGTCCAATTGGTCTTATAGGCCCTCTTGTTGTACGCTGAATCAATGAAACTAATTCCGCGCCTTTTGCTCTTCGGTCTGGGCCTTACAGTTATTGCAAGCTGCACAGGTCCAACGCCGGGTTCCAACCGGGCGAGCAGTAATCGGAATACCAACACAGCAGCTTCGAACTCGTCGACTACAAATTCCAATCTTCAAGCGAACCAGAGCTCAAAAGGATCTATCGAAGTGAGCTCAGTACCTCCTGGCGCCAGGGTGCTGCTGATCTCGAATGACGAAAGCGGCGCGGGTGAGCCTCAGTCGAAGGGCCTGACGCCTACGACTATTACCGGGATAGAACCGGGAAAGTACACCGTCCACCTGGAAAGACCAGGCTATAAATTCTTCCAAAAGGAAATCACGGTCAAGGCAGGCTCAACCGTAAAGGTCAATGGGAACCTCAAAAAGCAATAGCCGCTGAATTTGACTTTCTCGTCACGACATTGATAGACTACCGAGCTCTCCAACCCCAAAACGAACCAATATTGATTTCGCTTAAAAAATTGGTTGCTCATCAAGAGAAGGAGGTTTGAATGAAGACAACTGCTTCTTTAAAGGGCTTTGCTGTCGCATTTGTTGCTGCGTCGGTGCTCATGATAGCGCCGTCGTTGTACGCTGACAGCGGAGCAAACCATCAGGGATCAAACAGTCACTTTGGCGTCTCTGGAGGAAATGTAAACGATATCACCGCGCGTTTTTGCTGCAGCGGGACGTTAGGCTCTCTCTTGCAAGGCGGAGGTAATCAATACATCCTCAGCAACAATCACATACTGGCGCGCAGCGATCAAGCTGCCGTCGGCGAAGACATATCCCAGCCCGGCCTCATCGATAACAACTGCCAACTACCGCCCATTGTCGCTGACTTCACCACTGCTTCACCGTTAGGCTCGAATGTCGATGCCGCGATTGCCCAATTGCGTGCGGGCGCGATGGATGCCACCGGCTTTATCGAGGATATCGGCACAATCAGCAGCACCGTCAAAACACCCAGCGTTGGTTTGTCTGTTGTGAAGAGCGGCCGAACCACCGGCCTCACCACAGGAACAATTTCATCGGTGAATACCAGCGTGAGTGTTCAATATCAAAAGAACTGCGGTAGCGGCAAGAAGTTTGTTGTCTCGTATAGCAATCAGGTAGTGGTTAGCGGAAGGACTTTCAGCGCCGGAGGCGATTCAGGCTCACTGATCATGTCGGACAACGCCTGTCATCAACCGGTCGCTCTACTGTTCGCCGGTAGCAGCACTACCACAATCGGCAACCCCATTGGAGAGGTCCTGGCGAAGCTTAGCGACAGGTTGGGAAGCAGCCTCAGCTTTGTAGGTGGCAGCTGCACCGCAGCTCCGGAAATAGCTTCTGTCAATCCCCAAACGCCGGAACCGTCGGAAGCATCTGTAGCGCGCGCGATCGAAGTGATGAGAGGTCGCGAAAAGGAGCTGATGTCGAGACCGGGAATCATTGGAGTCGGAGTAGGAGCTTCAGATAACGATCCGAATGAAGCATCGATCGTCGTCTACATTGATGCCAACGCGCAGATTTCGGCGAGCGTTCCGCGACGCATCAACGGCGTCCGGGTCAGGCGGGTTTTTACAGAGCCGTTCGTTGCCTACTAACCTTCAGAGTCTCGCTGGCCCGACTTTCAGAAAGCGGGCCAGCAATTCCTTAACCTCTCCCCAACTACCTCGGTTCATCGGGACTGGTCAGGCTGACTGCCCAAAGCTCTTTGCGAGTCTTTTGCTATGATTGCGACCTCGTTCATATCCCTTGCGGAATGACGGATCGGTGCAGATTTCGGGACAGCGAGAGCTTAAGAACTCACTCGCTTCGTCGTATTCCTTTCCACGAGTCAACGGGTGCTGAGCCATCTCAAATCCTCTTCGATAGTTCGCTTCGTCTTTCACGAAGTCCCGGCCTTCTTTTGAATAGTACAATTCCTCGTCGTCTCGCAGGCCCCCCCACCAACTCTCTCGAGCAGCATTAATGTCTTCTGCACCCGCTTGCTGCATGATCTTGCTAACGGCACCTGCCTGCCGCCCCTCAGAAGCAAACGCCACTACTACTGACCGCCCCATCCTGAGAGCATCTTCATAAACATACAGGTCGTCCTTTGGTAATCCTTCTATCATACCCTCATCCAGTGCATCGCCGATCGCGGCGCCTGCCGCTGCACCACCGACACCCAACAATGCGGCTCCCAGGATTCCCAAAGTTATGACGGGCCCTACGCCGGGAACAAAAAAGGTGGCAGCAGCTGCGCCTAAACTCATGCCGCCCGCGGCCCCTAATGCCCCGCCAACTACGCCCCCTAATGCGGTTCCGACACCCGGCGCCTCTGTTTCGGTCGTTGGAACTGACGTGAGATCCTTCTCGGAGGCTCCGGGAACGAGAACGATCAGATGATCATCCGGTATCCCATCTGACTTTAGATATGCTGCAGAGCGACATGCCTCATCGCTAGACTTGAAAATCCCAACCACGGGTTCCATGAGTTCTCCCTTTCCGCTTCGAGCTCCGGATCAAGCATACAGCATAGCTAAGATTGAGTTTTGAAAAAACAGCTTGATTTTTGGCTCAAATCGATGAGTTCGTTAGTTTCTGGCAAGCGTCCTGAGAGATTATACACCTACCACGCAGGGAGCTCCTATCGACACATACACCTCGTTAAGAAAGGTGGGTATGAAGTGATTGGCAGGCGCTACTCTGTTTGGTATGAACTATAACGAGATTACCGAAGAATCAATCCGCGGTTGCTTCGACCATTTCCTGAGCACCGACTGAAAAATACGTCGCGTCGGGATGATGAAACACAAGTGCAGAGACGCTGGCTTCGGGCTCCATCATGAAGCCTTCAGTTAACCCAACATCGATCTCCTCGGGTCGCAATAGTTTGAACAGGTCCGCTTGCGATTCGAGGTCGGGGCAGGCGGGATAACCAAACGAATATCGCTTGCCTCTGTAACGGGCTTGAAACAATGCTTGCCGCGTCAATTCGGGCGGGTCAGGGAAACCCCACGCTGCGCGCAGCCTCGAATGCAACCATTCGGCGGCGGCTTCAGCTGTTTCGAGCGCTAATGCCTGAAGCGCGTATGATCGCAAATACTCCCCCGCCTGCTTTGCTTGCTCCGCGAGCTCTCGAATACCGGCTCCGGCAGTAGTAACGAACAGCGCGATGTGATCACGGCCAGCCGGACCCGCCGGTAAAACGAAATCGCTTAGCGACAAGCCATCTTCTTTACGTTGGCGTGGAAAACGCAACGTTGTTTTCGAAGCCCCAGGCGCTGATGAGGAGCCCGGTCCACTAAACAGTTGAATACTGTTTCCGTCGGGTTCGGCCTCAAAGAACTGCCAAACCGCTCGCACTCGCATCGCGCCTGCCCGGCATTCCTCTTTGACTCGTTCTATCTTTTCCTCGAGCTCAACAGCACGACGATCTCCAGTTGCGAGCAGCTCGGTGAACTTGCCGCGGAACCCAAGATGCCGTCCATACAACATCTGCGGGTTAATGTAGCTCCATACCTCGTCCAGGTTTGCGCTCTCAATTACGTGCCGGTCCAGATCGGGCACTCCTGGAATTGGAACGTTAAGTGATACTTTGGTGCTGCGCACGTCGGACTCGCTGATCGCCGGCTCCGACACACGTGCAACCACGCCCAGGTCCTTGTCCAGAAGGTCCGCCTCGAGCTTCGCCCGTGAATCCGAATCCATTAAACGATTCAGCAAATCAAGCCCCCTCATCGCGTCGTTCGCGTATACAACCGTTCCGCCGTATGCAGGCGCAATCTTTCCACGTGTGAATCGATTCGACAGCGCTGCCCCGCCGACGAGCAAAGGCCGATCGATCCCCGCGTCCTTCAGATCTTCAGCAGTGAGGACCATCTGTTGTGCTGATTTGACCAACAAGCCCGACAGACCGATCGCATCCGGTTTATGTTCGCGAACGGCTTGAATCAAGACTTCAGGCGGGACTTTAATGCCGAGGTTCACAACTTTATAGCCATTATTAGACAAAATGATGTCTACCAGGTTCTTTCCGATATCGTGCACATCACCTTTAACAGTTGCCAAAATGATGCGACCTCGAGAGCTATCGGTACTCTTCTCCATGAACTGTTCCAGATAGGAGACCGCGGCCTTCATCGCTTCTGCGCTTTGCAGCACTTCGGCGACGATCAACTCATTGTTATTGAACAATCGGCCGACCTCGGACATTCCAGCCATCAACGGCCCGTTTATGATGTCCAGCGGCGCAGCTTCCTTGAGCTTCAACTCCAGATCTGGGATCAAGCCGTCCTTTGTGCCCTCGATAATGTAATTCGCCAGCCGATCATCAAGCGACAGATCGCTCGCGCTTTTCTTCTTGCGCGAGGTGGCGGTTCGAAAATGCGCCGCGAAGGCAGCAATCGGATCGTCGCCTCGATTCCACAAGAGATCTTCGGCGAGATGACGCTCCTGTTCAGGAATTGAGGCATACCTTTCGAGCTTCTCGGAGTTGACAATCGCAAGGTCGAGCCCGGCCTTCGTGCAGTGATAAAGGAAGACCGAGTTCAGAACTTCCCTTCCGGTATCTGGAAGTCCGAATGAAACGTTGCTGATTCCCAGAATCGTTTTGACGTATGGAATCTCCTGTTTGATCAATCGCACGCCTTCGATCGTCTCAACCGCACTACCGATATAGTTGGCATCGCCGGTGGCACACGGAAATACGAGCGGGTCGATGATGATGTCCAACACGAATGCCATAATTCTCAGTCAAGAGCTTCACCGAACGCCTGGCAATCTCCAGCTTGCGCTCGCGGGTAATGGCCTGTGCTTGTTGTTTGTCTTCGTCGATGCAACCGACGATCAATGCCGCTCCGTATTTCCTGGCTATCGGGGTCACCCGTTCGAACTTGTCGAGGCCATCCTCGAGATTGATCGAATTGATAATCGATTTACCCTGGCAGTAGGTAAGCGCGCGTTCGATTGCGAGGGCATCGGTGGTGTCGATCATAATTGGGGTTTTGACCACTCGGATCATTCTCTTGTAGAAGCGATCGACGTCATACAGTTCATCACGATCGGCGTTTTGGAGATTCACATCACAAATCTGTGCGCCGCCTTTTACCTGCTGTCGCGCGATTTCGGCGGCTTCTTCGTATTTTTCTTCGGTGATGAGCCGCTTGAACTTGCGCGAGCCAACTTCGTTTGTGCGCTCGCCGACGATCAAAGGACGCTGGTCGTCGCTGGCTTCTACAAAATCGATGCCGGAAAAAAGAGAACGATGGTGTTTCGCAGCAACCCTTGGCCTTTTACCTTGTACCATCTGAGCCAAGGCTCGAATATGCGACGGAGTGGTCCCGCAACAGCCACCGAGCAGGTTGATCCAGCCATGATCAACAAAACGTTCCAGAGTGCCGGCCATGCTCTCGGGGGTCTCCAGGTATACCCCTTCTTCATTTGGCAGGCCGGCGTTTGGTATGCAAGACACACGCGTTTCTGCCAATTCAGCGAGGCTACGAATGCGATCGGTCATGAACTCCGGACCAGTCGCGCAGTTCAAACCGATCGACAAAAGGTCGGCGTGCATTACTGAAGTCAAAAAAGCCTCGACCGTCTGGCCGGCAAGCATCGTCCCCATCGCTTCGATTGTCCCTGAAACCATGACCGGGACGGTGTATCCGATTTCATCGAACAGTTGCCGGATTCCAATCAACGCGGCCTTGACGTTGCGTGTGTCCTGTTGAGTCTCGACAAGGAGAAGATCAGCGCCTCCGGCTACCAAACCTGCCGCCTGGTCGTGAAAAGCGCTTATCAATTGATCGAAAGTCACACCGCCGGTAACCGAGATCGCCTTGGTCGTAGGACCTATGGACCCGGCGACAAACCGAGGTTTAGACGATGTTGACTGCTCGTCGACAGCTTGCCTGGCCAGCCGAGCCGCAGTCTCATTTAACTGACGGACCTGATTCTCAAGACCGTATTCGGCAAGGACGATTGGCGTTCCGCCGAATGTGTTTGTTTCGATTATGTCGGCGCCTACTTCGAGATAGCCGCGGTGGATATCGAGTATCACGTCGGGACGAGTCAGAACCAGGTTCTCGTTGCAACCCTCGAGCTGAACTCCACCAAAGTCCTCGGCGGTCAGATGGCGAGCCTGGATCGCCGTGCCCATGGCTCCATCGAGCACGAGAATTCGCTCCGCCAGCAGCTCTTCAAGCAGTTTTGTTCTTGTTTCTCGCTCCATCATAGACAATTAGATCATTCAGAGCATCAACTGTCTGGTCACCCCTGTACAGGTGGCCCTCCGTGGCCGCCCTTCCCTACGCAATCCTAATTTCATCAAAAGGGGGGCGGCACGGAGGGCCACCCGTACAGGGGTGACCAGCGAGCCCCGCCACGGCTTACTTCGCCGCAGGGGGCTTGTCAGCTGCCTTCTTTACGTCAGGCGACCTTTCGTCTTTGTCAACTACAGGCCCCAGCATTCTTCGTATCTCAGGCTTGCGCTCCCGTGCGACCGCCGCCATCGTAAAATACGCGTACTCGAATGCCGGTTGACTCATAGCCTGGGCGCTGCTCACGAGATACTTGTAGCCGATGTCATCATCGGAATCGACAAAAAAACTGCCGATGGTTATCGAGTCATTGGCCCCTAGCAAGTACTTGTAGACCTCGTCTTTATTTGCCGCTCCTTTAATGCTGCCGAAGTTGTAAATGTAGAATCCCAGAAGATTTCTTCTACGATCGTTCACCAGCACAATGGTTACTTTGCCGCCCTTGGCATCTGGATAGTTACTTACAACCATGTCGGGCGTACTCTTGCTCTCATCAATCGTTGACCCGGTGCGCTGCAAATAGGCTCTCATTCGGTCGCTGAATGTGAGCTTAGGAGGCGCCGGCTTTGCCGCTTTCGGAGGCCCGGTCTGGGCTGGATCGGTCTGTTGTGCGAATGCGAATCCTCCGATTAGCAATATGGCCATCGGTATACTTGCGATTAGCATTTTGCTCATATCCTTTCCCGCCTGTGAAAATCAGACACTGATTTCAACGTTGCTTATCGGGCACAACCTGAGGCTTTCGATCTTCCTTAATCATTTGCTCATCGAGAACCGGCGTGTACTCATCGGCGATCCGAAGGAGTTCTGTAGCAGCAACTCGAAACGACTCGTAAGTCAGGCCACCCTCAGTGGTGAAGGTAAATCGAGCGCCGATGTCTCCCTGACCATCAACAAAAAAGGTTGCAAACGAGCGATGATTCGCTTCGAGTAATCGCTGAAACATTTTCTCCCGATCGGTAGCTCTTGAAAGCGTGAAGTAACGACCCTTCAGCTTGGGATAAACTATCATCACCAGCGAGTGATCCTTTCGGACTTCAACATAGAGATCGAGCCTCTCTGCATATTTGTTGTCACTTCGTGGAACAACAAGAGCATCAGGGTTCTTCGGATGTGGGACATAGCGAAGATTCATTTTGTCGAGGAATCCTCGCAATGTCTCGGTGGTGACAGCCGGGGTGACAGGCTGTTGCTGGCTGCCGCTCGCGCCGAGGGCAAACGTAGTGGTTAATAAAACTGAGATGGCACTTAGTTTCTTCATTTAGCATCCTAACTCCCACTCAAGACCAGTAATTTGGGTGGAGCTGCCCAACTCTCAAGCTCTTCAACCTATCATCGGCGTCAAAGTGAATTCAAGCAATGTACCGTCGACTGTGCAGTCTGCGGGGCTGTTACAAATTCGCCGACATCCGCAGACTGGACAGTCTACGATACATCGCATCATCCGCACACCGGACGGGTCTACGGTTCATCACAGCACGCTGAACACATCCAACGCATACTGCACGCGGCCGAACGGCGCCGAGACTTGTACTCCCTGAACAACATCCCTCACCTCGAGCAAAGTCTCCCTCGCAATCGCCAATCCCTCTTCGCGTGCGGCGTCCTTATCCGTGATTCGCTCCATGCGCTTCAACACCGGCTTTGGCACGACCACGCCCGGGACTTCGTTCGCCAGGAACTCCGCGTTGCGATAAGACACAAGCGGCCAGATGCCGGCAATTACCGGAATGCGACAATGCTCAATCCGCTTTAAGAACGTATTGAGCTGCTCAACATCAAATGTCGGCTGGGTTATCGCGAACTCCGCGCCTGCCTCTACCTTCCACTCAAACCGGCGCAGCTCGTAGTCCATATCCACTGCACAAGGGTTCACTCCGACTCCAATGAAAAACGACGTCGGATCACCTATTGGATTGCCGCCGATATCAAGCCCGTGGTTCAACCGGTTCACCATGTTAACAAGACCAATTGAATCGATATCGAAAACCGCCGTAGCCTCCGGATACGGACCCATCTTCGGCGGATCGCCGGTTATGATCAGAAGATTCCGCAGCCCCAGACCGGCTGCTCCCAGCAGATCACTTGTCATGCCAAGAAGATTTCTGTCGCGGCAACAGTAATGAACGACCGTTTCAATTCCGACTCTCTGTTCTATAAGCGTTGAAACCGCAAGCACACCCATTCTTGACTGGGCGCGTGGACCATCAGGGACGTTAACGGCATCAACCCCTGCATCGTTGAGCAGCCGCACCCCTTCCAGCATCTTCGAAGGATCACAGCCCTTCGGAGGCACGATTTCAACCGATGTCACGAACTCGCCCTCGCAGATCTTCTTAGCAAAGCGAGAGCGCTCAGCGCGGGGGACGACTTTGACATCAGGAGGCTTATCCTCCGGTACAAACACCCTAACGGTAGAGCGCCCTGGAGACAGCGCCGCCACCGCATTAGAAATCTGCTTGATATGCTCTGGAGTTGTACCGCAACAGCCACCCACGAACTTGGCGCCGGCTTGAATGAGCCGCTTGGCGTACTTTGCCATGTACTCCGGCGAGGCCATGTAAAACATCCGACCATCGACCTGGCGTGGCAGGCCTCCGTTTGGCTGCGCCGATAACTTACGCTTGGTGACGTCGCGCATCTTTTCGATGGCTTCAAGCATTGTGTGTGGGCCGACTGAACAGTTCAGTCCGATAACGTCCGCGCCCAATTCGTCCAGCCGTTTAGTGAATGTCTCCGGCGCTGTACCATAGCTCGTGTTGCCATCGGTCTGGATAGTCATTTGAGCGACGACAGGAAGGTCGGTGAGTGAGCGGACGGCTAAGAAGGCCTGCTCGATTTCAGAGACATCTGAAAATGTCTCAAGAACGAATAGATCGACGCCGCCTTCGAGTAAAGCCTCGGCCTGCTGGCGGAAAATCTCCCGCGCTTCTTCCGCGGCGGTCTTGCCGTAAGGCTCAATGCGAATTCCGAGCGTCCCAAGGGCGCCTGCCACAAAGGCCCGTTCACCTGCTGCTTCACGAGCGATACGCGCGCCTGCGTGGTTTATCTCGTAGGTCTTATCTTCGAGTCCGTAACCTGCGAGCTTCATACGGTTGGCGCCATAAGTGTTTGTCTCAATGATGTCAGCGCCGGCTTTGATGTATTCGCGCTGAACTGCAAGCACAAGATCGCGGCCGTTGAGGTTCAGCTCGTCATAACAACGATTAATGTAAACGCCGCGCTGGTAGAGCATCGTTCCCATGGCGCCGTCGAAGACATACACCCGATCATCTGTAACTGCATTGCGAAAATCTTTCATGGCTGGTCCCGTCTGACGATTACCATCTCGAACGCATTGCCAGCTTGCCGAGGAGGGCTCGCAGGCGATGCTTTGCCAGGTACGTCAGAACTCCTCTAAAAAAGCGAAGACCCCGCGCTAAACCGCGCGGGGTCGAATCCGGGCCGTTTAGCAGTTTTTTACGTGGAGCAATTTGCTTAAATCGCCACGATGGGTTTGTCAACGAGACCTAGAATACACGCCGCTTAAAGGGGAGTCAATCGTTTGCCAATCATACAAACGACGGGTTTGCTGGTCAGTCCAAATCGATGCGCTTTGCCTAAGCTACGAACCCGCTGCTAAAATCCGTGGTTTTACTACAATACGATATTGGTGCAATCCGGCAGCTCGATTGTACGAATCAGGATTGTTTATGGTGACTAGATGAAGATCAGTTACAACTGGCTCGGCGAGCTGGTTACACTCACGCTTAAACCAAAGGAACTTGCGGAACGCTTGACGATGGCTGGTCTCGCGGTTGAAGGCATTGAACACATTCGCGACGACCATATTCTGGATTTCGATCTTACTTCAAATCGCCCAGACGCGCTTTGCCATCTCGGCATCGCCCGAGAAGCGGCATTGGTGTGTGGAACGTCGCTGACCCCAAGAGCGATGAAGCTAAATGAATCGAGCGAAAGCGCAGAGTCGGCGGCCGCAGTGGAGATTCTCGATTCCGACCTGTGCCCGCGATACGCCGCGCGCATTGTTCGAAGCGTCAAAGTAGGCCCGTCACCCAAATGGCTCGCCGAGCGACTGGAATCGATCGGCCAACGCCCGGTAAATAACATCGCTGACATAACAAACTACGTTATGTTCGAGATGAATCAACCCACCCACGCTTTCGATCTGAATCTGTTGCACGGCAAGCGAATAGTTGTCAGGCGTCCTCGGCCAGGAGAACAAATAACCACGCTCGACGGATCCACCCGCGAGTTGACCTCCGAGATGCTGGTGATCGCCGATTCAGACCGGCCGGTGGCAATCGCTGGCGTGATGGGCGGCGCCGACACCGAGATCAATGACCAGACAAAAGACGTACTAATCGAAAGCGCTTACTTCAATCCAGCATCCATCAGGCATACCGCACGCGCGCTGGGAATGGACACCGAAGCTTCATATCGTTTTGCGCGAGGAGCGGACCCCAACGCTCAGGTAAAGGCGGCCGATCGAGTCGCCGAGTTGATCGCTGAGATCGCCGGATGTCAGGTGCTGAGTGGAGTGATTGATGCGCATCCTGTTTTGGTCACGCGCAATCGAGTTACGCTGCGAGAATTGCGAATTGAGCGCCTTACGGGATTAAAGGTAACAATCCAGCAGGCCGCAGAGATCCTCCGAAAGCTGGAATTCGATGTAGAGCTAACCGAAGCCGGCAAGTTGTCCGCAACTGCCCCGTCTTTTCGTATCGACATATCTCGCGAGGAAGATCTCGTCGAAGAGGTTGCTCGCCACGTTGGGTACGATCATGTAGATGTGACGATTCCGGAGTGGGGCGGCGCAGGGAGCTATCTAACCGGAGACAAGCAGCGGCGTAATGTGCGTCGAGCGCTTATAGCTCTCGGCTTTGATGAAGCCTATTCGTTCAGTTTTGTTAGCGGCGAGCGAGATCAATTATTCAGACAAGGCAAGCGACCGCCGGCAACTCTTTCGAACCCAATCGATGTGAACCAGTCGGAGATGCGCTCGTCCATAGTGACGGGGTTACTCGACGCAGTTCAAAACAATTTCAACCAGGGCACTCGCGACGTAAAGCTGTTTGAAATCGGCCGCATATTTGAGCCCTCAGAAAGTGACGAGCGCCCTGTCGAACGAGAAGTCCTGGGGCTTGTAATGACCGGCTCGGTCTTGCCGGATGACTGGCGGGGTTCGAAACAAGTCGAGCTGTACGATTTGAAAGGTGCGGTTGAGGTGGCGATGTCCACGCTAAACATCTCAGGCTTTACAATTAAAAGAGCCAGTGTAGAATACCTCCATCCCGGACAGTCGGGGGTGCTTAATAAAGACGGGGACGAGATAGCGAGGTTTGGTCGTCTTCATCCGCGAGTGGCCTCTTTCTATAAGTTCCGACAGCCTGTTTTTATCGGTGAGCTCGAGTTTGGAAGACTGCTCCAACTGCCTCCGGACCGTGTGCGATACAGCGCGCTTGCCAGGTTTCCTGCCGCATCTCGCGACGTATCGGCGCTGGTGCCTGACGACGTGATGTGGGGCGATATCGAGGCGGCGGTTCGCGATCTCGGGATTCCCGAAATAGTTTCGGTGCGGGTGTTCGATACCTACAAAGGCAAAGAGATGCCGGAAGGTTTTCGTTCTTTGGCGTTCAGGGTGACTTATAGAGGCAAGGGCCGCACTCTAACCGATGACGAATTAACCGGCATGCACGAGCGAGTCAGGATGCTGCTTGAAAACCGCTTCGGCGCGCAATTGAGATAGGACGAATAGGTCCTATAGGTCTTATTCGTCCTATAGGTCCTATAATCTTTCGGAGGACAGGTGAGCGGAATCTACGGTCTTGAAAAGTTCTCGCATCTCGAGGACAAAATCTATCGAACTATTGAGCAGTTCAAACGGGAGCGACAGGAACGCGAGGCACTTGAGCGCGAAGTGGTGAATCTGCGCCGCGAGATGACGCGGGCCACCGACGACCGGCAGAGGTTGGAAGAGCAGGTTGAGCGATTGCTTACCGAGCGCGACGCCATAAAGCAAAAGGTCGAAGGGATGCTGGATGCGATCTCCGTTCTTGAGGTCGAAGCAGCGAAGAGCGGGAGCAGCTAAATTGGGAGGCGTTGGCGGCTTGAATTGAAGCACTTTCGGCCAACGGGTGAATATGGACAACAATCCCAGCCAGTCACACAAGGTCGTGATCTACAATCAGACCTATACCCTCCGGAGCACGCACGAATCCGATTACATTCAGGAGCTGGCCGAGCACGTCAACAAACGAATGAATGAGATTGCTCGAGCAACTATGACGGTCGACTCATTGCGGGTGGCGATACTTGCCGCCATTCAGATCGCTGATGAGTATTATCAGTCCCGGCGCGAAATGAAAGAGACCGAAGATGAGATTGCGGAACGAAGCGCCAAGTACGCCGAGCTGCTCGATCAATTTCTTAGAACAGACGTAGCTGAACCTGCCAAGTAACACCTGTGTACCAACCAACCGCTTTGGGGTTAGTATCAACCTCTCGCGGAACTTATTAAGAGTCTCTGGTTCCCCTGTGCTTTCTTCTGCGTAATCTGCGTCATCTGCGGATGAGACCGGCGGTCAGCTCAAAGCCTTCAATCAGGACCCATCCGCAGATGACGCAGATAACACAGATTAAAATGATGAAAGATAGGTAGAAACGAGTGGGCGATAGGCAGGGTGAAATGAAAGACATTCGAATAAGCAGGCGGCAATTGCTCGAGCTTGGTGCCGCCGCAACTGTGGGGGCTATGGTGAACACAATCGATCAACACTCAATCAATGCAGCCACTGAATCATCCGGCGACAACGCTGAAGCTCCGAGCGAAACAACGCCACTGTCCGGTCTCGCTGCGGAGTACGACAAGTATGACGGGCTCGGCCTCGCCGCTCTTGTCGCAAAACGCCAGGTTACCGCTTCCGAGCTATTGAATGCCGTGCGAGAGCGGCTCGAAGCCTTAAATCCGAAACTAAACGCCACAGCACAAGTCTTCTTCGAAAAAGCCGAAGCACAAATAAAACAAGGCTTGCCTGACGGTCCGTTTAAAGGCGTGCCATTCGTGCTGAAGGACCTCGGGCAACAAATGGCCGGTACAATCACCAGCTACGGCAGCCGCGTTTTCAAAGACAACATTCCAAATTTCGACAGCACCCTTGTGACTCGCTACAAACAAGCAGGTTTGGTGATCTTTGCTAAAACCACATCCCCCGAGTTTGGTCTCACCACTTCAACAGAATCGGTGTTGTTCGGCCGGACACACAACCCGTGGAATCTCGAGCGAACAAGCGGAGGGTCCTCTGGGGGCTCGAGTGCTTTGGTCGCAAGTCGCGTCGTTCCGATGGCTCATGGCAGCGACGGCGGAGGCTCGATCCGAATTCCCGCTTCCTGCTGCGGACTGTTCGGCTTGAAACCGACGCGCGGGCGAGTCCCGATGGGACCCGCGCAGTTCGAAAGCTGGAACGGTTGTTCGCATCATCACGCGCTGACGATTTCAGTGCGCGACAGCGCCGCGCTTCTGGACGTTTCATCCGGAGCCGAGCTCGGCTCGCCTTATTTTTCTCCACAACCGGAACGCCCTTTTGTGAAAGAGGTCGGCATCGATCCGGGCAAGCTCCGAATCGCGCTCGCGATAGCGACTCCCGCGGGAACTCCGCTCGATCCGGAGTGCAGGAAGGCGGCGGTTGAGGCGGCGAAGCTCTGCGAGAGTCTTGGGCATAAGGTCGAGGAAGCAAGGCCTCCGATCGAAGACGCGTGGATGCGGGAGGCCTTTTTGACGGTGCTGCGGGTCTCACTTGCGCGAACGCTTGACGACGCAGGAAAAACGCTTGGACGTCCAGTTAACGAAAAAGATGTGGAACCGGTCACCTGGATACTCGCGGAGGTAGGACGCTCTGCCAATGTCGTCGCTTATTCGCGCGCGATTGCGACAATGCACCAGGTGGGGCTTGCGATGGCGAAGTTTCAGCAGAAATACGACGTGATTTTGAGCCCCACTCTTGCGAAGCCACCGGTGGCGCTTGGCGTGCTAAGCCTGTCGCCGGAAGACATCGCTCAGTATACAAAGGCCGTGACGGAATTTGGTCCTTACACAGCGCTATACAATGTAACTGGTCAACCTTCGATGACTGTTCCTCTGCACTGGTCGAGGGATGGTTTGCCTATCGGGGTGATGTTTTCGGGAAGATTCGGCGAGGATGCGATGCTGCTGCGGCTCGCGGGCCAGCTTGAGAAGGCCAAGCCCTGGGGAGGGATGAGACCGAAGGGGTATTGAGCCAATCCTGAAGGGGCACGTTGTAACCTTCACACGAGCGCCAGAAACTGGCGAGCAGCTATGCAAATCCCCCAAACGCCAGGTTGGGGATCTTTCACGCCAACCTACAACAGAACCCGCGCACGACACGTTATGGAAATCCCCCAACCGGCCGGTTGGGGGATTTCCTTGCATCCTAGCTGCTCGCCTTTCTTGCTGTAGGCCGGCGTGAATGATCCCCAACCGGCACCGTTGGGTGATTTGCCTACTTCGGAGTACTTCCTCCGGGGGGTCGTCTCGGACTACTTCCTTGGCGAGGGTTTTCCTACGTGGATGTGGGCTCCTGTCGCAACGCCTGGGACCGCTCTCCGAAACGCAATAAACGGCACGCCCAAGCCTCGGAGTCTATCCACTACCGCGCGACCTTCTGTGCTGTCCGGACTCAAAGCCACGTCGATGCCATTACGGTGGTCGAATCCTAATCGATCATGCAGACGCGTTTGACCGAATGCGCTCACAGGCAAAGTCCGCCCAAACTTCGATATAAAGAAGCTCTTTATGTCGCGCTCGATCTGCCCTTTGGAGTACGCGGCGATGGCGCCTTTCTTTGTTGGGATGGATTTTTCATCAACAGCCGGTTTAGGTTCCGGCGGTGGCAGGTATTCCCAACTCGCAACTTCGGTCGGCTGCGAGACTTCGAGTGCTTTGCGGCTCAGGTATCCCGAGATTGCCGCTTCTCCTCCGGTTGTGATGGCATACCACGTACCGTCGGAGCTGGTGATTTCCAGGTTGATAAAGACCGAGTCGCCTCGCTTCAACGTTCCCACGATCCGGCTTGATGCGGAAACGCCCGAATAGACTTCTGCCGAATCGAGCCTAACCGTTGCTTGCCAACTCGTTGATCCTGCATCGGGTTGTGCCGCGGCGGGTCGAGCAATCGCGCAAATCAATAATAGACCAATACACAACGTGAGGCTGAACTTCATATATTTATTACGAAACCCCTTTTGTTCGGTCACCGAGCCGCTGTCTTGCTTGCACGCGTCTCATCATAGTCAACGCGTCAACTCTTTTCGCTGAGCCGGTGTACTCAGTCACGCGTTTGAAGGCTGTGTAGGCCTTTTTGTAATCCTGGAGACCGAAATAGCTCTCGCCAAGCCAATACTGACAATTGCTTGCAAGCGTGTCAGTCGGGTACTGATCCAACAGCCAGTCGAATATATCGATCGCTTGTTGGTAGTTCCTTTGCCGAAATCGGTCGAGTGCGTCCCGGTATGCGGTCGATATTCTGGACTCTCTCTTGGTAACGGATGCCTTTGCCTCAGCGCGACTGGCAGCTTGTTTTGCCGGGCCAGCACTCTTCGGCGCTACAGCAACGCTGCTGTCCTTGAAAGCCGGCAAGTTTATGACGGTCGGCCGTGGTACATGCGCCTCGGCCTCGACCATGTTGGATTGCGCTTTCTTATACGTCGGATCGAGCAGAACAGCTCTCTTAAACACGTCCCTTGCCTCGCTCCAACGCTTCTGCTCCATATAGACCACACCCAGATTATTGAAGGCTGCTGCCGGCTCACTCACCGCGAGGAACTCCGAAAGCGCCTGATCAGGCTCGCCCATGCGTGCCAGTACGATTCCAAGATTGTTGTGAGCTTCTACGAGCGAGTTGTCCGCAGCAACCGCGCGCTCGAGATAGGTACGGGCTTGAATCAAGTCGCCTCGTTTGAGGAACACGTAGCCGGTATTCGACAGTAACGGTGCGCTCTTTGGTTTGATCTCTACAGCAGACAAGAATGCGGACAACGCCTGATCGATCTCATTCCTGTGCAGGTGAACTCTGCCAAGTGCCTCCAGTGCGTCGGCGGATTTTGGATCAAGCAGAACTGCGCGTTCGGCGTGCTGGTAGGCAAGGTTGAAGTCGCCCCATCGATCCCATACTCGCGCAACACCGACCTCTGCAAGCGAGTCGCCGGGTTTGATCGACTGGATCTCCTGGTACATCTGAAAAGCGTACGGCAGGAGTCCCTCTTCCATGTAAGTGTCAGCCAATTGTCGCCGCGAGTCGATGTCGTTGCCATTTGCGGCAGCTCTAGATGACAGTTCGGCGAGATAAGGCCGTCGCTTTAGTAGCTGCTTGAGTGCGTCTTCGGCGGCAGCGGTGTTCTCCTGAGAGATCTTTAACGTTGCCTGGATAAAGTTCGAGAGCGCGGTCGGTGTCCCGGTTGATTCCGGTGCGGTCGCATTTGGTGCGACCTGAACATTAACCGAGCGATGGCGACTACATCCAGGAATAGTCAGCAGAAAGACGCAGATGAGGATCACACTCGAGTAGCGGCGCATGTTCCACACTCCCCAATCTAAACTGCACTGATTTCCAGCACATCCCCGACTGAAGTTTGGGTTTGTGCGAGGGTTCCTGCTGGTAATTCAACAACGCTGCGGCACCGGAGCTTCACCGCGGCAATTCTGAAGGGGTTCAACGAGTGACAAAGGTGGATCACTCGATGTTTGGAATCCAGATAGACAACATCGATCGCGAATTTCATCCCGATCGTATGAACGCCCTGCGAAGGCGTAATCCAAAGGCCTTTGCCCGTTTGAAAATCTTCGGATCGATGGCCGAGCAAACCCTTCATTCTGGTCCACGAGGTATCCGCAAGCTCCACCTCAGAGGCCAGCAGGGTTTCCTTGCTGCGATTCAACAATTGATACTTCAAAGACTGCCTCGACTGCGTACTACCTATCCCTTACGGCTTCTGCGGCGCATGATGATGATCACTATGAGGATCACTCCAATTACACCAAGAATTATTCGAAGCGTAGTAGCATCCATTTGTTATCTCCTCATTGGTTCCCGAGGCTCGGAAGGAAACTCTGCACTATCGTGATAACGGCCGGGCCCAATACTACCACAAAAATTGCCGGCATGATGAAGAAAACTAAGGGCGGAATCATCTTTATCGTGGTCTTGGCGGCGCGCTCTTCGGCACGCTGACGGCGCTTTACACGGAGCGAATCCGAGAATACCCGCAATGATTGCGCTACGCTAGTTCCAAAACGATCGGTCTGGATCAGTACGGCTACAAGCGCCTTTAGATCATCGACCTCCGTGCGATTCGCCAGATTGCGCAATGATTGCGCCCGGGCCTTACCGGCGCTCACCTCCAGGTTGAGCAATCGCAGCTCATCGCTCAGATCACGATGTATTGGACGGATCTCCTGTCCGATCCGCATCAGCGACTGGTCCAGGCCAAGTCCCGCTTCGACGCACACGACAGTTAAATCGAGCGCGTCCGGAATCGCAAGCTGGATATTTTCCTTTCGTGTTTTTATTCGGCGGCTCATCCAAAAATCAGGGATCATAGCACCGAACAAAATTGCGATGAGAACCCACAGGATGGGATTGTTGGCGAGCTTGCCCGCGACAGTGAAAGCAATCAACAAAAGGATCGCAAGCGCAATTTTCACTCCGTAAAACAAAACTGGAGCGTCTTTTCTTCTGAAACCGGCAGTAACAAGCCGTCTTTCCTGGCGCGACATTTCCTCAGGCGAACGCGGAATCATTTCCCCAAGCGGCTTGATGATCTGCTCGGAGCCCTTGATCAGGTTCCGAAAGCTGAAGCGCGAACCGGAAGCCGTCTCTGGGTCGGTTTGCCGAACTCGCTGCTCCAGGTTCCTGGAACGGCCGAACATAGCAGAAGCTAGCGTAAAGATCGCTATGAAAACCAGTACTCCGATCACTGCCGCCAATAGAGGTAAGTTAACCATCGCTGCTACTCCTTCAAACCCTGATCCGAATTATCTTTCGTATCACAAAATACCCTATGATCTGCAGCATGATCGCGACGGCGATCATGACGGTTCCCAAGGGCAGTTCTCCAAAAAACAAAAATGAAACCTTTGGTTGCGGGTCAGCGAAAAAGCGACCAATGTACTCCGGGTTGACCAGCATCATAAGCAACACTGCCGCGGGTCCAAGTCCGGTTAACAAATAGAGCGTCATTCGGCCTTGTGCGGTGTGCACCTTGACCTGACGCAGAATCTTGAACCGTTCGCGTATGACAAATGAGAGATTATCAAGGATTTCGGCGAGATTCCCGCCCGATTCGTGTTGTACGTGAAGCGCCGATACAAAGAAGTTCACGTCCGACAGCGGCACGCGCACGGTCAGGTTGTGAAGCGCTTCGCGCAGAGGCATGCCAAAGTTCTGCTGCTCGTAAGTAATTCGAAATTCGCCCGCTACCGGCTCGGGTAGTTCGTGGCCGATCAGTTCAAGAGCGGTCGTGAATGCATGTCCCGCTCTGACCGCACGTGCCAATAGATCAATTGCGTCCGGAAACAACTCTTCGAATCTGGAGAAGCGGCGCGACCTCATGAAACTTACATACATTAAAGGAGCTGCCATCGCAGCCAGGACCACGATAACCAGCAAGATATTCGCAAGATTGAATAGCAAACCTATCAGGAAAGCCAACAATCCGAGTGCAACACAGATCATCATCAGGAATCCGGCTGTTACCTCCATACCGGCTTGCTGTATGAAAATGTGAATTCTAACAACCGGTGGGATCTGAAGGAGAAACCGATTCACCCAGGGTACCTGACTCAGCACCTCTGCGCGCAGGATTCCAACCTCCTCGGCAGGTGCATCAAATGACGCCTGCTCGATAGCGGCCAAGCGAGTTTGTATTCTCTTTCTGCTCGCCGGCGCAGCGACCAGAAAATAGACTGCGCTTATCGTCAGTGCCAGTGTGACCAAAAATATCATCCCTGTGAGAGCGTACAACGCCATAACATAACCTCTCGTTTTACTAATCTGCCGCTGAGGAAACGCTCGCCTCGAACATATCCTGAGGCAGACGGATGCCAAAGCCGAACAATCTTTCGCTGAACTTTGGTCTTATGCCGGTTGGCTTAAACACTCCGCGAACTTTGTTGTTCGCGTCATATCCTTTTCGTTCGTAAACAAACAGCTCCTGCATTGTAACGACGGGACCCTCCATTCCAGTGATCTCGGAGATGCTGGTGATCTTTCTGGTTCCGTCTGTCAACCGACTAACCTGGATCACCACGTTTATTGCAGATGCCAACTGGAATCGAATAGCCTTGTCCGGCAGGTTAAGGTTCGCCATTGCTACCATCGTTTCGATTCGGCTCAAGGCGTCGCGAGGGCTGTTTGCGTGAACAGTGGTAAGCGAACCTTCGTGACCGGTGTTCATAGCCTGTAACATATCGAGGGCTTCTTCGCCGCGGACCTCACCGACTATTATGCGATCCGGTCGCATACGCAGGGAGTTGATAACCAGTTGACGTTGCCTCACAGCGCCTTTGCCTTCGATGTTTGGCGGGCGAGTCTCGAGTCTGACCACGTGTTCCTGTTTCAGCTGCAACTCGGCTGCGTCCTCGATCGTCACTATGCGTTCGACTTCCGGGATATAAGCCGATACAACATTAAGGAGTGTAGTTTTACCGGCGCCAGTTCCGCCGGAGATCAGAACGTTTAGCTTTCCCTTAACGCAGGCTTGCAGCAGCTCGAGCATCGGTTTTGTCAATGATTTGTTATCCAATAGATCGTTGGCTGTCAGCGGATCGCGACCAAAACGTCTGATTGAGAGCATCGGGCCATCGAGAGCGAGGGGAGGAATAATGGCGTTGACACGCGATCCGTCCGGCAGGCGCGCGTCGACCATCGGTGACGATTCATCTATTCTTCGGCCCACACGCGATACGATTCGTTCGATGATGCGCATCAGGTGAGCGTCGTCATTGAAGCTGACATCGGTACGTTCGAGCATACCGCGCCGCTCTATGTAGACAACCTTTGACGTGTTAACCAATATGTCCGAGATTGTCTGGTCGGTGAGGAGCTGCTCCAGGGGACCGAGACCAAAGACCTCGTCAATAATCTCACGAGAGATCTTTTCGCGTTCCGCGAGAGCAAGGGGGGTATTCTCCCGCTGGAGCATCTCGCGGATAAGCTGGGCGATCTGGTCTCGAGCGCTTTCTTCCCCAAGCCGGTAAAGATTCTCAAGTTGTACTTCATTAAGGACCTTTGTATGCAGTTTTGCTTTTAATTCGCGATAATCTGAATCAAACATCGTGTGCTCCTTGATCCCATGAAAAACATAAAACCATCAAAAATACAGAATCTTAATGATCTCAACCTTCAAAATTCAGGCATTAGATCACCCAGTGACCGGCGACATTGCTCAGTACTACGAAAAACATACTGCTAAGAAAATAACCCGAATGGTCCGCGCCGCCTGCTCGGCAATGGAATCCCAGCAAGCTCGTAGGCCAACTCCCGATAACTGCGAGCCAAATCCGAATGATTCTGCGACACTAGTGGCTGACCTGAGTTGATCGCTTTTATCGATCCTTTGTAGTTGTTGGGCAATTTCCAGTGCACGCCCAGCTTGAGCACCCGCTCAATCTCAGCATCGGTGATCTCGTCATGCTTATTCGATCGGTTGATCACCAGTCGAACCTTATCTATATTGCCACAGGCTGACAGGAACCTGATCAACCGCTCAGTTCGCCACAACGCGGGAACTTCTGGAACGGATACAACTACGATGTTCGCCGCCATTTCACACACCAGCTGCAATTGTTCCTTGTCTAAAGAAAAAGGCAGGTCCACGAACGAGTGGGTATAGGCGCGCACCATTATCTCGAGCATCTTGCTCAGGGCATCGATGTTGAACTTATTTCCCTGCTTGTATTCCTTGGGCCCGGGCAGAACCGCTACGCCGTGAGTATGTATCGTGAAGCTGTCGAGCAGCACAGAGTCAAGTCGGCCTGCGGAATCGAGAGCGTCTGTGACGGTGTACTGAGGCTTCAAATTGAGATGTGCAACGGCATCGCCAACCGGGCTGTTCAAATCGACGAGGGCAACTCGTGCCTTGTGCGCATCTGCCAGGGCGGTGGCGAGATTGATTGACAGCGAGGTTGCGCCGGAACCGCCTTTTGCAGAGGTAATACAGAAGAGCTTCCCGGTTGATCGTGCTTCCTCGTATCTCTGTTTTTCGGTAGCGAAGCGGCTGAGCGCCTGGCTTAAGGTGCGTGGCGGAATGGGCTTGGGCAGAAACTCACGCGCACCAGCGCGCATCGATTCAATGACAAATTGGTGGTCAGTCGAATCAGAGCTCAGGAACAGCCAGGCATCTGGTAGTGCGGCGTGAAGGATGCTGGTGCATTGAAGACCCATCTGCTGGTCGTGCATGTCAATGATGATGATATCCGGCGCTGACTCGGCGAACTTTCGCGTCGTACGATCACCATAGATGGAGCAGTACTGATCTGATTCGATTTCGACAGATCCGAGGGCAGTTGCGTTGACTTGTATGCGGAGTAGCTCTCTGGTTTCGGCAGAAGGCGCTATAATTCCGACGGATAGTAGATCTGATGGCATTGTGTGCTTGCTCGTGCTTTCGTTTCTTTCGCTTTACTCCGTTGAGGTTCAGGGGGCACGAACCAAGCGGATTGGGGTGCCAAACGGGCCTGTTTCACCCGGGGCTATGCCGCCGGCGTCTCCGCACCCAGCTATATTAATGATTCGTCCGACGACATCGTTACCATTGCAATCAATCGTCCCTCCACTCTTCAATCCCTCGATAAAGACGAGCGCGAACCCGACAACCACTACCCGCGGATTCGTCCCGCCTGGAACATCGCCGGTAGGACAAAAAGTTTGGGGAGGCGTACCAAAGCTTGCGTAACAGACATCCCAAACCGGACAGGCGACTAGCGCTCGACTGGTAGACGAGATCGTAGTTGGGGTCCCGGCGTGTTGATAACGTCCAGGGCCAAGGTAAACATCCGGTGTAGCCGGACAGCCAATCAGATCCTTTACACCGGATTTGACGGGCCCTACCTTATTACCCGTAAGTATTGAATAGTCGTCTAAGCAGGAGGCTCCAATAAGACAGGTCGCAATTGATTGTTGGACCTTAACGTTGTCATCGCCTTGGATGTCAATCAAGAAGAAGTCCCCAGGGCGTAGTGCCTGGTGCGGATCCTGTGGCTTGAGTACAAATTGATTTAGCCCGTTTGCTAGCGTCGAGTCACGAATCTGTTGTTTGGCCCAACTCGTGACTTCAAATGTACTACCCACTTTTTCAATCAGCACATGCTTGGTTACCGGATCATCGCCGGTGCCGGCCGTGTTATCAGGCCCCCAGCACGTCGTACACGGATCCTGAGTTGAAAGCGCCGTATTAGGTATAAAGAACGGCTTCAGGCACCCCGTAGCGGTTGCTGTTGTTACGGCCTCGGCGATTGCAGTCGCGTGGATGTTCGCAGAGTTCTCACCCAATACTCGGGCAAAAAGTGTCGGCTGGCTTTGGTTGACATTTACCGTCACACGATGATTGGCCGAGTCGACCGAAACGTCACCGGTCCCGATAGAAACGGGGGCTCCCAACATCTTGTTCTGTGCAGCCGTCTTGATTGCGTTCTCAATAATTACATCGCTCTGCTTCGGAGTTGTAGTTTCATCAAGATCGCCTCTGGTTACGAAAACAAAGGCCCCTGCAAGAGCGGCAGCATCAGCAGCTCGCTGCGCAGATGCGCGCGCGCTGAACAACACTCCAATGTCAATTGATAACGCGGCGAATCCAAGGAACACCACAATCGTCGAAACAACTATGAATATGGTGTAGCCTTGCTCATTATTATTTCTTGGCATTGTTGGGGCTCCTCTCCTGCTCGACTCAGTTTTTCTTTTTCGGCGGCGTTTCTCCGGACTTGCCATCGAATTTGTTGTTATCGAGAAAAGGCTTCTTGAAATCCGGCATCGTCGGTACCTGTCCCGGCGCCAACGGTCTCACCAGTTTTGGAGTGACCATGACTAGTAGTTCTGTCTTACTCTTATTAATTGCCCTGCTTCTGAAGAGCTTGCCGATTATTGGGATATCACCCAGGCCCGGGATTTTGGATGCGTTATCGGTGAGACGGTTATCGATCAAACCTGCGATCGCAAAACTCTGACCGTCCTTCAACTCGATTTCGGTCTCAGCCCTCCGTGTAGATAGCGCGGGAACGGCAAATCCGGAAACAGTCAAGCCATTTGTGAAGTCAAGGGCACTAACTTCCGGCGCAACCTTTAATCTGATCGTTCCGTCCGAGAGGAGTGTAGGAGTGAATTTCAATCGTACTCCGAACTCTTTAAATTGGATTGTGACGGCGTTAAAGCCCCCACCGGGTTGAACAATCGGAAACGGGAATTCGCCACCCGCAAGGAAACTCGCTTCACGCCCGTTTAAGGCAAGCAGATTGGGCTCCGCAAGGATTTGTAGTACGTTACCTTGCTCGAGGGCGCGGATGGTGACCGCCAGGTTTAAATCAGGCCGAAATATGAAAATATTCAACAGATCACCCAGAGTGAAGGTCGTTGCGGTTCCGGGGAGCGTACCCGGGATTGTGCCCCGAACCTGCCCTACCGATGGAGGGCTAAACTGACCCGTGGAGATTGCGCCCGGAGTGTTCGCGGCTCCGGTGCTGAATATGTTGATCCCAAGCTGTGTGACAGCGGCCCGATCAACTTCGGCAAATCGCACCTGCAAGAGGATCTGTCCTCCAATACTCACCTGTGTAAGCGATAACAGATTTACGACGCTCTTGCTTTGCGTCCCGGCTATTGCCGCAACCCGGTCGGCAACCTCTTTCGAAGATACTGCTCCGCTGAGTACGATGGATCCTCCAGACTGGCTTATTTGAATATTCTCATTCGGAAACAACTGAGCAACCGTATCGCGAAGTCCGACTACATCAAGTTCCACATGCAGATCGTAAGCGAGCGGGACATCCTGTTCGTTCCACAGAATCAGACTGGTTCTGCCGGCAGATAAACCATTCAATAAGACCTGCGTCGGTGAAATTGTCACAGCGGTGGCAATCGCAGGATCGCTCACTGAAACGCGCTTGAGGAGTTGAGGGGAGTTTAAAACCAGTGACTTGCCGACAAGCACATGGAGCTCTGCGGGTGGCTCCTGCGGCGTCTGGAGGTTAGCGCTTGAAGCGGCGTTTACGGCCTTTTGCTCAGTCGCCGGCAGCGGGGCTTGCGCAACCCCCGAGGAAGGCATTTCCCATCGCGGCCACGCCCCGACGTTAACAACCAGCAGGACGAAGAGTAGAGAAACGAGTGTGGTCTTCATTCTAATTGTCCGTTTCGCTAAGATGTTCCTGCTAGCGCGACTGCAAAAGCGCTGTCAGTTATTTTGGTTTCATCTGAAACGTCGAAGTCTCGCGTTTGTCTCCCTTAATAACTTCTATTGTCACCGAGCGGACAGCGGGTTCGACGTTGACCGGGGGCGCGACTTCCGGCTTTGGCTTCGGCGCATACTTGACGACGGTCGGTTTGGGCCTTGGTCTGGGAGCTTCCGTAGGTGTCGCCACACTGCTTGTACCATAAAGCGCCGCCATTTGCACGCCTTTTGGATTCTCAACCGCCAGATCGATTGGGTTTCGTAGAGCCAGTTGTATGCGAGAGTCCCCGGCAAGCGCTATTTTCTGAGCATCCTCGGGAGTAACAAGCAACGTGATCACTTGCGAGCTTTGAGGTTTGCCATTCACGTCGCGCTCGACATTCTGGCCTGCTGACAACACTGTAACGTTCTCAAGAAATATTTTGGAGGTCGTGCCGGAGCTAGTCCCAGGCGAGCCAATGATCATTACATCCACATGCGTACCCGGCACGACAAAGCCGGCAACGCCAATTATGTCATTGACCCTGACCGCCACCGCCCGCATACCCTCCGGTATGGCTGATCCCAGTCCTGCCCCGGCTTCTTTGGCTGCAAGTTTTGATTCAAGGATTGGTTCGTTAGCTGATACCGGAAGCACTACTCCACGACCAATTACTTCTTTTGGATCCGTAAATCGACCTTCGGGCAGGCTCGCAGCCGGCCAGTTCGTTAATTTAAGGTTTTGCTCGGTGACCCGATCACCCAAGTTGAGTTTTTGTGAGGCCACTACTATCGCTACGGTTTGCTCAGTAGGTGGTGCAAGGCGATTGCTTAGCATTTTATAAGCGTAGTACGCGACTAACCCACTCAGGGCCAAGGCAAAAAACGCAAACACCAGCATTCGAGTTCGGTTCATATTTTACCTCCGTCTCCTCGCCTTAGGGCATTCAATACAGGTTATGGAAAATCGAGTTTCCGTTGATACTGATCGAGTTAAATTGAAATAGCGAGCCTCCGGAAAATAGAAAAGCTCGGTTGTAAGTCACCGCTACTGAAGATCCATAATCCGTCAAGTTGGAGCCGTTGACCACCATCGGAATAGGGTATTGTTGGCGAATAGTGATCGCACCGCAATTCCATTGTTTGGGAACGGTTCCATCGGCAGTGCAAGCCGACGTTGCGATGTTTATTCTTTCCTGCGACAGATAATTAATAACCTTATCTCTGATAGCTTCTGGGGTTGCGGTGGGGTTGAGGACGGAGTCAATTTGATTCGCAGGAAGCGCGGAGAATCGCGCCCCCTCACGCGCGGCGTTTTGGAGGGTCTGATGCTCGCGAACGATCATCCCAACATCGGTTGCCCCAAGGATAAGCATTGCCAATAGTGGAAGCATCAGACACATCTCCACGATAACACTGCCACCTTGTTCGGCGCGCAATAATCTAAATCTATTTGAGATTTGTCTCATTTCTCATTGCCGCCTTTCCCCGTAAATCAACTCCTGCATCGAAGCTAAACATCGAAAGGCTTACTACATTATAGTGAATCCTCACAGTCACTAGAGAGTACTTCTGTGAAGTTCCGCCACACGTTTGGCATCCGGCAGGTGTGATGTCGCAGCACGCCTGATCCACGTCAATGGTCGCTGCTGCCCCATTCATCCCGTTTGCATTCAGGTAATCCTGGACTCGTGCCTGCACAGCACTGGTACCGGGTAAAGTATCCGTGGGAACTCCGCCGCTGGACTGTAATGGCAAAACCGAGAACCGTGCGCCTTCCCTCGCGGCATTTGTGAGGGCGTGTTGAATGTTGATCATTCGGCCTGCTTCAAAGATCGCAAACAAAAGTATCATAAGCGTGAGCAGAGTTGCCGCTGCTTCAATAAGAGCCGCGCCACGCTCGGAACTGTCTTGAAGCGCGCTGCGCTCGGAGCATTCTTTACATCGCCGCTTCATTTAGACCCCAACAACACAAAAAGCCAAGTAGCCGCCGCTACCGATACTCCAAATGGAATTACCAGTGCGTTTTCATTGGCAAGTCGGGCGACAGGGTGCGGGCCGATTCGTCCATGAAAAAAACGATTCAGGATGTCAGCTATGTTCGACAACGTCGCCACAAATGCGTGCGCCGCCACTACTCGAAACAAAGCCATGCCTCCGGCAATCAGTGCCGCAAACACGAATACTGCAATAATGTGTTGAAACGTAACCGCCGCTCCGATGGCGGCGAAAAACTTAACGTCGCCTGCTCCCATTCCCTTCAATAGATACAGGGGAAAAAGCAGCGCGCCTCCAACCAATAACCCGGCCCCACTCGCTTTGAATCCTTCCAGGCCGCTTGACCATGAGTGGTACGACAGCGACAGCACGATTGTGGCTGCAACCAGCCAGTTCGGTATGCGCCGCCAGCGAAAATCAAAGTAAGCGGCGGTGGTCGCGCTCAGCAGAGTTAAGGCCGTCAACATAAAACAGGATAAGGGCGGCGGCAGAGTTGCCTAGGACACCGCCCTGTATCTTAAATGTTTTTGTCAGTAATTATTGAACGACAAGCGTTCACGCGTCCTTAAACTCCAAGAACACTCTTAGTTCTGCTGAAAACGCTCAGGACCGAGTTCGTGATCGTAGGCGATGCGATTGCGATAGCGATGGCTACCAGTACAAGCAACATAGCATACTCTGCCACGTCCTGGCCTGATTCGTCCTTGATGAAATTCTTCAGTTGATTCTTCATTATCGACCTTTCTCCTTAGGATATTGATTAACGAGCGAGCGAACCCCGGCAGCTACCCAATCCCAATCAGCCGGGAAACCGCCATTCGCGCCCCCTTCCCACGTAGAAGGCTGTAATACAAGTCCTGCTCAGCACAGCAGGTTAAATAAACAATTTTCGGATACCAGCGAAAATAAAGTCGGTCTAGAAACCGGTAGCGGGTCCTGTGTCCAGGAGGTAGATCATCGTCTGGGAGCTTCAGTGCGACTTGCCACGTCGCGCTAACTATCGACCTTGAGGTGGCTCGGGGCAATCGGTTCTGAGCAATCCTTTACAAGGCCCTTTTTAACTTCCTGTTCCAACCAGCGGTGTCTGCCGTGACCCAGGCACGGGCTGCGATCGATCGTCTAGTTCAAAACAAACGAGGCGGCAAGAGATCGTCTCCAACCGCCGTGATCTCTTTAAACACCAAGGACGCTCTTGGTTCTGCTGAATACGCTCAGCACTGCATCGGTAATGGTCGGCGAGGCTATCGCGATGGCGATAGCAACCAGAACCAGCAACATAGCATATTCTGCGACATCCTGACCCGACTGGTCCGTGATGAAGCCTCTCAGATGTCTCATGGACGTCCTCCCACTAATGATTACGAGCAAAATCTCCCCTAAACCTGGTACCTGTTCCACACCGGTGTCGGTCTACATCACGAGGGCGGGTGGTCAGTGCTATATCGGGGTGTTCACAATCTCGACCTCTACAACTCCGCAGGCGCAACACGCGGAAGGCTCGTTGCGAGCAAAGCTAGGTCCAGCTTGTACCACGAAGGCTGCAACCTTGTCAATAACCCAAATCTAATATTTTTCCGCGTCTTCTTACCCATCTAGGCCTGATACCAGGAAGATCGAAAAGCTCTGAAATGGAACCCTCACGATGTTGAAACTACCAATGATGCGAACCTTCCATAAAAATCGATGGGGCATTTTTTCATCTTTCTGGGAGTGAAGTGCTCGAGGAGCCGTGCGATGAGAATTCGCACAAGGAGCTGTTGTGGCGGCTGTGCGAGTCTACAAGTGTTAAATCCGATTAAGAAGAATTTCTTTTCTGTGATTGAGTTCTCAATTATCGTTGACTCGATCAAATAAGATCGATGTCGCATCTTCATACAGCACATTCCAGACGCCGCCGTTCCGGGCGCTCTCTATCATTGCCCGATTCTCCTCTTCCTCTTTGCTGAGCAACAGGTACTTGATGTCATACCACGCGAGGCGCTCGTCCCAGTGCGGATCAATAAACGCGAGTCGATAATCACGTATAACAGAATTGTCGAAAAGATGGACGCGGCCATCAACAAATGATCGTTGGAGCGGCCATAATCGCCAAATCAAATAGTCACCGTAGATCTGTGGGTGATATATGTTCCCCTTGAGTCCGTTTTGTTCGATGTAATCCATTGCGCTGACCGGCGTGCTTTTCTCCCATAGAGTATTTCCGAAAGCGGGATTTCCAAGTTTTGGATATATCCAGGGAGATACCAGCACTACGATTGTAAGCAATAAAACTGCGATCTGTCGGTTTAGTCGGTACCTTATCGGCGCCGCGTTCTTTCCTCGGGCCACAAGCCAACCCGCCAGACGTTGACCCAGTGCGAAGCGTTGAATTGACCGTGTTAGCGGAGAGAAATCAATAGTAGGATAATAGCGGGCCACCATTGGAGCGGCTATCATCGCAAACCAGACTCCGTTTCGAAGCGCGCTCAGTCCCAGTACCGAAAAAGTGAGCACCAGCACGAGATCAACAAGGTCAGGCTTGCGGGTGGCCCCTAGCAATGTAAGCCACGTAATGAAAAAGGGACCATAGAACAGCACTATGCCGACCGCTTCGTTAATTCGTGGCGGTTGCCACTCGAGCACGAGTGTTTGAGACGCCGGATTCGTTGCTACCGCACGGACGTACGCATAGATCCGGTGCACCTCTGGATTCACGATAGTGGCAATGACCGCAAGAACCAGAAACAATGACAACCTCGTGAGCCGGCCAAACGATAGCGTCTCCGGTCCTTCACCTTGAGCAATGCGGCGCAGCAATTCACAACCGAGGAAAATAACAATAAGGCCCAGCCCTAGTACAAAAGCTCCATGTAAGTTAACCCACAAAATCATCAGCAGTGGCAGCAACCACAATCGATCCGATTTGCCTTGCCGAAAATTGGAAAGCACCCAATAGAAGACAGAGAAGAGCGCAAACGAGAAAACCTGAGAACGGACACTGCCGAAGTAGAGCAGGAGGACGGCGGGCAACAATGCAATAATTGCGCAGAGCCTTATCTTATTGGTCGCCTGTCTACAGAGGTTATAGACAGGCAGCAGTGCCGCTACCAGTAACATCGCGTTGAGAAAAACGAGAAGCGCCAGTCCGCCAATACGATAGGTCGCGTAATAAATCACTTCGACAAGCCAATTCTGAAGAATGAACGGCTGGCCCGTCGACGTGAAGGAGAAGAGGTCCGTCTTTGGGATTGAGCGCGTATTGACGATTATTTCACCGGCTTTGAGATGCCACCAAAAATCGATGAGCCTGAGCTTCAGGAGGAACCCAAAGCAGACCACCAGGACTACCGGAATACTCAGCCAGATGTGTTCGATCCTGATTTGAGGCAGCAACCAGCTGCCGGCCTCGTCACCAGGCCCAACATCATCAATTGGTTTCCGCAACTCTGACATTGTATGCTGTCGCTTCTTTGAAAGCCGGATTCTACTGAGAGCATTGTATAAGTGTCGAGCGAGAGTTCGTCTAGCCTAAATAATCACAATTGCTTTATGAGTTTGCATAAGAACGAGGTTGTCGCGTTTTGGATCTGAATCTTGGAGTAGGGCCGACGGAGCACGAGAGTCGGAATTTTGAAACAACTGAAGCGGACTCGCCGCAGACTTGGAAGGAGCCCCTATTGGTGACGCTCCTGTGTTTGGCCCTTTCTGCCGCAGCGACGTTTCCGTTCTTTTTCATAAGCCGGTCACCAAACGCCACTGCCAGTCCCCGCCTATGGATGCCGATTACCAACGATATGATTTTGCACTTTGAGCAGATGAAATCGTTTTATCGTGGCCTGGCAGCCGGCGAGTTATATCCGCGATGGGAGGATGACACCAATCGAGGCTTTGGAGCCCCAACCACTAGCTATTATCCGCCAGGAGTGTATTACCTGACGTCCGCGCTGTATGCGATTTCCGGGAACTGGATGGTGACTCTGCTGGTGGCGTATTTCCTAATGATGGCGGCCTCCGGCGCTGCGATCTATATTTTTGTTCGACGATTTTTGAGCCAGGCCGCGTCAATAGCAACGGTGGTCTGCTATGTCTTTCTTCCGTACCACCTGCTCGACCAATATCACCGTGGCGCGCTTGCCGAGTGTCTTGCATTCCTGTTCATGCCTTTCATGTTGCTGTTTGCTGAGAAACTGTTGGCTGAGAGGAAACCGATTATCAGGGCCAAAACGAGTCCGACTTTAAAAGAGAGCGAACACGCCGATCTGCAGCGCAGTGACTCGGCCGCGTTGCGAGTGTTGCTCAATATCGGTTGCTTATCGCTGACGGTAGGGTGTTTTGTATGGTGTCATCCGCCAACCGCATACCAGTTCATGCTCGCCTTCGGTTTATTTGTCATGCTTTCCGCTTTGATTCACAAGCGCTGGAAGGGAGTCATGGCAGTGATGATCGCCGTCGCTTTGGGCCTGGCCCTTTCCGGTGCCTATCTTTATCCAGCATTTGTCGAACAGGGACTAATTCGTCATGAATTCGTTTCCAACACGTGGCCTTATCACTCAACCTACCTGTTCGCTCGCGGCACGACCTATGATCTGTTCGCATTTGCCTGGATTGTCAATGTTGCAGCTGTCGCGATTGGAGGAGTGGTCCTGCTTGTTCTTGAGCCGGAATTGATAAAGACGAGCATCGGACTGCGCGGGCGAATCTGGGTGTGGGTAATCATCGGATGCTATGCGAGTTTTATGATCACTCCAGCATCATTTCTTGTTAGCCGCCTTATTCCCAGGATTGAAATAGGAGTGTTTGCGTGGCGGATGCTGGGCATAACCACGCTTATCGCGGCGTTAGTCGCAGGAGCGTGCGCGCAGGCTGCTCTCAATGCGCGTCGCGGGCGAACCCAACGGGCAGGTAATTCGCTCGCTTCACTGGCTACAGTGACAATCGTGGGCGGATCGATTTTTTTAGCGCTTAGAATCATTGCGGGCAATTATGGCGCTCCGGCATTTGCTACTGCGGACGAGCATATCAATTTGGCGATGATGCCGAAAACAGGACCCGTAGAACCACTCGAGTTGCCGAAAGTCGAGCGAGCTGAGCTTGCCGACGGTCACGGCAGCGTTGACGTTGAGGACTGGCGCCCGGAGCACCGCGTCCTGAACCTGGAACTGAGTGCACCTGACAAACTATTGATCCGCACATTCAACTTTCCGGGATGGCAAGCAATGGTAGATGGCGAGGTCGTACCCATCCAATCCGGAAATGCGTTGCGCGTAGAGCTGGAAAACTCGAACCAGGTGCTGATACGCGCAGCCACGTTTCGAGGTGGCGCCCCAAGCGTAGAAGGCATGCCGGGCAAAATAATTGAAACGGAACCATTGGGTGACATTGAAGTCCAACTGAATCCCGGCATTCATCGCGTCACCCTTGATTACATCCTTACTCCGCAGAGACGTGTCGGTGTTTTAATCAGCTCGTGCTCTCTCGTTTTGGTGCTCGGGCTGTTACTGGGATCTTGGATAATGAGATTGCGTCTGCGGCATAAGCTCATTTCTTGATTGGCGAACTGTTACCTTCGAAACGATATACCGCACTACTTAAGTCTGACGATCTAAAAACAGGGACAAAAATCTCTTGGTGCTGTTCTATGAAATTCGTGAGACTAGCGCGCTGCAGGGCGGGACTATATTCCGAATCGAAGTCGCTGGGATTTGTAATCAGATAACTAGCATTGCTTTCAGATAGGATTCGTAGAATCTCTTGAACTCTTTTATCGACCGTTTCTTTATCTGCTTGGATATATCCGCCGTACCTGAAGAAGACCGATTGAGCACCCTGCCGACCCGTATACAAATAGTAAAGAAGATCGCGATAGGAGATCAGGACATCCGAGGGATTTGTATTTTCACCAATCCATCGAATTACCTCGGCATCCTCTCTTGCGGGGTGCGCCGTCTTTCTTAATGACGACGCATCGAGTCTCCAATATGTTTCCGACGCATAGTTGTAGCAGGCGATGCTGATAGCAACCACCAGCGCTACACCGATAAATCCTGCGCTGATCCTGTTACCTATCTTTCCTTCTGATAATTGCTTGCGTACAAGAGAGACGAGCGCACCAATTTCAGTGACGAAATACAACAACAAGAACGGCAAGAGCGGCATTAGATAGCGATCATAGGAGCCAGGTATTGGAAGTGTTATGAGCAGAAAAAGAATGATGTAAATATGGAGTAATCGCAGACCTTTGCGAACCTGTCTTATGAATCCCGCGGCAACGAAGATAAATGCGAACCCAAAATACAGAACCGATTCATAAGATATGCCGAGGCACACTACAGGTATCGATAGCAATATGAGGAGTAACGCATTTCTACCGAGCACATTGGCGAAGACCAGGAATCTTGGCATGTTGCTGGTGATTTGCATGCTGTCGATCGTTTCAGTGAGATCGCGCCAATAGTCGGTGTAATAGGCGACATTAACCCCATGAAATGTGGTGCGATTTAGTTGACACCAAGCGAACCATCCAATGACGAACACACCACCTATTCCGGCTACCAGAAGAGACTTTCGCCATTCTTTCCGCATTGCATAGTAAAGACATACAGATGCAATCAACGCGACGCCTATGCTGCGAGTCAAAAATGTTAGTCCCGCCAATACCGCCACTAAAGCTACACCGATCGAAGCACGCTTTTGTTTCTCGTATTTTTCCGCCAGGTACAGCGCCGCTACGGATAACAGTCCGTACACCATCTCCGAATAGACGCTGGTCGCCAGAGTAACAAGCCGCCAATTTACTGCAGCAAGTCCGACTGCAAGCAGCGCCTGCCACGGAAGAGCGTAGGCGTGCTCTACGAGATATCTGTAACTGATCGCCAGAAAACCAATGGCTGCTACCGACGATAGCAGCATCATCCACAGGAGGTTCTCCGGGAAGGATGGGTAAAGCCTCCACACCACTGAAAGTAGCATTGGATAGAACGGCGGATACTTAGTTTGGGCCGGCTGGTAAGGCAAGCTGATTATCCGATACCCCTCACCGTTTGCGAGCGCTTTGCCGGTAGTCACGTAGACGGTGTCGTCATGCCCCCGGCCAAAACGCTGGGGAATGATTGCAACGTAGTAGAGCAAGCCTGATCCTGCGAGGATAATGAATAGGAACAGGCTTACTAATCGGCTCCGTCTTCGAGTCGTTGCGTTTTCGGTATGCACCATTCTGTCAGCAATCGTTTCTTAAACATCGACTCTGTGTTTTAAGCCTTAACTTCAATTCCTTGTACAACCTTGATTGGTTGATCATGGGTATCGTTCGGGCCCTGCGCAGCCTTCCTTATCTTTGTATTAGCTCAGATCAGTTCTTCACTTGATAGATCCGGCTTCCATCACTCGCCGACTCGAATACTGAAACAAACTGATCTGGATTCTGTTCGATTAGCGCCCTCAGGGCATCCCGTTTGAGCTCGGCCTGGTCTTCCTGCTCATAGTCAGTTGCCGTCGACACGAAGTATCGTGCACTGCTCTCTTTGATAATTCGAAAAATGATTCGAACCTGTTCATCCGGAGACCCTGCGGAGTCCTCGGTGAGTCCGCCTTCCCGTGCTGAGATGGAACGAATTGTCTTGAGGCCGGTGTACAAATAATAAGTTGGATCTCGATAACAGATTACTACATCGGATGCGGACGCATTGGCACTGAGCCAGTGAATCGCTTCCTGGTCCTCTTCAAAGCGGACTTTTGCTTTCGCAGAATCGTGCAGCATGCGAATCCCTGTCACAATGTTATATGCGATCAGACCTGTTAATAATAAGAGCGCTGCTCCAATCACCAACGACCCTGTTTTCTTACTAATTTCGCCAGACGCAAGCTTGTTTCGAGCCGCAGTAAACAAGCGACTCGTCTCGATCACAAGGAATAACAAGAACCAGGGTAGCAACGGCATCAAGAACCGATCATAAGCTGCATAGGGCCAGAAGACGTGGATCAGTATGTATACTGCCACGTAAGCATGCAACATACGGAACCCAGTCTCGCGGAATCTGAAGAAGCCTGCGATAGTTAACATCAATGTCATAATGAAGAGGCAAACACCGATGCCGAACACAAAACCTGGTAGGCCTTGAGTCCCAAAACTCAAGCCTAGGCATATTACCGGAATGGTAACGACAACCAGCCCAATCGCGTTGGTCGCAATCAATCTCAGAATGCTCAAGAGGATCGATGATATGCTTCGGCCGGGCGTTCCTCCGAACACCTGACCAAGCGTGCTGAGGTAGCTCTCGTAGTAACCGGCGTTCACACTATCAGCGGGTGGTCTATGCAAATAGCCCCATAAAAGCCAGGACCCTACGAAAATACCGCATACGGAGACTGGGATGAGTATCCTTCTCCATTGTCGTTGAATCACGCAATAGAAGACGAACGCAACTGGCAAGGCGATAGCCGAACTCCTGGCGAGGAAGGCCAGCCCCATTACCGCTCCCAAACCGGCCGAGTTCAATAACCGCCCGTTCTTTTTTTCTGGTCCCTCTGCTAGACAAAGAGCAACGACAGACAAAAGCGCATACAACATTTCCGAGTAGATACCGGTTGACAGAAGAATCGTGCGCCAGTTCAGCGCAGCCACCGTAATCACGAGCGACGCCTGGCCGAGACTTACGTATCCATGAGCCGTCAAATACCTCCATGACATCGCCAGGAAGCCGATCGATGCTGCTATAGATAGAAGCATCAGCAACGGTACGTTCTGAGGGAAGTTCGGAAAAACTCTCCACAAGAGCGATAACAAAATTGGATAGAGTGGAGGAGATTTAGTTTGGTTGGGTTCCTGAGGCAGACTGATGACTCTGTAACCCTCTCCCGATGCAAGCGACTTGGCCAATACTGCGTACATACCATCGTCATGATAAGAACCGAAGGAATACGGGCGGATCAGCACCAGATACACAATGGCTGCAGTGATCAGTACTGAAATGAGCATTAACTTTGACTTTGTTGATACGTAAGTCAATCGAGATCCTGAGCGATGCGCAGCTTGATCTGAATCTACCGAAGTCGAAACGGAATCGTTTGTTGATATGTGGTCGGGTGTAATCATCCGTCACTGCTCTCGATTCGATATATGGTGCTACGGCCCGAAGTGGACTCAAACACTGGTATGAATGTCGCAGGATCGCCACTGGTGAGTTCTTTGAAAGAGTCACGGTAGATGACAGGTAGGTGATCGAAATCGTCAAGCGAGACAATCAAGTACCGACCGTGGTTTTCGTGAATTATGGATCTCACACGTTGTAGTACCTCCTCGACTGTCGGCTGTCGCGCCTGAAAGAGAGCGCCATCAATTAGTGCGGTGGGAACGGACCTGGCCGCCTTGCGCCCCGTGCGAAGGAAATAAATAGGATCGCGATAGCAGATAAGCGTATCAGTCGAATCAGTGTTCGAAACGATCCATTTCGCGAGCTGCTGCTCCTCCTGCGCGGGTGCCGAGAATTTGGCTGACGAACTGGTCTGCAGTTGAATTCCTTTCACATAACCAAAAAGTAAAACGCCAGCAGTGGCTAAAGCAGCCAAAGCGGCGACGGCGCCGCTTAGACGGTCCCCTAGTAACCGGCTTGATATGAGTTGATCTCTGACGCTCGAAAAGAGCCGTGTGAGCTCTGATACCAAAAACAAAAGCAGGAACGGCAACACCGGAACCAAATAGCGATCGTAGGTGGTATATGGAGTTGCAAGATGTATGGCAAGATAAATGAGCAGGTAAACGTACAAAAGACGAAGCTGGCTGGATATCCTTCTGATGACATTCGTGACGACAAGCATGAATACAACTAATACGAAGAAGAGACTCATCACAACAACGAACCCGTGAGAATCCCGCGTCCAGACGTTGCTCAGGCCCGAGCAGACCAGCGGAATCGAGACCACAATTAGACCGAGCAGGTTCTTTCCGAAGATTGTCAGCAACACGGCGGGCTTAGATGCTCCGTTCAGAGTTTGCAGACTGGCTACGACTTCGCGCACATCATTAAGATAATTTGTGTAGAACGCGACATTGACGCCAGAAGCTTGGGTTCGATTGAAGTAGGTCCAACTAATCCAGCCGACGACGCATACCAAAGCAACAGAGACCGCCCCAAGAAGAGGTTTCCAGGACCTTCGCAACACCAGATAAACCGCAACCGCCAAGATAAGGACGATGCCGGAAGTTCGAGTCAACAACGCTAGACCGCAGAGAGTTCCTGCGCCGACGCCCGGGAGCCATTCAGAGTTTCGCCGATCAAGTCGATCTGCGAGATACAGCGCAGCGACGGATAACATCGCATAGAACATTTCCGAGATCGCGCTCGTGGAAAATACAATCGTCCACGAATTGAAGGCGGTTAAAGCGACGACAATAGTGCTTTGCCCTGCAGTCGCATAAGCTTGGTCGATCAGGTATTTCCATACTATTGCCAGGAACCCTAGGGTTGCCGCAACCGACAAGCAGATCATGGGCCGGAGATTTTCAGGAAAGTTTGACTTTGCTCGCCATACCAGGGACAAAAGAAACGGATAGAGGGGAGGATATTTGGTCTCCGCCGGTTCACCCGGAAGGCTAATGATCCGATATCCGTTTCCGCTCGCTAACGCCTTC
>Ga0126384_10000056_pt1 | contig 42680 bp, 28 predicted proteins | sample PanSoiMetPlot_36_FD_92543 | JGI IMG/M metagenome (GOLD analysis project Ga0126384, IMG submission 92543) | Tropical forest soil microbial communities from Panama - MetaG Plot_36 | ecosystem: Environmental > Terrestrial > Soil > Tropical forest > Bulk soil | place: Panama | collected 2016-02-17 | reverse complement strand
TGAGAAGTTGAGCGCAACGCCGAGCATCGTTGCTATTGCAAGCGTCGTGTAAAACGCCTTGGCCTTCTCTGGCTTGCGACTGAGGCCGACCGGCCATTTCCACGCCTCGCCGACGGCATAGGCGGCCGAGCCTGCCAGGACTGGGACCGCGAGCAGTCCGGTTCCAATAATTCCCAGGGCAAATAAGGTGAACGCAAGCGGCCCCGCCACGGGACGCAAGGCCTCGGCGGCTTGAGTGGATGACTGAATGTCAGTCACTCCTGCGGCATGAAGCGTGGCCGCGGTGGCGAAAATGATAGCGAGCCCCACGAGATTGGAAAATGCCATCCCTATAAGGGTGTCCACCCTGATGCGCTCTATCGCGTCGGGCCCTTGCTGTGGCGCCCGCAAGAGCGGCTTGCGTTCGGGCTCGATGCGAACGTCCTCCGCCTCTTGTGCTGCCTGCCAAAAGAACAAATATGGACTGATCGTCGTGCCGAGCACAGCAACGACGGTGGTCCAGAACGCGGCGTCCGGGACGAATGCCGGAATGAGCAAACCGCGCGCCGCCTCACCCCACGGAATATGCACGGTCATGACCGTGCCGAAATAGGCGAAGAGGGCGACGGTCAGCCACCTCAGCACGGCGACGTAGCGCCGATAGGTCATGAACACTTGCAATATCGCACACAACATGCCGAACAGGATGACGTACAGCAATGCCGGCCCCCCGATCAGCAATCCGAGAGCGTCGGCCATTGCGCCGAGGTCCGCGCCGATATTGATCGTATTTGCAAGAAAGAGCAGAGCGACGATGGCTTGGAGCAACCCCTTGGGATAGTGCTGACGAAGATTGCCGGCGACGCCTTTGCCGGTAATACGACCGATCCTGGCGCTGATCTGCTGTATCGCGACCATCAGCGGATAGCTGAACAACATCGTCCATGAGATCGTGAAGCCGAACTGGGCGCCGGCTTGACTATAGGTACCGATGCCGCTCGGGTCGTCGTCGGATGCTCCCGTGACGAGCCCCGGTCCGAACAGCCGTAGCAGCCGCAGCTTGCTTGGATCGAGCGTGCTGGCGCGTCGGCCGTGCTTTGCCGTCAGCGACATGACCGATTTTCGCCTGCCTCAGCAGCGGCTTTTTGGGCAAGCTTCATCTTCTGCCCCACAACGAAACCACGGGATAAATTCCGACATCGCCGTGTGGAAATAACTCGCTCGGGATGCCGTGGTTCCAGCTGCGGCGCCGCTCTGACCGACACGGCAATCGGCAGCTGAACGCTGCGCTTGCAGAACTGCCGCCGTGGTTGTCCGCTCCATACTTGCTCTCGGGAAGAAAGCACCGCCGGCGTCGGCAGGTCGAGACGCTCCGCTCAAGGCTCGAGGCTTCAGCGGATCGCGGCAGCCCACGCCGGGAGATTGTTTGGAACACATTCGGCCGAGCCAGATTAGGAATTTGGAGGACGGTGAGCGCATCCACGGAATTGCAAACGCAGGTTGGCAAGACAGGGCAGGGCGAATCCGCTGATTCTCGTTTCAGCGCCCGTTATTCGCGGCGCTGCTCACGATGCGCCAGCCCAAAAGGAAGCAGCGATGCACAATAGGAGTCGCGTTCCGCTTTGGGCCGCCGCCCTCAGTGTGGCGGTGCTTGCGGTCGAGTTCGCCCGCTCGCGCGTATCCTATCCACGCGGATCGCGGCCGGATGATGAGGAACGTAACCTCGACGTGATCAGCGCTGAGCCTGGCCGCGGCAGGTGGGCGAGGACCCCTTCCGAAGTGCCGGCCCCTGGCTGGAAAGATATCCTGCTCCGCATCTGGCAGAACATCGGGAAGGATCGCGTCATCGTCGTCTCCGCCGGAGTGACGTTCTACTCCATATTGGCGGTGTTTCCCGCCATCGCCGCACTTGTTGCGCTCTATGGCCTCTTCGCAGATCCCGCGACCATCACATCTCACCTCGACAGCATCGCCGGCGTCGCGCCCGGCGGGGCCATCGAGGTGATGCGGGATCAGATCACGCGCGTCGCATCGCAAGGACGAACCACGCTGGGGCTGACCTTCATTGTCAGTCTGCTCGTATCCTTGTGGAGCGCGAATGCTGGAATGAAATCGCTGTTCGATGCGCTCAATCTGGTCTACAACGAGTCGGAAAAGCGCAGCTTTTTCACGCTCAACCTTATCTCGCTGACATTTACGGTCTTGGCCATCGTGTTCGTCCTGCTTGCGATTGGCGCGATGGTTGTCGTTCCCGTCGTATTGAACTTCCTGGGGCTAGGCGGCGCCACCGAGATGATCTTCAAGGTCGCGCGCTGGCCGGCCTTGCTGGTGGTCGTGGCGTTGGCTCTCGCCGTCATCTACCGTTATGGACCGAGCCGCGAAAAGCCTCGCTGGCGCTGGATCAGCTGGGGTAGCGCGCTGGCCGCAGTCTGTTGGATCGGGGTTTCCATCCTATTTTCCTGGTACGCGGAAAATTTCGGCAGCTACAACAAGACCTATGGGTCGCTTGGCGCGATCATCGGGTTCATGTTCTGGATCTGGCTTTCGATCATCGTGGTGTTGATTGGTGGTGAGCTCAACGCCGAAACGGAGCATCAAACCGTGCGCGACACCACGACGGGGAAGCCGAAGCCGATGGGCGCCCGCGGCGCGACCATGGCCGACACGATCGGAGCAAAACAGGACTGAGCGCCTAACGGGCGGGCAGAAGCTCGCATCGTGTCTGCGCCCGTTGGTCCAGCACTCTCAGAATAGGTGCTTTGCCGGCCCCAATTACTCGCCCTCTGCGGGCTAACCCGCATCCATCTTCTTTCGGACAGGATGAATTGTCGGGCCAGGCCTGGCGACGACGCTCAACGAAAGCTTAGACGATCAATCGCGTATCGGCCGGGCGCCGGGCGCTCAATTGTTGCGCCTCCTTCTCCTCGGCCTTTTTGAGATAATTGTGGGCTTGCACGAGGAGGAGCCTGGCACGTTGCCGATCGCTAATCGCGTGTGCCTTTTCTAAGCAGTCTTCCGCCTTCCTCCGCCATAAATCGACGATTCCCATTAGCCAATCCCCCGTTGCTCGTTTGGCTGGGGCCATTGCAGCCGGCAATCGTGGCAAAATGTCGGAATCGTGCTTGCTGGCTCGGTAATCTCCGTATCCCTCCACTATGCGACTCAACTTGAAAACCATCCGGCGCACATAATGTCGCCCCGGTTGTGCGCATAAGAAAGTCCTTGACGTCAGCGGGAGGCGAGCATGGGCGGCAAATACTCGGTGCAATGGTGGGAAAAAATTGCAGACCTGAACCGTAAAATGGAGGCACGACACAGTCCGTCCCAGGTCGTGGACGATCTGATTCAGGCGACGGCCACTGGCAAGACGTCCCTCCGCGCGGAATATGAAAGGCACAGGCAGATTTCGCCAGCATTGACGTAAGTCGCTCTGCGGGCCTCCATGCGCAGTGATGGGAGCCAGGGGCGAAGCGGCTGCCGCGACTCCGCCGGTCGAGCTACTCGTCTGGGCGGGGCCGACGCCCTAAGGAAGAACGCTTCGACCTGCCGATCTCATGATGTCCGCCGTTGCGCTCAGACCCGGCTGGTTTTTCAACTCCTCCAAGACCACTGGCAGGCGTCGGCGCCAATTGGGATGTTCGTGGGTCGTCCCAGGCAGATTGACCTGATCCCTCAGGCCCAGGACATCCTCCATGGATACGACCAATAGCCGCGAGCGAGTATCTGCGAGGTAGCGCGCCACCGACGCGAAATCGGCGCGGTCGAGGCCATGCTGCTGCAGAGCGTGGCGCAACGCGTCGAGGGCGCCGTGGCGCTGCTCACCCGTTTCCCCCGCATCCATCCCGAGCGCGCGTTTGACGGCGAGATCATGGTGCTCCCGCCAACCCGCGAAGGTCGCCACGTCGTGGGTTCCGAAGGACACCAGCGCGTTCTCTCGATAGCTTTCGGGCGGGAAAAAAGCGCCGCTGCCCGAGCGCTCGAAGAGCATAACCTGATACGTCCAGATGCCCCATTCCACCAACGTCTCGCGGAAATTTTCGGGCACGGTTCCGAGGTCTTCGCCCACCACGATGCACTTGTACTCCATGCTTAATAGCGCGGAGACGGCCAGCATCGCCTCGAAGGGAAAACGAACGTAAGTGCCCTGACTCGCTCGCACCCCGTGAGGAATGAGGTAGAGACGTTTCAGGCCCAAGACATGATCGAGCCGAATCGCCCCTGCGTAACGCATGGATGCCGCCAGCATGTGGCGAAACGGTTCGAACTGCCGCTCTTCGAGACCGGCAGGATTAAAGCCGGCCAAGCCCCAGTTCTGTCCCGCAGTGTTGAGCGCGTCCGGCGGGGCGCCCACGGCCATTCCCGACAAGACCGCATCCTGATCGCACCACGCATCGAAGCCGTCGGTGCGAACACCGACGGCGATGTCGAGGTAGAGCCCGAGGGGCAACTTGCGTTCGTGGGCTTTTGCACGACAGCAGTCGAGCTGGTCATGGGCCAGCCATTGGACGAACTCAAATAGCCCGATCGTTTCTGCCTCGGTCTGCCGGATCCGAGCGAGGTTTTCGTCCTCCACTCTCCGCCACGCGTGAGGCCATTCCCACCAGGGATGGCCGAATTTCCGCCGAAGCCATTCAAAACATGCAAAGCGGGTGAGCGTCGATCCGCCCGCATCGCGAAAACGCGCGAAGGCCTCACGCCTTTCTTTCGTGCCATGCCGGAGAAATGCCTGGTATGTGAGCTTGAGGGCGCCCATCTTGGCGTCTGCGACGCCTTGGTAATCAACGACGCGCAGTCGCCGCAGGCGATCGATCTCCTCGTGCAGGCGGGTCGCTTTGAGGCCGGGAAATTCCGGAACCGCCTCCACGTCGATGTAGAGGGGATTGAGGAAAAGTCGGCTATTCGGGGCGTAGGGACTGGCGTCTGATGCGCGGTCGTCGAAGAGCGCGTGCAGCGGGTTGAGTCCGATCCCCGCAGCGCCAAGATCGGCAGCAAGCTCGACGAGCGCGGCGAGATCCGTAAAATCGCCGTGGCCCCAATTCCGCAGCGACCTGACCCCGTAAAGCTGCACCGCGAGTGCCCACATCCGCGCCGGCGCAGTTTGCTGGCCCTGATACGAGCGGTCGTGACAAACGATCAAGCAGACATCCTCGCTGCGCTGACCGCCTGGGCACGCAATTGTGACGTGCAGCTGCAATACGCCATTTTGCAGGGCGGGCAGGATCAACAGCGGCGACGTGCCCTCGCCCTCGGCAATTTTTTCTTTCCCAATGATCTGCCAGCGGAGCGGTTGCCCTTCAATGCCACCCACATGCAGGGACTGACCGGCGCTGCCACGCACGAGGACCGTCCGTGGCAACATGCGATCGCCGGCGTCACCGGTCGCAAGCGCATCGAGGATTCGAGCAAGAACCTCCGGCTTGACGGCACGCACATTTCCGAAGCCGTCCCGGTATTCGGTCTCTACCCCCCAATGAGCCGCGCGTTCTAAGATGCTGGCCATATCGCGCTAATAGCGAGAGACTTGGCTGCGCAAAGCCCTCGGCTCCCGCGCCGAGCGAGCGGCATGATCCGGGTTTGTTCCGTTGACACTTGCGCCGTCGCGTCACACGATTTCATGTTTTTCGGCGCAACGCGACCCAAACCCGCCCTCCGGAACCAAACAGGCCGACTATCGGTTCCATTAGGGCGGCTTCTGCCGTTCGGGCGGGCAGCAACACACGATCGAGCCGTGACAGCGAACGCCAGCATCCGCTCCGTCGGCGACCTCTCGAGACATCGCATCTACATCGAAGACATTTATCCCCTCGTCGATGGCGGGCGTTTCCCGGTCAAGCGCACCATCGGCGAGGAAGTAGAGGTGTGGGCCGACATTTTTCGCGATGGGCACGTCGTGCTCGCGGCTGAGCTGCTGTGGCGGCGGGAAGGAGCGGAGAAATGGTTCCGCATTCCTATGACCCTGCGCGACAACGACCGCTGGAGAGCGAGGTTCACGCCTCACAAGCCCGGCCGCTATGTATACGCGATCGAGGCTTGGACGGACGTATTTGCCACCTGGCGTCGCGATTTCCTGGCGAAGCGCGCCGCGGGCATGGATGTCCGGCTCGAAGTCGAGGAAGGACGAAACCTCTTGGCCGATCTGCAACTCAAGAGCGGTGAGCAGACGCGGCTGATCCGCGACATCTGCAGCAGAGCGGACCTATTCGAAAACCCGGCACCGCTCTTGTCCGACGAGTTGGCGGCGGCGGTCAGCAAGGACCAGCAATCTGATCTTACCCGGAGCGCCAACTTTCCGCTGCTAGTCGATCGGCCGATTGCCCGCGCAGGCGCCTGGTATGAGATGATGCCGCGCAGCCAATCCTCCATTCCCGGCAAGCACGGCACCTTTGATGATTGCATCAACCGGTTGCCGGACATTGCCGCACTCGGCTTCGACGTCCTTTACCTCCCGCCGATCCATCCCATCGGTCGCGTCAATCGCAAGGGCCGCAACAATGCGTTGCGCGGCGAGGCCGGCGACCCGGGAAGCCCATATGCTATCGGGTCCGCCCAGGGCGGGCATGACGCCGTGCATTCGGAACTCGGGACACTGGAAGATTTCCGGCGCTTGGTGCGAGCCTGCGCGGATCTCGGATTGGAGGTGGCGCTCGACTTTGCGGTCCAGTGCGCGCCCGACCACCCCTGGCTTGCACAACATCCCCAATGGTTCAAACGCAGACCGGACGGCTCGATCCAATATGCGGAAAACCCGCCCAAGAAGTACGAGGATATCGTCAATCCGGACCTTAACGGCCCGGACAATGAAGGCCTTTGGAAAGCATTGCGCGACGTCGTGTTGTTCTGGGTCGCTCAAGGCGTGCGTATTTTTCGAGTCGACAACCCGCACACTAAGCCATTTCCGTTCTGGGAATGGTTGATCCGAGAGGCCCAGTCCGTCGATTCCGGCGTGATCTTTCTCTCCGAGGCGTTTACCCGGCCCAAAGTCATGAAGGCGCTCGCAAAGCTCGGATTCAACCAGTCGTACACCTACTTTACTTGGCGCACGAGCAAGGAGGAGCTGCAGGCCTATGCCAGCGAGATTACCGGCTACCCCGAACGCGAATATTTCCGTCCCAATTTTTTCGTCAATACGCCGGACATTTTGCCGTTCCATCTACAGAGCGGCGAGCCGTGGATCTTCAAGGCACGGGTGACGCTCGCCGCCACGTTGTCCGGCAATTACGGCATCTACAATGGCTTCGAACTCTTGGAGCACGAACCAATCCCAGGAAAGGAGGAATACCTCAACTCCGAGAAATACGAACTGAAAGTGCGCGACTGGAATCGGTCCGGCAACATCAAGGCCTATATACGGCGTCTCAATCAGGTACGCAGGAACAACACTGCCCTGCTGCAAACCAACAATTTGCGTTTTGCCCAAGTCGACGACGGCGAGGTGATCGGCTTCGTCAAGGAATCGGTGACCCGTGACAATGCAGTCGCCGTTGCCGTGGCGTTGACGCGGGCCGGACCACGTGAGTTCTGGTTTCATTTTGGCGATATCGAGATCGGTCCAGCGAGCGGGCGCCGGCGCGTAAAATTTATCGAAAACCTGGTCACGGGCGAGCGGCACGTCCTCGAATGGGGCGGGGTTCGGTTGCGCATCGATCAGCAGCAGGATCCTGCATTGTTGTTCCGCTGCTTCACGTAAAGGCCGTATTGTGGACGTCGTGGCCGACATCAAGGCGGAGCCCAGGCTCGAAACCGACGAGCTGTGGTTCAAGGACGCCATTATTTATCAGCTCCACGTCAAGGCATTTGCCGACAGCAACAGTGATGGCATCGGCGATTTCGCAGGACTGACAGAAAAACTCGATTACCTCGAGGATCTCGGCATCACGGCGTTGTGGCTTCTGCCGTTCTATCCCTCCCCTGGCCGTGACGATGGGTATGACATTTCCGACTACCGTATGATCAATGCCGATTTCGGAACCATGGCCGATTTCCGGCGCTTCATGCAGGAAGCGAGGCGGCGCAAGCTGCGCGTGCTCACCGAGCTGGTCATCAATCACACTTCGGACCAGCACCCCTGGTTCCTGCGCGCGCGCCGAAGCAAACCGGGATCGGATGCGCGCAATTGGTATGTGTGGAGCGACACCGACCAGGCCTTTTCGGGAACCCGCATCATCTTTAACGATACCGAAAAATCAAATTGGGCCTGGGATCCCGTCGCAGGGGCGTATTATTGGCACCGTTTCTTTTCCCACCAACCAGATCTCAACTACGACAATCCGCGCGTGCTTGCTGCCATGATTCAGATCATGCGGCGCTGGGTCGATCTGGGCGTCGACGGGTTTCGTTTGGACGCTATTCCGTATCTGTGTGAACGCGAAGGGACCAACAACGAGAATCTTCCCGAGACCCACGCGGTCATCAGGAAGATCAGGGCCGAGCTCGATTCCTACTCACGCGGTAAAGTCCTGCTCGCCGAAGCCAACCAGTGGCCGGAGGACGTCAGCGCCTATTTCGGCGACGGAGACGAATGCCACATGGCCTACCACTTTCCGCTGATGCCGCGGATTTACATGGCGATCGCCCAGGAAGACCGCTTTCCCATCACCGATATTCTCCGGCAGACCCCGGATATTCCCGCCAACTGTCAATGGACGCTGTTCCTTCGCAACCATGACGAGCTCACGCTTGAGATGGTGACTGACGTCGAGCGCGATTATCTGTGGTCGACATATGCGACCGACCCGCGCGCCCGCATCAATCTCGGCATCAGACGGCGGTTGGCGTCATTGATGGATAACGACCGGCGCAAGATCGAGCTTATGAACTCACTGCTGATGTCGTTTCCGGGTACGCCGATCATCTATTACGGCGACGAGATTGGAATGGGGGACAACATCTATCTCGGTGATCGAAATGGCGTCCGCACGCCGATGCAGTGGACGCCGGATCGAAATGGCGGATTCTCCCGCTGCGATCCGGCCCGGCTCTACCTGCCAATGATCATGGATCCGGTCTACGGTTACGAAGCCGTCAACGTCGAGGCGCAGTCGCGAAGTTTGGCTTCGCTATTGAGCTGGACTAAGCGCCTGATTTCGGTACGCAAGTCGAGCAAGGTCTTCGGCCGCGGCTCGTTGAGCTTCATCCGGCCGGCAAACCGTTCCGTACTCGTCTACGTCCGGCAATACGAGAGCGAAGTCGTGCTCTGCGTTGCCAACCTGTCGCGCTCGGCGCAAGCCGCCGAGATCGATCTTGCGCCCTGGCGCGGCCGCGTGCCCTTCGAATTGCTCGGGCGCACGAACTTTCCGCCGATCGGCGAAGGCCCCTATATTGTGACGCTCGGGCCCTACGGGTTCTTCTGGTTCCTGCTCCGCGAACCAGACACATCCACCATAGAGATGCCGCGGACCTGGGCGGAATTCGAGACGCTCGTCGTCACAGACGGCTGGAGGTCGCTGCTGCGCGGCCGCTCCAAATCCGTGCTCGAGCGCGATGTTCTTCCCGCATATTTTTCGACCCGGCGCTGGTTCGCGGAACGAGGCCATTTGCCGGCGACCCACATCATCGGCGCCGTGCCATTCGGTGCCGGTGACGCCGATGTTGGAGTCGTGTTGGTCGAGTCCAGTGGCGGCCGCGAAACTGCGAATTATCTGATGCCGATGACAATCAAATGGACCCGCTTCGATCGGGAGCGAAAAAACCCAAATGCACTGGCAGCCGTGCGCCGGGGACCGCGCGAGGGCAGCCTGCTCGATGCCACCGCAGATGCAGGCTTTGTTACCTTGCTTCTGGAACAGCTGCGCGCCGCGCGGGTGATCGAAGCCGACCAACGCCGCATCGAGTTTGCGCCCACGGCGAGATTTCCGGATGGCGGCGCGATCGCTATCGACGACGTTCGAGCCGTGGATACCGAGCAGTCCAACACGACCGTCCTGGTGGGAGCCGACTGCGTCATCAAGCTCTTCCGTCGCCTCGAGCGCGGCCTCAACCCGGAAATCGAAGTCGGTCGTTTTTTGACGGAAACCGTTCCGTTCGCGCATACGCCGCCGCTGCTTGGAAGTATCGAGCTTGAGCAGGACGGGACGCGGAGCGCGGTCGCCGTCGTGCACGGCTTCGTCCAGAACCAAGGCGACGCTTGGACCGTGACGAGCGCCTATCTCGACCGTTTCGTCGAGGAACAGCGCCTGCTGACCGCCGAAGCTGCCGGACATAGCGATGAGCAGGCCGCCTATCTGCGGTGGATGGAGCAAGTCGGGCGCCGCGTGGCCGAATTGCAGCTCGCGCTTGCCAGCCGTAATGACATCGTCGACTTCGCGCCGGAGCCGATTGCGGCGGAGGATGTACGCTCATGGACGGAAGCGCTCCTGCGGCGTGCCGGCCGCGCGCTCGATCAGCTGGCGCAGCGCCGGTCTGACTTGACGGACAATGATCGCGAGCTCACCGACGCGCTGCAATCTTATCGCGATCAGCTTCCTGCGCGGCTACGCGAATTGCTTCCGGTACAAGTCGATGCATTGAAGATTCGCCATCACGGCGATTTTCACCTCGGGCAGATGCTGATCGTCAAAGACGATGTCTCCATCATCGACTTCGAAGGGGAACCGCGCCGCACCATCGAGGATCGCCGGCGCAAGGCTCCGGCCGCCCGCGACGTGGCCGGCCTTATCCGATCGATCGACTACTCCGTCACCGCTGCGCTCGAGCGTGCGCTCAAGTCCGCGCCCGACGAGCACGGCAAGCTCACCCGCGCGCTCGAAGGTTGGCGCGAACATTCCGCCGCCGCCTTCATGACGGCGTATCGGTCAGCCTTGATCGACGCGAGACTGTGGCCGCAATCGCTCGAGGTCGCCGATCGCCTTCTCGATTTTTTCCTGCTGGAAAAGGCGTTTTACGAAATCGAATACGAGCTCGCGCATCGGCCGGATTGGCTGCGGGTTCCGCTGGCAGGCACCTGGCGGATTATCTCGCCCTTGCAAGGGGGGGCGCAATGAGTTCGCTCACCCCGGAAGCATACGCCGTGATCGAGGGTCGCCACTCCGACCCATTCCACTATCTCGGGCCCCATGTCGAAAACGGCTCGTCCGTGGTGCGCGTCTTCCTCCCAGATGCCGAGGGCGTCGCCGTCATCGACGAACACGGTCAGGAACGCGATCTCCGACGCATCCACGATGCCGGATTATTCGAGGGGCGGTTGGGCAATGGAGCGCGCCACTACCGACTGCGTGCACGCTATGGCGAACGCGAGATCGAGCTCGAAGATCCCTATCGCTTCCCGCCAATCTTGTCTGATTTCGATCTCTACTTGCTGGGCGAAGGGACGCATATGCATCTCTACGACAAGCTCGGCGCTCATCCCATCGTGCTCGATGGCGTGGAGGGGGTGGCATTCGGCGTCTTTGCGCCTTCGGCGACGCGGGTCAGCGTGGTCGGCGATTTCAATTTTTGGGATGGCCGGCGTCATGCCATGCGCGTGCGTGGCCACGGCTTTTGGGAAATCTTTGTGCCCAATGCCAAGCCCGGCGCCAAATACAAATACGAGATCATCGGGCCGAACGGCCACTTATTGCCGCTCAAGTCCGATCCGCTGGCATTCGCCGCCGAGTTGAGGCCGCAGACGGCGTCGATTGTGGTCGATCAGAGCGCGATCCGACGCCCGCAGCCGTCGCCTTCCGGGGTCAATGCGTTGAGCGCACCGATATCGATCTATGAAGTCCACCTCGGATCGTGGCGGCGCGATGCGCAACAGGGCGGCCGGTGGTTGAGTTACCGCGAGCTGGAGGAGCAATTGCCGGCTTACGCGCATGAGATGGGATTTACGCACGTGGAATTTCTGCCGGTTAGCGAGCATCCCTTTGATGGATCGTGGGGTTATCAGCCGACCGGGCTGTTCGCGCCGACCAGTCGTTTCGGCTCCCCGGCCGATTTTGCTGCGCTGATCGACGCATGCCATCGAAAAAATCTGGCGGTCATTCTCGATTGGGTGCCCGGACATTTTCCCGACGATCCGCACGGCCTCGTCTGCTTCGACGGGACAGCGCTCTATGAACATGAAAATCCCAAGCAGGGACGCCATCTCGATTGGGACACGCTCGTCTACAATTACGGGCGCACCGAGATCGCCAACTTCCTCCTGGCCAATGGGCTGTTTTGGCTCGATCGTTACAGCATCGACGGCTTGCGGGTCGATGCCGTCGCTTCCATGCTCTATCTCGACTATAGCCGTCCTGAGGGCGGCTGGATCCCCAACAAGTACGGCGGCCGCGAAAACATCGACGCGATCAACCTCCTGCGCCGCTTCAATACCGACGTGTTCTCACGATTTCCCAACGCGACGACGGCGGCGGAGGAGTCGACCGCTTGGCCCATGGTGTCCCGGCCGGTCGAGTGGGGCGGGCTGGGATTTGGCTACAAGTGGAACATGGGATGGATGCACGACACGCTCGAATACATCAGCAAAGATCCGATCTATCGCAAGCATCACCACGGCCAGATCCTTTTCGGTTTGCATTATGCCTTCTTTGAAAACTTCATCCTGCCGCTCTCGCACGACGAAGTCGTCTACGGCAAGCGTTCGCTTCTCGGCCGCATGCCGGGTGACCAATGGCAGCGCTTCGCCAATCTGCGCGCATATTACGGCTTCATGTTCGGTCACCCCGGCAAGAAGCTCCTGTTCATGGGCAGCGAGTTCGCTCAGGAAAGCGAATGGCGACATGATCATTCGCTCGATTGGCATCTTCTCGACTATCCACGCCACTCCGGCATCCAGGCGCTGGTGCGTGATCTCAATCGCCTCTACCGGACCATGCCGGCGCTGCACGAACTCGATTGCGAAGATGCCGGGTTCGAATGGCTCATCATGCATGACGCCGAACGCAGCGTCTTCGCGTGGCTGCGCAAGGGACGTCAGACGCATGAGCGCTGCGTGATTGTGGTGAACTTCACACCCGAGGTTTACCGCGACTACCGGATCAAAGTCCCGTTTTCAGGTGTGTGGCGCGAAGTCCTAAATACCGATTCCGCGCTCTACGGCGGCAGCAACGTGGGGAACGCGGGAACGGTCAGGACGTTGGACGAGGGCGCAATTCCCGAGGTCAGCCTTGTTGTTCCGCCCCTCGCTGCAATTTTTCTCGTTCCGGAGCGGTAGCGTGCGGATTTCGGCCGGCGCGCCGCATTCGTTAGGGGCAACTTGGGACGGGCGCGGAACAAATTTCGCACTTTTTTCGGCGAATGCCGAAAAAGTCGAGCTGTGCCTCTTCGATAGCCATGGCCGGCGGGAGATGGAGCGCATCGCGTTGCCGGAACGCACCGAGGATGTCTGGCATGGCTATCTCAGCGATGTGGTGCCGGGGCAACTCTATGGCTATCGGGTGCATGGCCCCTATCAGCCCGAGCGCGGACTGCGCTTCAACGCGCACAAGCTCCTCATCGATCCTTATGCGAAGCAGCTCGCCGGGCGGCTCGTATGGAGCGATGCGCATTTCGGCTACCGCGCTGGTAGCGCACGCGGCGATCTTTCGTTTGACCGGCGCGACAATGCGCGCGGTATGCCCAAGAGTATGGTCGTCGACGAGGCCTTCACCTGGGGCGCAGAACGCCGGCCGTCCATTACCTGGCAGGACACGGTCATTTACGAGGCGCACGTCAAGGGCCTCACCCAACTTCGAGATGACGTGCCGCCTGCGTGGCGCGGGTCGTATCGCGGCCTGACCGCCCCCGCGGTGGTCGATCATCTCAAGCGCCTCGGCGTCACCGCGGTCGAACTGCTGCCGATCCACGCATTTATCGATGATCGCCATCTGATCGAGCGTGGCCTGAGCAACTATTGGGGCTACAACACGGTCGGTTTCTTCGCCCCCGACGCCCGCTACGCCGTCGATGGGCCGCTCGATGCATTTCGATCCACGGTCTCGCGATTGCACGACGCCGGCATCGAAATCATCCTCGATGTCGTTTACAACCATACCGCCGAAGGCAATCACCTCGGCCCGACGCTGAGTTTCCGCGGGATCGACAACACCTCATATTATTGGTTGCTGCCGGACCAGCCACGCTATTACGCAGACTTCACGGGCTGCGGAAATGCGCTCAACCTCAGCCATCCGCGCGTGCTGCAGATGGTGATGGATTCGCTGCGTTACTGGGTCGAGGTTTGTCACGTCGACGGATTCCGGTTCGATCTCGCAAGCACACTCGGCCGCGGCCCCAATGGGTTTGACGGCAGTGTCGCGTTCTTTGCGGCCATCCGCCAGGATCCCGTTTTGGCAGGCGTCAAACTGATCTCCGAACCTTGGGACCTCGGTCCCAACGGTTATCGGGTCGGCGGCTTCCCCTCTGGGTGGTCGGAATGGAACGATCGCTTCCGTCGAACGCTCCGTCGCTACTGGGCCGGCGAGGGCAATCTCATTGGCGAGCTCGGCCGCCGCATGACCGGCTCCGCCGATCTGTTCGATCACGACAGTCGCGGGCCTCGGTCGAGCGTGAACTACGTCACGGTACACGATGGGTTCACGCTCGCCGATCTGGTCAGCTATGAGCGCAAGCACAACGAAGCAAATGGCGAAGACAATCGCGACGGCTCCGACGAAAATGATAGTACCAACCATGGCGCCGAAGGCCCGACCGACGATCCGAACATCCTGCAGCTGAGGCGGCAAACGCAACGTAATCTCATTGCAAGCCTTATGTTGGCGCAGGGCGTGCCGTTGCTGCTCGCCGGCGACGAAGTCGGCAACAGCCAAGGTGGCAACAACAATGCCTACTGCCAAGACAATCCGATCGGATGGGTGGACTGGTCGGCGCTGGGCGGCAATGAGGACATGTCCTCATTCGTGAGCGAGCTTACTGCGCTACGCCACAGGTTTCCCCAACTGCGCGCCAGGCGCTGGGTCCAAGGCCACCGTCCTGACGGATCCTTCGGTGTGTTGTGGCTGACGCCGCAAGCAACCGAGATGACGGAGCAGGACTGGAATTTCCCCGAAGGCCGTTTTCTCTCCTACGTCCTCGGCCCGCTGGAGCAAGCAAACGCGCCGCTCTACGTGGTGCTCAACGCCGCGCCGGACACGATCGAATTCACCTTTCCGACGCTTCCGCAATACAGCCGCTGGACTGCTTGCTTGGACACGGCACCGGAGCCGCGGCTCGGAGTCCAACTGTCCGCCGGCGCCAAGGAGCAGGCGCGGCCGCGGTCGATTCTGGTCTTTTCGGGCTCCCCATGACGGGCCGTGCGCGCTTTGGCGCCGAGCTCGATCGAACCGGAGTTACCTTCCGCCTCTGGGCTCCGGGCGCCAAGCGCGTGGAGGTGGTGCTCGATCGCGCCCACCCGATGCAGGCACAGGCGCAAGGTTGGTATCAAACCACGATTCCGCACGCGCGCGCCGGCACGCTTTACAAATATCGAATCGATGGGGAACTGGAGGTTCCCGATCCGGCTTCGGACTTCCAGCCGCAGGATGTATTCGGGCCGAGCGAGGTCATCGACCACGACCGGTTCGAGTGGCGGATGAACGACTGGGGCGGCCGACCCTGGGAGAATACTGCGATCTTGGAGCTTCACGTCGGCACGTTCACCCCCGGCGGCACGTTTCGCAAAGCAATCGACAAGCTCGACCACGTGGTTGATGCCGGGCTGACTGCAATCGAACTGATGCCCGTTGCCGATTTCGCGGGACGTCGGAATTGGGGTTATGACGGTGTCCTGCTTTATGCGCCGGATAGCGCCTATGGGCGGCCCGACGACCTGCGCATGTTGGTGGACGAAGCGCATGCGCGCGGGCTCATGGTTTTCCTGGACGTCGTCTACAACCATTTTGGCCCGGAAGGTAACTACCTTCATCGTTACGCGCCGGCATTCTTCGCCTACGCTCACACGCCGTGGGGACATGCCATCGATTATCGCGTCCCGGAGGTGCGCGCCTTTGCGATCGGGAACGCCTTGCATTGGCTTGAACGGTATCGATTCGACGGCCTTCGGCTCGACGCGGTTCACGCTATTGTGGAACCTGGAGAGCCATCGATCCTGCATGACCTAAGCCGCGCGGTCGGCCAACTCGCTGCTGCGACAGGCCGATTGATCCACCTCGTTCTCGAGAACGATGATAACCGTTCGAGCCTGCTCGACCCGCTAACCCATCCCCCGCGAGGCAGGTACCGCGCGCAATGGAACGACGACTATCACCACGCTTGGCATCGCCTGCTGACCGGAGAGGAGGAAGGCTACTATCAGGATTACGCAGCCGATCCGCGCCGTCACATCGCGCGGGTGCTCTCGTCGGGCTTCGCTTATCAGGGCGAGCCCTCCCCGCACCGAAACGATCGAAATCGAGGCGAGGCATCGGGCAGCTTGTCGCCGCTGGCGTTCGTCAATTTTCTGCAGAATCACGATCAGATCGGCAACCGTCCACTCGGTGATCGTCTTGCGATCCATACCGGCGAGCCTGCGCTCACGGCGGCGCTCGCGATCACGCTGCTTGCCCCCATGCCGCCGCTCTTGTTCATGGGCGAAGAATGGGGAGCAACCCAGCCGTTTCCTTTCTTTTGCGATTTCCAAGGACCACTCGCGGACGCGGTGCGCAAAGGTCGGCGAAAGGAGTTCGAGCGCGCTTATGCGGAGTTGAGCGGCGCAATTCCAGATCCGCTTGAAGAGGCAACATTTCATTCGGCCGTGCTCGATTGGCACGCGTCGGCAACCCGCAATGGCCGCAAACGGCTCGCCCTGATCCGCAATCTTCTGGCAACTCGCCGGCAGGAGATCCTGCCGCGGCTCGTCGGCACAAAATTCGCCGTTGGGCGCTGCGACGGGCCTATCTTGACGTCTGATTGGTCGCTCGCCGGCGGTCAGACGCTGCGACTACTTGCCAATTTATCCGACGCCGAGGCCAAACCGCCCCGCGCCTTTCGCCCGCTGCGATCGATCTGGGGCGGAGAGCTGCCGGCAGAGCTGCCGCCGTGGTCGGTGTTTTGGAGCATCGGAGCCGGATGATGCCGCCCTCCGTCCCGCTCGCCACGTACCGTCTCCAGCTTACGCCGCAATTCGGGTTCGACCAGGCGGCCGCGCTGGCGCCCTATCTCAAGGAACTCGGCATCAGTCACCTTTATGCTTCGCCATTTCTCAAAGCACGGTCGGGCAGTCCGCATGGCTATGATGTAGTCGACCACAATTCGTTTAATCCCGAACTCGGCGGCGCGGATGCGTTTCGTCGCCTTTGCGTAGCACTCCGGCGGGCGGATATCGGCCTCATTCTCGACTTCGTGCCCAACCACATGGGCGTTCATTACGCCGACAATCCCTGGTGGCTCGACGTCCTGGAATGGGGGCCGAAATCCCCTTGGGCCGCTTCGTTCGATATCGATTGGCACACGCTGCCTGCGCATCCTGGCGGCGGAGTGCTGATCCCGGTTCTCGGACGCTCCTACGACGAAGCGTTGGAGGGCGGCGAAATCGAGCTACGCTACGACGCAACCGAGGGTAGCTTCTCCGCCTGGTATTTCGAGCATCGGCTGCCCATCGCTCCCAACCGCTACAGCGAGATTCTGCAGAAAATCGTGGCAGAGGCAGGCGCGAGCGAGGAGGTCGCAGGCCGCAAGCTGCTGGAATGGGCCGAGCGCTATCGCGGGCCGCATAATCCTCCGCGTGAGACGGCGCCAATCTTCAAGGCCGAGCTGGCTTCAATTGCGGGCGCAGGCGAGGTGATCGAGCGCGGGCTGCGGGCCTACCGCCGGGCGGCTGACCGGCCGGATGCCATCCTCGCCTTGCACCACTTGCTCGAGCGTCAGCATTATCGGCTCGCCCATTGGCGGCTTGCCGGAAGCGAGATCAACTACCGGCGTTTTTTCGACATCAACACGCTGGCTGGACTGTGCGTCGAAGATCGCGGCACATTCGACGGGATTCATGCTCTTGTGCAGCGCCTCATCGCGGATGGGTTGTTGCATGGATTACGCCTCGACCACATCGACGGCTTGCGTGATCCGCATCAGTATTTTCGGCGGCTACAACGGCTGATCGAGCGGCACCGGCCGGAAAAGAACGCACCGTTCTATGTGGTGGCCGAGAAGATTCTCGCCGATGGGGAGAGACTGCCGCGCTTTGCTGCAGTTGCCGGAACCACGGGATACGAATGGCTCAATGTCATCTCGCGGCTTCTGCTTGACAATCCCGGCCTGGCCACGCTGGAGCGTACCTGGCGCGACGTAAGCGGTGATGAGCGCAGTTTCGATGCCGTTCTCATCGACGCCAAGCGACGCGTGATTGCAAACATTTTGGCCAGCGAATTTACCGTGCTGACGCGGTTGCTTGTGCGCATTGCTGCCGGCCACTACACGACGCGGGACTATGCGACTGAGCGTTTACGGGCTGCGTTCGAGCTGTTCATTCTGCATTTCCCGATCTACCGCACCTATGTCACTGCGTCTGGCCCAAGCCGCGAGGATCGCGCAATCATCGAAGGCGCCATAGCCAAGGCCCGCGATGATTGGTTTGGCCCCGACCTCGGTATTTTCGATTTCCTGCGCGATGTGCTCACTCTCGATTTAGTTGCTCCTGGTCGCTTAGGCCACAGCATCGCGCGCGCCCGCCGCTTCGCGTTCAAGGTTCAGCAGTTTACCGGTCCGATGATGGCGAAGTCTCTGGAGGATACCGCGTTCTATAGATTGCATCGACTATTGGCGCTCAACGAAGTCGGCGGTAATCCTGCCGCGAATGCGTTGTCCGTGGACAGCTTTCACGAGCGCGTACAGGAACGCGCCGCGAAATTGCCGCGTGGCCTGACTGCAACTGCAACTCACGACACCAAACGCGGCGAGGACGCACGGGCGCGCCTGCTCAGCCTGTCGGAGCTCGCCGACGAATGGACACGAAGCGTGCACCAGTGGCGGCAGCTCAACGCCAAGCTCGTGGTCTCTTCGGGTGCCTCGCGCATCCCGTCGCCGGCGCACGAATATATGCTCTATCAAGCGCTGCTCGGCGCCTGGCCGCTCACCGGCGTCCAGGCGGATTTCGTCGAGCGGATGAAGGGCTATGCTGTCAAAGCCGCGCGCGAGGGCAAACAGCAGACGAGCTGGCTCGCCCCCAATGAACGTTACGAGTCCGGCCTCACGGACTTTATCGGGCGCCTTTTCGATCGAGAGCGTTCCACGAACTTCATCGACAGCTTCGACGCATTTGCGCGGCGTGCAGCGCTGATTGGGGCGCTTAACAGCTTCGCCCAGCTGCTCCTGAAGGCAACAATGCCAGGTATTCCCGATTTCTATCAGGGCACAGAGTTCTGGGATTTGTCGCTGGTCGACCCCGATAACAGGCGAGCCGTTGACTTCGCGGCACGCGCATCCGCGCTCGCATCGATTGGGGAAGCGGCGGATTGGCCGGCGCTGGCGAGGACATGGCAGGACGGCCGAATCAAGTTCGCGCTGATGCGCAAGCTTCTCGCGCTACGACGTGGACTTCCCGATCTCTTCACCCATGGCGGCTATCGTGCGCTCGAAGTCGTCGGTCCCAATCGCCGCGAGATCGTCGCGTTCGCTCGCGTCGGCGAGCGAGGTGCTGTCATCGTCGTAACCGGACGGCTGTTCGGCCGCGCAACGCAGAAAGGGGTGAGATGGCCGCCTGCGCAAGCCTGGAATGCGTCCGTCTTGGCCGAAGGCTTTTCGCACATGCGCAACGTGTTGTCCGCCGGCAAAACGATAGCGGGACCAAGACTGGCAGCTGCCGACTTGTTCGATGTTCTGCCACTCGCGGTGGTGCAAGCCCAGTACACGCCAGCGCGGCGCGAGCGACCAAAGGCCAGGGTGAGCATCGCCGCAAAATGAGCGCGCGGTGTTTCGATGTTGGGAGGCCGTCCGGGATCTCTTAGAGCCGGACGGCCTCGCGGACGTCGTGCCGACCGACCAAGGGTCGGTTCCCTCCTTCCGCCGAATCACTCTCTACGCAAGAGCACTGATTCGGGCAACCATCTTGCCTGCCTCTTGAGGCCCGCCCCGACTCGCGAGGCTCTCGAACAGGCCCTATTAAAAGTCATTTTATGTGCTCTTCGATGAGCGGAAGATACCTGTTGGACCAGTATGGATAGAGATCTCCATCGAGTGCGCGTTGGAGATTTTCTGCGCTAACCTGCTTCACGAAAGTGCCGTCGCCATCCTGATGGAGAATTACGCTTTGTGGATAGAACCACTCCGATTCGACCTGGTCTATGTCTTTTAAGGTCGGTAGGCATATCAATTCAGGAGGCGGGAAATTTGTTATGCATACTAACTTGATGTTCAATGCCGCCGCCAAGTGCATCGGTCCGGACATTATCCCGATAAAATATTTTGTACTTGATATCACCTCGATTGTTTCACTTAGCGAAAGACCTGTGTAATCGACGGCCCCTTTTATTCCGCAGGAGCGCTTACCTAGTTCAACGAACTCGAATTCGCGTCGCGCCGCGATCAATGCTTCAATCGCCTCTCTGCTCGAATTCGATAGAATGCGAGCATCTGGACGAATGTGCCGCCTTTGTCATTCTGCTTGGCCGCCGGCCTCAAAATGCAGCGCTATTCTTGGCAGCGTCATTCTAGTTGGAAGTTCGATGCAGCCGCGGGGTTCAAGTTCGATCGGAAGCCCGTAGGCGCGCCGCAATCTTTGAATGAGATGGCCATTCCCAAGATCGAAGGAATGATAAAGCACGTCAGCAATCGCACAGAACGGTGTCAGGCGCGGTTTGTAGTATGGATTGAAACTCATGATCGTTTGAAAGTGTTCGCTCGGCGAAAATACGCTCATGAACCTGTTAGTCTGATTTCCGGCCCGTGGTAGGTCACTCAAGACGACTGCATCCCCGAGCCCAAACGAACTGGTTGCGAGTGTTATACTGTTCAATACCATTGGCAGTGGGGGCTTCGCGCGGGCATTGCGCTGTGAGTAATGGGCGATAATTTGTGATTCATCGATATGACGCGGCAAGGGGGTCTAACATGTCAGTGACGGCGGCCTTGTTTGCCGAGCAAGACCAGACCAAAGATCTGCTGGAGTCCGTTAGGCCGTCTATGAAGAGACGCCCTCCTCCTCCCAAGGCCAGGAGGGCGCCGTCGCGCTCAAGTGGTGTCGCAAAGTTAAGCCCCGCCAAGGGTGACAATCCATTCGGCAACTTAGAGTACAAGAGATCTATAACGAGCCGCCCATACGCGAGCACTTCTTTGCCGTTGTCCTGATAATTTCGGGATACGAAATAGCTTACCGGCCAACGGTCTATGAATTCTAGGACCTCATTACCAGCTTCTTGCGCTATTGCCTCCAGTCCACGAAAAAACGCGCCGGCAGCGCTTAACGGACCAGAAGTCAGCTCGCGTTCGCGGTGCTTTTGCCATGCCTGCATCAGACGTGTGACACGCCGACACTTCAGGCGTTCGGCAATTCCACCGCCCGCGCGATCTGCCGGTGGGTCGTCGAAAAGGAGTTCAAAACGACCCATTTTACTTCGCTCGGCGTTCATACCACTTCCTCGCCGGCGCGACATCGACCAAGGGATCAGACCGCGGACTCGCGCTTCTTTGTCGTTCCTGTACTGAGTTACGGGCGCGCGGAATGCGTCATTACCCGATCGCCTCCGGCGCCGCAATGCGGGTCATGGTGTGATGCAACGCGAGAGGCCGGATTTCGGAGCCTGTTCGGGAACATTTCGAACCCGTATTGCGCGGTCCCGTGTGCGTGCTCACGCTGAGCGGCTAAGCTCGGCGATGAAGCAGATGCTCGATCCACAGCAGCAGCGCATTGGCAAGCGCCGCAAATGCAAACAGCACGACTGCAACCGCGATCATCTCCTCGGCCTGCAAAAGTTGCATTGCATTGATGATCAAAAATCCCAATCCGTGCTTGGCGGCAAACATCTCGGCGAGAAGCACGCCGAGCAGCGTTAGGGTGAAGCCGATCCGCAGCCCCGCGACGACCTCCGGCAGCGTTGCCGGGAAAAGCATCGTGAGAATGGTTTGCCATCGCGATAGGTGCAGGGTTCGCGCCGACTTCAGATAAACCGGCGGAATGTTTTGGATCGCGCTCATGGTCAAAAGCGCGACCGGAAGCACGCCGTGCATCGCCCCGAACGTCACCCGTCCGGACAGGCTCAATCCGAAGATCAGCAGCACCACGGGATAGAGCGTGACTTTCGGCAGCGTATAGAGCGAAATGAGGATCGGCTCGCCCACCGCCCCGGAAAGCCGATGAACTCCCATCCATACGCCGATCGCAAGCCCGATGCCGTAAGACAAGATCAGCGCGTAGAAAAAGCACACAAGCGTCGCCAAGGCATTTTCGGCAAATCGCTCACTCGGCAGGAGCTTGGCCAGGTAAGCGAGCGTCGGCACCGGACTGGGAAGCGCGGTCGCGCCGACGACTTGATGCAGCGCCTGCCATGCCAGCAGCAGCACGATCAGAATGATCACGGTATCGACAGCGCGGTTGGCCGTAGTCATGTCTTGCTGATTCCCCGTCGCTCCGCCCAGCGCTGATCAACCGCGTGCAGAAACATGTTCACGACGGTTGCGACGATGATCAACAGCAGCATCAGCGCGTACATCTGCCGATTATCGAAGTCGGTGTAGGCATCGGAAATCACACGCCCCAGCCCCGCGGGCGCAAGAATGAACTCGCTCGCGATGACGCCGATGAACGCGTAGCTGACCGCGAGCTTGAGGCCGGTGAAGAGATGGGGCGCCGCCGCCGGCAATTTGAGGAGCAGCGCCGTGCCGATCCGGCCCATGCGGTGGACGCGCGCCACCTTCGTGAGCACGTGCGGTATGCGGTCGAGCCCGTTCAGGGTCGCGATGATCATCGCCACAATCGCAGTTGCCACACCCATCAGTACGATCGGGATCGCGGACAACCCGAAGATCACGATCATGACGGGATAGAAGATGAAGATGGGCACTGCGTAATAGGTGGCAAAGAACGGATCGAGCGATTGGCGGACGCGCGGCAGCGCGTGGATGATGGCGCCAAGCGCAAAGCCTCCGATCACGGAGATGACGGCGGCCACCAGGACGATTCCGAAAGTGCGTGCGATCTGACCGTTGTCCTGTCCCGAGATCAGCAGGCGCGCGAGCGCGTCCGCCATTTCAGAGGGCGGGATCACGACGCGATGATCGATCAGGCCGAGCCGGCAGCAGACTTCGAGCAGTGCGATCGCAATCGCAATGACCGCAATCCTGATCCAGGCGACTCTGCTCATCCTGCGGCCATCGCGGAGTGCCCGAGCGATTTCATCGATTCGCCGCGCAGATTGTCCCATAACCGGCCAGTGATCTCACCAAACCCCGCGTCACTGACGATCTTGCTGTCGCGCTCGCGCGGCCAGCCCGTCACGACAATCTCGAGGAATTGGCCCGGACGAGCCGACATCGCGCCGATGCGGTCCGACAGCATGGCCGCTTCGTCAAGCGCATGCGTGATCAGGAGAATGGTTGCCCCGGTACGTCGCCACAGGCGCAGCACCTCGTCGCCCATGAGAAGCCGCGTCTGCGCATCGAGCGCCCCGAACGGCTCGTCGAGCAGGATAAGCCGCGGCTGAAGCACGAGCGTACGGGAGATGCAAACACGCTGGCGCATGCCGCCGGAAAGCTGCGCGGGATAGGCGCGGGCGAAGTCCGTCAATCCCATGAACGCCAGCACGTCGTCGACGCGGCGACGGATTTCCGCGGTGTCGACGCCGTTACGTCGCAGTCCGAAGGCGGCGTTGTCCCACACCGTCAGCCAGGGGAAGCTCGCGTCCTCCTGGAAGACAACGCCGATGCCGTCCGGCACCTTGCCGGCCACCGCCCGGCCCTCGAACGTTACTGTCCCCACCGTGGCTTGCTGCAGCCCAGCCAGCACCTCGAGCAGCGTGGTCTTGCCGCAGCCGGACGGACCGACGACGGCAAAGAACTCGCCGCGCTTGAGCTTTAGCTCGACCGGTCCGAGCGCATGAACCGCCGGCCTACCGGCGGCCCCCGGATAGACGCGCGTCACACCCGAGAGCGAGGCGTGGATGTCCTCACCCGGGGCCGCGACGCTCATTTCTGCAGATCAGACGGCAGGAAGGAGCTGTCGACGATCTTGGTCAGATCGACGTCCTTCTGCAGCATTCCCACGCCTTTCATTGCGTGCACCGTCTGCTCGAGTAACGGCATTTCGATGCGGCCTTCGCTCCAGAACTTCGCCTCCACGAGTTCTTTTACCATGATGCCGACCTCGTTCGCGGGCAGCGGTGCGTAGATTTTGCTGAGTATGTCGATCGCTTCGGCGGTGTGGTCGTAGATGAACTTGGTGCCTTCGCGGCGCGCCGCCTGGATACCGCGCAGCTTATCCGGCCATTCTTTCATTGCCTTGCCTGTCGCCATACCGAGCTGAGAGGGAATAAGCGGCAAATCTTTCGGGCGGACCAGCACGCGGTACTTGCTCTCGCCGCCGCGGGTGCGGAACAGAATGATTGGGATGGAGGTTGCGTCGACCACGCCGTTTTCCAGCGCGGTGAGCGCGCCGCTCAAACTGCCGAGCGCCGTCATCTGCACGTCGCCCTGCTTGAGCCCCGCCTTCTCCATCACCAGCACGCCCATCATCTCGCCGAGCGACTTGGGGTTGCTGATGCCGAATTTCTTGCCCTTGAGGTCGGCGGCAGCCTTGATGGGGGAATCGGGCATGACGATCAGCACCAGGTCGGCGAGCGATCGCGAGGTGATGCCGACGATCTTGACGTCTTGTCCCTGTTCGGCGGCGGCGATGACCGGGGCGGCGGTGACATCGCCGTAGCCAAGATCGCTGGCCATTGCGTTGCGCACCGAACTACCGCCGCCCGCGCCGGAGATGATCCCGGTGATGTCGAGGCCGTGATTTTTGAAGAAACCCTTCTCGAGCGCGATGCCGTAGGGCGCGCCGGAGGGGTCGTTCTTGTACTGGGTCACGAGGAGATCCGCCGCCTCCACCGGCGAGAGCGATGCAAGAGCAAGCGCCGCGATGATGATGCAGTGAACACGCATACCGTCCTCCGTCAGATAATCTCGGCCGCTTCCCGCTTGGTCCACCCTAACCCGCGCAGCCGCTGCTGCGTACGGAACTATTGCCGCAGGAGCGCGGGAAGTTCCCCGCGGCTGGGCTTTTTTACACCCCTCGTGGATTGGACTACCGGTGACCTCCTGAGACGACTATGGTCGTGTCGCTCATGCTCCTCTGTTTGACGAGGGCAAAGAGCGTGGCGGCGTTGGCGGGATGCAGCCTGATGCAGCCGTGGGAAGCGGGGCCACCGAGGCGACGGATCTCGTAACTGCCGTGGATCGCGTAGCCGCCGTGGAAGAAGATCGAATGCGGCATGGGCGAGTTGTAATACTCCTTCGAAAACCACGTTCTTTCCATTCGTTGCGGCCGATACGTGCCGCTCGGCGTGCCGTAGCCCGCCCGGCCGGTCGAGAGCACCCAGCGGTAGCGCGGCATGCCATCGACGGAAACCAGCATTTGCTGTGTGCTTTTGTCGATCGAGATGACGACATTCGCGCGGGCAGCGCCTGCGCTCACGCTTAGTATCACGGCGGCAAACGCGGCGCGCAGCAGCGCCCCCCTTGGCGCTTGCCGTCGTGCGCGAAGAGGGGAGCTTCTCGAAATCGCCTTGGCGCGGGAATTCCGGTCCATGCCATAGCCCGTTTTCCGGCCATCCTAACACAACCCCGAGGCCCTCAATGGCGTGGACCGCGGGCTTCCGGTGCAGTAGGTGGAAGGCAGACGGGAAAGTTTATAGGGGCACAACACATGAAGGCTGTTTTCATTGAGCGGTATGGCGGCCCGACGGAGCTGAGATACGGCGAATTGCCGGACCCCGTTGCCGGGCCGGGCGAAGTCGTCATCGATGTGCATGCCGCCAGTATCAATGCCGCGGATTGGAAGGTGCGCGCCGGCCAATATCAACAAGCGAAGTTTCCATTGATCCTCGGGCGCGATTTTTCCGGCGTGATCAGCGCCGCCGGCGATGGGGTCACCGATCTCAAGGTTGGCGATGCGGTGTTCGGCGTTTGCGAGGCGGGCCAGGAGGGCGCTTATGCCGGGAAAATCGCGGTAAAGGCCGCAATCGTCGCGCGGAAGCCCGACACTGTGTCGCACGTCAACGCCGCCGCGTTGGCGCTCGCCGGGCTCACGGCCCTGAGCGCCCTCGAAGACACGCTGAAACTCAAGCCGGGCGAGACGATTCTGATCCAAGGCGGGGCAGGCGGGGTTGCGGGCTTCGCCATTCAGCTCGCCAAGCATATCGGCGCCCGTGTGATCACAACTGCGAGCGCAGCCAACCACGATTACGTGCGAGGCCTTGGCGCCGATGAAATCATCGACTACAACGCGATCGATTTCACTAAAGTTGTGGCCAATTGCGATGCCGTCTTCGATACGGTCGGCGGCGACGTGGCGCAACGCTCCTTCGCGGTGCTCAAGCCTGGCGGGCGGGCCGCCTTTATCGCCTCCGGGGCGCAGGCGCCGAAACCATCACGCGATGATGTGAGCTCGCTTCGGCCTCCGGTTGGGCGGGCCCGCCGGCATCTGGAACGCATCGTCGACCTTGTGCAGGCGAGGGCTGTGCGGCCTCCCGAGATCAAGCTCTACCCATTGTCCGAGGCGAGCGGCGCGCATCGACTGAGTGAGTCGCGCCACTTCCGGGGCAAGCTCGTCTTCAAGGTGCGTTAAGCGGCAATCGATTTGGCTTTAATGCTTCGGCAGGAGCGGGCCGAAGCCGTCGATCTGTCGTCGATGCCGTTCTGGCGCAGCGACTGCGAGGACGAGCGCCGAAAGCTTGCCGCAGAACCTAGGCAAAAGACAACGACGGTGTGCTTGCTCGCCGTCCGCGCCGCAAACACAGGGGATGCGCGCCGCAGTCGCAGCACGGGCCGGTTCCTGGAAGGCTCCGACATGCTAGAATTCTGAAACGACACAAGGAGCAGGCGATGCTGCGCACAGGCAAGGAGCACCTGGAATCGCTGCGTGACGGGCGCGTCGTGTATATCGGCAGCGAGCGGGTCAGCGACGTTACCCGTCACCCCGCCTTTTGCAACGCGGCCATAACTGTCGCCGCGCTCTATGACATGAAGGCGGATCCCGCCAACCGCGAGATTATGAGCTACGAGGAGGACGGCGGCCGCCACTCGATCTATTTCCTGCGCCCGCGCACGCGCGAGGACTTGCAGCGGCGCATGCTGGGGCACCGCCATATCTCCGATCTCACCTTCGGCATGTTCGGCCGTTCGCCCGATCATGTCGCCTCCTTCGTCACCGGGATGGTACTCAAGCCCGACGCACTACCGCCTCCTTGCGCGCACGCCGACAATCTCCTGCGCTACTACCGCCATCTGCGCGACAACGACGTTTACGTCGTCTACGCGGTTGTTCCGCCGCAGGCAGCGCGCAATCCGGAATTCTATCACCGGCAGAATATTCCCATGCCGACGCTGCGCGTGGTGCGGGAAGAAGACGACGGCGTCGTGATCTCGGGCATGAAGATGCTGGCGACAGGGGCCCTCTATGCCAACGAGATCTGGATCGGCAACGTGATTCCACTGGCGCCCGACCAGAAGAAAGAGGCGATCACTTGCGCGGTCCTCTGCAACGCGCCTGGCGTCACGCTGTGGTCACGCAAACCGGCGGTGCTTGGCGCCACCTCCGAATTCGATTCTCCGCTCGCGTGGCGCTACGACGAGAGCGACAGCATGGTGCTGTGCAACAACGTCAAGGTGCCGTGGGAGAAAGTATTCGTGCACGATGATGCGCTGCTCTCGCGCGACATCTACATCAAGACGCCGAGCCATTGTTTCGGTAATCACCAGTCGAACGTGCGCTACTGGTCGAAGATGCGCCTGTTGCTCGGCCTGTGCAACAAAGTCGCGCAGGCGACTGGCGCCGATCAAGTCCCGGCGGTCAAGGAGACGCTCGGAAAGATGGCGGCAGTCGAGAGCACGATCGGCGGACTGGTGCATGGGCAGATCAACGCCTACGAAGCCTGGCCCGAGGATTACGTCTGCTTCAATCGCCGGTTCATGTATGCGGGGCTCGACTGGTGCACGCAGAACTACAGCAGGTTCGTCGACGAGTTGCGCGAGCTCTGCGGCGGCAGCGTGTTCCAGATGCCCGCCGACATCTCGGTCATGGACGACCCGGAGCTTGCCACGCAGTTCTCGACCTACTGGCAGACGCCGCAGGCGGACGCGCTGACCCGCATGAAGCTGTTCAAGCTCGCCTGGGACATGGTGGGCTCCGAGTTCGCCGGCCGCCATTTGCAGTACGAGAAATTCTACGCCGGCGCCACTTTCATCATCCGTAACCATTCCTATCGCGAGACGGATTGGGCCGAGTTCAACAAGCTGGTCGAGGATTTGATGGCGAGCTACGACTATCGTCCTGCGGTCGCTGCGCCGCGGACTATAGATCAAGGATTGTCGCTCGTGCGGCGCCAGTCGGTTCTCTAGTCTGATATTTTGACCTCACAGCACGGGCCGCGACGGCATAGACGATGAAGCTTTTCGAGTGTCAGAACTGCGGCCAGCCGCTCTATTTCGAGAATACAAAATGCGAGAGCTGTGGGCTGCGGCTCGGCTATCTGCCAAAGCAGGAAGTCGTTACGGCATTGGAAGAGGCCGACGGTCTGTGGCGCGCGCTGGCGGCGGAAGACGAGCGATATCGCTTCTGTACCAACGCAGAGCATGACGTCTGCAATTGGCTGGTACCCGCCGAGGCTGCCGAGATTTTCTGCGCCGGGTGCCGCCACAACCGCACCATCCCCGATCTCACCAACCCTGAGAATCTCGTGCATTGGCGCAGGATCGAATATGCCAAGCATCGCCTGTTTTACACGCTGCTGCGGCTGCAGCTGCCGCTCGCAACGAGAGCGGAAGATCCTAACGGGCTCGCCTTTGATTTCGTGTCTAGTCCGGCGGACGGCAAAGGAGGCCACGCGCCGATCATGACCGGCCACGCGGGCGGCCTCATCACGCTCAACCTCGCCGAAGCCGACGCGCCCGAACGCGAACGGCAGCGCAAGTCCATGGGCGAACCCTATCGCACGCTCCTTGGTCATTTCCGGCACGAGATCGCGCACTACTACTGGGATCGCTTGGTGAAGGAATCGCCCGCGATTGAGGAATTCCGGCGCCTCTTCGGCGACGAGCGCGAGGACTACGGCGCGGCGCTCAAGCGGCACTACGCGGATGGGCCGCCGCTCGACTGGGCAGAGCGTTTCGTCACCACCTATGCAAGCGCGCATCCGTGGGAGGATTTCGCGGAAACCTGGGCGCACTATTTTCATGTGGTCGATACGCTCGAAACCGCGTTCGCATTTGGGCTGCGGATGCGGCCCAAGGTGGCTAAAGGCGCGGGCCTCGCCACCGCGATCGACTTCGACCCCTATGCCGCGGAGATGGATCGCATCATCGACGCCTGGTTGCCGCTGACCTTTGCGGTCAACTCCATCAACCGCAGCATGGGGCAGCCGGATCTCTATCCGTTCGTGCTGTCTCCGGCCGCAATCTGGAAGCTGACTTTCATCCACGATCGGATCCATGCTGCGGGGGAGGGCGAGGCGCGCGACTCCGAACACAGCGCGATCCGTGCCATCGTGGCGGGACTCAAACGCGCGGTCGGCTCCCCGCAATCCACGACGTAACGTGATTGAAGCACCAGTCCGGGGGTTCGTCGTCGAAACCCGGTCCGAGAATTGCACAGAGAACTGGGTAATATGCGACGGCCTTAGTGTGGCACAGCAGCCTATGTCGATCCTCGCCAGTCTCCATCATGTCACGCGCTACCGCTACGATCGGCTGGTGGCGCTGGCGCCGCAGGTCATCCGGTTACGCCCGGCTCCGCACTGCCGCACGCGCATCGAGAGCTATTCGCTTAAGGTCACGCCGGCGCAGCACTTCGTGAACTGGCAGCAGGATCCAAATGGAAACTGGCTCGCGCGCTTCGTCTTTCCGGAAAAGACGCGCGAATTCACCATCACGGTCGATCTCGTCGCTGACATGGCCGTGATCAATCCCTTCGATTTTTTTGTCGAGCCGTTCGCGGAAACTTTTCCCTTCGCCTATCCCGCCGAGTTTGCCGAGGAGCTTGCGCCCTATCTCGACGCCGAGCCCGCCGGTGCGCGGCTCTCCGCGTTCCTTGCCTCGATCCCGCGCGAGCGCAAGAGCACCGTGGATGTCCTGGTTAATCTCAATCAGCGCCTGCAACACGAGATCCGCTACATCGTTCGGATGGAGACGGGCGTGCAGGCGCCCGAGCAAACATTGGCGCTAAGCGCGGGCTCGTGTCGCGACAGCGCGTGGTTGCAGGTACAAATCTTGCGGCATTTGGGGCTCGCGGCGCGATTCGTGTCGGGCTACCTGATCCAATTGCGCCCCGACATGGCCTCGCTCGAGGGTCCCGCCGGCGCGGCGCAGGACTTCGCCGATCTGCATGCTTGGGCCGAGGTCTATGTGCCTGGCGCCGGCTGGATCGGGCTCGACGCCACGTCCGGGCTCCTCTGCGCCGAAGGTCATCTGCCGCTCGCCGCCACGCCGCATTTTCGCGCCGCGGCCCCCATCAGCGGCTCGGTCGAGCCCGCGGAAGTGACCTTCTCCTTCGACATGAGCGTCACGCGAATGGCCGAAACGCCGCGCGTCACCTACCCGTTCTCGGAGGCGGCATGGCGCGCGCTCGACGCACTCGGGGAAAAGATCGACCGCGATCTCGCAGAGGGCGACGTGCGGCTGACCATGGGCGGCGAGCCGACCTTCGTGGCGGCGGACGACTATCAATCGCCGGAATGGAACACCGATGCGGTAGGTCCCACGAAGCGCAGCCGCGCCGATGAGCTGATCCGCCGTTTGCGGCGTCGCGTCGCGCCAGGCGGTCTCCTCCATTACGGCCAAGGTAAATGGTATCCCGGCGAGCAACTGCCGCGCTGGGCTTTCGGCCTTTATTGGCGGCGCGACGGCAAGCCGATTTGGAATAACGCTGAAGTGACTGCAGCGGAAACCGCCTCGCATCGGGCATCTGTCGATGACACGCAGCGCTTCACGCAAGCGCTCGCGAAGCGTCTTGGGTTCGACACTGCCTACGTGCAGCCAGCGTTCGAAGATCCGACCGCGCGGCTGTTTCATGAAAGCGCGCTACCCGAGAACATCGACCCGGCCGATCCCAAGCTCGATGATCCGATCGAGCGCGAGCGCCTCATGCGCGTCTTCGCGAGGCCGCTCGGCACGCCCGTGGGTTACGTGCTGCCGCTTAAGCGGTCGGCCTCGCAAGCCGAAGCTCGTTGGGTGAGCGAGTTTTGGCAAACGCGACGGCAACGGCTGTTTCTCGTGCCCGGCGAGGCGCCGATCGGCGCGCGCCTGCCGCTTGCCGCGTTGCCCCATCTGGGCAGGGCTGATTACCCGCACCTCGTGCCGCCGGATACCATGGCCGAGCGCGAGCAATTGGCTGATCCGCAATTCGTCGCCGAGCCAGTGAGTGCTCCCCGTGAACGCGACGCCCGCAGTATCTTCGAGTGTAGTGGCGGGCGAGGGACCTCGGCATCCGCGCTCGCCGCGTCGTCTTCCGGGGCAGTGCGAACTGCGCTGACGGTCGAGCGGCGCGAGGGGCGATTGTGCGTGTACATGCCGCCGCTCGAGCGGCTCGAAGACTATCTCGAGCTGGTGGCCGCGATCGAAGTGGCAGCAGGCGAGCTCGACACGCCCATCCACCTCGAAGGCTATGAGCCGCCCGCGGACGCGCGCCTCAACGTCATCAAGGTCACACCTGATCCCGGCGTGATTGAGGTGAACGTCCGCCCTGCCGCAAATTGGCGCGAGACGGTCGAGCTTACGCACACGCTCTACGAGCAAGCGCGCCTGTGCCGGCTCGGCGCTGATAAATTCATGATTGATGGCCGCCACGTCGGCACTGGTGGCGGCAATCACGTCGTGTTGGGAGGACCGACCGCCGCCGATAGTCCGTTCCTGCGCCGGCCCGACCTGCTCAAGAGCCTCATCCTCTATTGGCAGCGGCATCCCTCGCTGTCTTACATGTTCTCCGGTCTGTTTATCGGTCCGACCAGCCAAGCTCCGCGTATCGACGAGGCACGCGATGACCAGCTCTACGAGCTGGAAATCGCGCTCGCGATGGTGCCGGCGCCGGACCAAGGCACCCCGCCGCGCCCGTGGCTAATCGACCGCTTGTTTCGCAACCTTCTCGTCGACGTGACCGGCAACGCGCACCGCGCCGAAATTTGCATCGACAAGTTGTTCTCGCCAGAAGGTCCGGCTGGACGCCTCGGGCTGGTCGAGTTCCGCTCGTTCGAAATGCCGCCGCACCCGCGCATGTGCCTGGCACAACAGCTGCTCGTGCGCGCGCTGATCACCTGGTTCTGGCGCGAGCCGCAACGCGGCTCCCCTCTGCGCTGGGGCACGGCGCTGCATGACCGATTCATGCTGGAGCATTTCGTCTGGCAGGACTTTCTCGGAGTCTTGGAAGACCTGCGCGGCGCCGGATACGATTTCGATCCGCAGTGGTTTCAGGCCCAACGCGAATTTCGCTTTCCGTTCTATGGCGCCGTCACCCATGGCGGCGTCACGTTTGAATTGCGTCATGCCCTCGAGCCCTGGCATGTGCTGGGCGAAGACGCCACTGCGGGCACCACCACGCGCTCCGTCGACTCCTCCGTCGAACGGCTGCAAGTGCGGGTCGAAGGTTTCAATGCCGCCCGCCATGCCGTCGCGTGCAATGGACGGCGCGTTCCGTTGAGCCCGACCGGGCGCGCCGGCGAATACGTCGCGGGTGTGCGTTTCAAGGCATGGAAATTATCGGCCGGATTGCACCCGACCATCGATGTACATGCCCCGCTCACCTTCGACATTTTCGATTTGTGGAGCGGCCGCTCGCTCGGCGGCTGCCTCTACCATGTCGCGCACCCGGCCGGACTCAACTACGAGACGCCGCCCATAAACGCGTATGAGGCCGAGGCGCGGCGGTTGGCGCGTTTCCAGGATCTCGGCCACACGCCGGGTCCTTACGAGTTGGCGCAAGAAGAACGCACGCGCGAGTATCCGATGACACTCGACCTGCGGCGGCCACCTCATGTCTGAAAGCCGTACGGCCGGACAAGGCGAGGACGTCTTCGAAGCAAGCGACGTCGAGCCGCTGCTATCGGGCTATCGTTCGCTGCCTGGCATTTTCGATGAGATGGTGGACCGCGACGGGCGCGTGCGCGCCCATTGGCAGCCGCTGCTCGCCATGCTCGCCCGAATGGGTCACCAAGAGCTTACCCGCCGCTTCGCCGCCGCCGATCGCCACTTGCACGACTCCGGCGTGTTCTATCGCGTCTACGAGGACGCATCGGGGGCGGAGCGGCCGTGGCCGCTCAGTCACGTGCCGCTCCTGATCAACAGAGGAGAATGGCAGACGCTCAAGGCTGGACTGATCCAGCGCGCCGAGCTGCTCGAGGCGGTGCTCGCCGATGCTTATGGTCCGGCCAATCTCGTACGCGATGGCAAGCTGCCGGCGGTGTTAATTGCCGGCAATCCGGAATTCCTGCGGCCGCTGGTGGGGGTTGCCCCGCGGGGCGGCGCGCATCTGCGGTTTTACGCCGTCGACATCGGGCGCTCGCCGGACGGCAATGCTGCGCGTGCCGATGTCGCGCCGATCGACGGTGTCATCTTTGCATCGGGCGGCCAGCGCCTGGAAGTGTCCGTGAGCGTGACGCCCGGGACGGAGTAGGCCCAGATCAGCGTCGCCGAAATCCGCCTGTCCGGCATGGCGCCATCGCGCGTTGAAGGTCCGCGTAAGCTCGCTTAATGGTTCACGCGGGCGATTGCGGTGCTATTCCGCCGCCTGCTGGAACGTAAGCACATCGTTGCGCCGGTCGAGATCGATGATCTTGCCGTCCTTGATCACCCATGAAAGATGCTTGCCGCCCTGCAGCACGGTGATGTCGGCGATCGGGTCCTTGTTGAGAACGATGAGGTCGGCGAGCCTGCCGGGAGCGAGCTCGCCGACCTGGCCTTCTAGGCCGACCGCATAAGCGTTATCGCGGGTCGCGGCGACGATCGCCTCCATTGGCGTGTAGCCGCCATACTTGACGAAGATTTCGAGCTCCTTGGCGTGCAGATCGCCATGCGGCGTGAACGAATTGTTGCCGGTATCAGTCCCGACCAGGAGCTTGATGCCGAGCTTGCGCGCTTTGTGCATCAGCTCGCAAAGGAGATCGAAGTGCCGCTTCATGCGGCTGATGTCGAGTTGCACCTGCTCGGCGGTGATCTTTTGGCCGAGCTCGACCACGACGGCCAGAAATGTGGCGGTCGGAATGATTGGCATGCCGGCCTTGGCCACGGCCTCGAGATCGCGGTCGGTGGCGAGATCGGCGTGAATGATCCAATCGACGCCGGCCTCGGCGGCGGCGCGCGTCGACCCGGCACCGCGCGAATGGATGCCGACGCGCAAGTTACGCCGATGCGCTTCCGCCACGACCGCCGTAATTTCCTCTTTAGCCAGCATCTGCGATTCGCCCGAGCGGCTATCCGCCATCTTGATGAAATTGACGGCGTGCTTGCTCTGCCGTCTGACCTCGGTCACCATCTCGTCCGCGGTATTGCAAAGCTTGCCGACCGAGTGATCGGGCGTTCCCTCCCACGAGGGTTCATCGTCTTCGATGCAGCCGTAGGTCACGATCATGCGGCCGGCGACGTACATGCGCGGCCCCTCCAACAGCCCGAGCTTGATGGCGTCACGCACGCCGACGTCGGTGAACCACGTGCCGCCCGGGACCGAGATGCTGGTGACGCCGGAGCGCAGCACCTTCTGCACGCTACGCGCTGACTTGAGCGTGGAGAATTCCGGCCGCGTCGTGCCTCTGCCTTTGCCCTCGCCCTTGATGACCGGATAGCCGTAAGAGACGTGGCAATGCGCATCGATGAGCCCGGGCATGATCCACTGTCCGCCCGCGTCGATCACCTCGACGCTCCTGCGATCCTCGAGCGCGACATCGGGAGGAAGCGCGCCCACGCTCTTGATGCGGTTGCCCTCGATAATGATGGCATCGTTGCGCGAAGGCGGCCTGCTGGAGCCGTCGATTAAGGTGCCGTTGCGGACCACCAGGGTTTTGCTCATGGATACCTCCCGCTCGCGTTCTATCGTGCAGACGTTACCCCCAAACCGGCGGGCCTCTCAACCGCAGTACGCTCTTGCTGACCCTTCGTTCTCCGAAGGTCGTCGGGGCTGACTTTCTTCGGGATGCTGCTACGACCGTTGTGAGGTCAAACCGGATGGGCTTACTATCGCGCAGAGAGAAGGAAAATGCGCCATGGCAGAAAAACAATACGATCGGTCTACGCAGGATCTCGGCAATATCGTCAATCTCGGGCACGTCAATGTCTGCATCAGCGACCAGCGTCTGGCAACGCAGTATTACATCATCGGCCTCGGTCTTACGCGCGATCCCTTTCTCAACACTGGCGCCGGCAACATGTGGGTCAATGTCGGAGTGAGCCAATTCCATTTGCCGACCGGCCAGCCCGACGTGCTGCGCGGCGTCACCGGCCTGATCGTCCCGGACCGCGCCGCGTTGCTTGGCCGTTTGACGGAGCTGCGCAAGCCGCTGCAAGGAACCAAGTTCGATTTCCGGGAAAGCAACGACTGCGTCGAGACCGTTTGCCCTTGGGGTAATCGCATCAACGTGCATGCGCCGGATGAGAGCCGCTTCGGCCGCGTCGTGCTGGGCATGCCTTATATCGCGTTCGACGTGCGTCCTAGCACGGCTGAGCGCATCGCGCGCTTCTATCGCGAGGTCATGGGCGCGCTCGCGACGGTAGTCCAGAACGCAGACGCACCTAAAGCCTGCGTGCAAGTGGGCGAGAGACAATACTGGTATTTCCGCGAGACCGACGCGCCGGAAAAACCCTACGACCGGCACCACGCCCAGTTCTACATCGCCAATTTCTCCGGTCCCTATCGGCGGCTTAAAGCGCTCGGTCTCATCACCGTGGAGGTGAACGAACACGAGTATCGGTTCAAGGACGTGATCGATCTCGATACGCGCGAAGTGCTATTCACCGTGGAGCACGAGGTGCGCAGCCAGACCCATCCGCTCTATGGCAGGCCGCTGGTGAACCGCAATCCGGCGCAATCGAACCGCAACTACAGGCCGGGCCACGACAGCATGTCTTGGGCCATGGCATGACCCCGGTACCGCAATCCCAGTGATGGCGACGCGACGCGCTCTGGTGATCGGCGGTTCGCTCGGCGGGCTGTTCGCCGCACTTCTCCTGCGCAGCGCCGGCTGGAGCGTGGTCGTATTCGAGCGCAATCCCGAGGACCTCACGGGCCGTGGCGCCGGGCTGAGCACGCATCCGCAGCTCATCGATGTGCTGCGGCGCGTCGGCGTCGATTTCGGTGAGTCGATGGGCGTCAAGCTCGATACATTCATTTTCCTCGATCGCAGCGGCAAGACCTATCTCGAGGCGAAAACGGTGCGCACCATGAGCTCGTGGGGCCGTCTCTATCGCTCGTTGCGCGACCTGCTGCCGCCGCACAGTTACCGGCTCGGCATGTCGCTGCGCCATGTCGAGCAGGACGCCGCCTCGGTCGGCGCGATCTTTACCGACGGCTCGCGCATTGACGCAGACCTGCTCGTCGGCGCCGACGGCGTGCGCTCCACGGTGCGCGAGCAATTTCTGCCGGAGGTTGCGCCCAACTACGCTGGCTATGTCGCATGGCGGGCAATGCTGGACGAGAGCGAGATCCCGCCCGCCATTCGGGCGGAAGTTTTCGAGCGCTACACCTTCTGTCTCCCAGAAGGCGAGCTGTTTTTGGCCTATCCCGTTCCGGGGCGCAACAACGAGACGCAGGTCGGTCGCCGCGCCTACAACATCGTCTGGTATCGCCCGACCACCCCCGCTGCCTTGGCTGATCTTTGCACCGACGCGCAGGGCCAACACCACGGCAGCGCGATCCCGCCACCGTTGATTCGGTCGGACGTGCTCGCCGCCATCAAGGCGACGGCGCGCGCGCTGGTGGCGCCCCAGGTCGCCGAGATTTTTGCCCGCGCAGAGCCGTTCTTTCAGCCGATCTTCGATCTCGAGTCCCCCCAGATCGTGTTTGGACGCGTCGCGTTATTGGGCGATGCTGCCTTCGTGGCCCGGCCGCATGTGGGCGCCGGCGTTACGAAGGCGGCGTTGGACGCGGTGAGCCTCGCCGACGCTACGGTAGGGCAGGGCGTCGCGGCCGCTCTACTGCAATATCAGCGCGAACAGCAGCCCTTCGGGCGCGGCCTCGTCGCGCTCGGCCGCCAAGAGGGCGCCTATCTTTCCGCGCAGCTCAAGCCGCCAGATCAGCGCACCGCGGCGGAGCTCAAGCGGGACGTCAAGGACGTGCTGCTCTCACATCAATTGCGCAGCGAAAGCCTGCGCGATGTGCTGGCGGCTTCCCGGCGTGCGGTGTGAGCCAAGGAGCTGCGGATCAGCCAAGTCTCCACTCAGTCCCGCGTAAGCGGGAATCCAGGGGCCAAGGCCTGGATCCCCGCTTGCGCGGGAACCAACGGGGTCTTGCAGGTTAAACCGTAATCCGGTCGATCTCGGCCAAGTCTTCCGGCGAGAACGTCCGGCCGGCGACGCGTACATTCTGCTCGACCTGCTCCGGCGTGGTGGCGCCGGCGATGACGCTCGCGACCACGCCGTCACGCAACAACCAATTCAACGCCAGCTCGAGGAGCGTATAGCCGCGCCCTGCCTCGAGCTCGCCGACGATACGCCAGTTGCGCTCGCTGGCGAAGCGCTCCGCGTGCCGCGCATTCTTCGACAGGCGCGATCCCGGCGGCGGCGTGGCGCCCGGCTTGTACTTGCCGGTCAGCATCCCGCTGGCGAGCGGAAAATACGGCAATATCGATAATCCAAGCGCTTGCGCGGTGGGCTTGAGCTCGCGCTCGATGTCGCGCACGAGCAGGCTGTACTCGTCCTGACAGGACACGAATGCGGCAAGGCCATGCCGCCGCGCCACCTTCTGCGCCTCGACCATCTGCTGCGCGGATAGATTCGAGCAGCCGATATAGCGCACCTTGCCGGCATGCACGAGCTCATCGAGCGCGCGTAGCGTCTCCTCGATCGGAGTCTGCGGATCCGGCCGATGTAGTTGGTAGAGGTCGATCCAATCCGTGTTGAGCCGCTTCAGGCTCGCCTCAACCGCTCGCATGATGTAGGAGCGCGACGCGCCTTTGAGATCGCCCTTATCGTCCATCGGGAGACCGAATTTGGTCGCAAGCACAATCTGTTTGCGCTTTGGTCCAAGCAGGCGTCCGAGCTCCTCCTCCGAGCTGCCTCGGTTGCCGTAGCTGTCGGCGGTGTCGATCAGGTTGATGCCGAGTTCGATCGCCTTGTGCACGACGCGGCCGGTCGCCGCAAAATCGATGCGGCCGCCGAAATTGTTGCCGCCGAGCCCGACGATGGAAACCTCGAGCGCGGACGCGCCGAGTCTGCGCTTGCGGAGAGGCATCCCGCTCACTGGGCCGGCGTGAGGCCGAGAATGTTCCGAGCCTCGTCGGGGGTTGCGATCTCGCGACCGAGCCCGCGTGCAATGCTCGCTATGCGCTCCACCAGGACGGCGTTATTTTTGGCGAATCCGCCGGGCGCCACATAGGGATTGTCCTCGTAGCCGACGCGAACATGTCCGCCGAGCGCGACGGCAAGCGCGAGAATCGCCCACTGTTTTTCCGGGTTCATGACGCTGACGTTCCAGATGCAGTCGCGCGGAAGATTATCGACCATGAACTGGAGCGCTCGCTCGGTCGGCGGCGTCCAGGTGCCGCCCGGCCAGCCGATGAATAGGGTGACGTAAGTCTTCTCCCTGAGGTAGCCTTGCTTGCGCACGAAGTCGAGGTGCCAGAACGCGCCGGTCGTGAAGCACTCGCACTCGAGCTTCACTTTATGCTCCTCCGCGGCCTTCGCGTAGGCGATGAGTTCCTCCACCGGATGAATCGCCATCATGCGCTTGGGCGGCAGCCAAGGCTCGGGTTGAAAATATTCGTCGTGCGCGTTGAAGCAGACCGCCATCATGTCGGGCGCGAGCTCCATCAGCTTGATTTTTTCTTCGATGCGCGCCGACGCCACGCCGAACTGCATGATCGGATCGACCTTGTTCAGGATCGCCTCCTGCAGGCGCTTCCAGTCGTCGTGATGGATGCTTGAGACCTGCCGGCCGTCCGCCTGAATCGTCTCCTCGAGGGTGCGGCGGCCGTGGACGTGCGCGATCGCGGCGCCGGCGTTCACGGCGTCGATATATTGCTGCGCGACCCCGCGGATGTTCTCCTGCGGCGGGCACAGATGGTTATGCGGATAGGACGTGCGCGAGTCGCAGGCGACGGTGATGATCAGCTTTTCCATCGGCGCTCCTGTTGGTTTTTCCCGCCGTCATGCGCGGGCCTGATCCGCGCATCCAGCCTTTTTCGAAAGAAGATGGATTGCCCGATCAAGCCCGGCAATGACGAAATTCAGAGTCATGACTCCCCGACTTTCACAATCTTGTTCGACCCGGCCGCTTCGATGATTGCGTCGAAGACCGACATTCCGTGCAGCACGTCCTCGATCGGCACCGGGTAGGGCTTGCGCTCGCGGATAGCACGCGCAAATGCGGTAAGCTCCGCGCTGAGCATGTTGAAGCCCGCGTGGTCGTGCGTCTCGTCGGGCGGCGCGACCACCGCTCCGGTCGGGGGCTCATCCGATGTCGGCACGAACCGGAGCGCCTGCAGGTTGGGCCTGGAAATCTCCACCAACCCCTTGCTGCCGTAGAGCGTGAAGGAAAAATTCGTCGCCGTCGCGACGGAGCAGAAGATGAGGCCAGTCGCGCCACCGTCGAATCGCAGCATCACGGTCGTCGTATCATCGTTGGGGCCGGGAAGAGTGCGCGCGGTTACACAGCGTACGTCATGCACCCGACCGGCAAACTCGATCATGTGATCGAGAGCGTGCACGCCCACCGCAGTCAGCGCTCCGCCGGGCGCCTCTTCAGGCGCGGCGCGCCAATTGTCCGGCGCAACGAACTGCGCCGTGCTGGTGGTATGCTGCGCCACCGTGGCGACCACGCGACCGAGCCGCCCCTGCGCGAGCCGCCGTCGCAGCTCGACGATTGAAGGATGAAAGCGCCGGCAGTAGCCGACGGCCAGCACCACGCCGGCCTTGCGCGCCGCCGCGACCGCCCGATCGGCGCCGGCGCGATTGAGCGTGATCGGTTTCTCGACATGGATGTGCTTGCCCGCCGCGGCGGCCGCGACGATTTGCGCCTCGTGTTGGCTGTGGGGCGTGGCGAGGACGACCGCGTCGATTTCAGGATCGGCCAAAAGCTCCTCGTAACTCTTGGCGAGTGGCACGCCGTGGGTGCGACAGAAATCGTCCGCCGTTCCGCGCGTGCGCGTGTAGCCGCGTACGAAGGATAGCTCTGCGCCTTTGCCCTGGACCGATGCGACGAGCGAGCGTCCCCAGCGCCCTAGTCCGATGATTGCGGCACGGATCGGCATCGGCCTGATTGCGCGGCTACTGAATCTTCAGCCCCGCTTGGTCGATGATCGCCTTATGCGTTGCAGGGACTGCGTGGCACGCGGCATACGCGACATGGGGCTTTCCTCGCGGACGTATTTTGTCCAATGATTATGGCAGTCCTTTCCGCCGCCGTCATGCGGCGGGATTTTGTCCGCGCACGCCGATCGTCCCTCAACCGGATCGATGACCGATAGCTTCGACACCATCATCATTGGCGGCGGCGCAGCCGGTTGCGTGCTGGCCAATCGGCTCTCGGCACGATCGGGCGCGAGCGTGTTGCTGCTCGAGGCCGGGCCTGACACGCCGCCGGGCCAAGAGCCGGCCGACGTGCTCGATACCTACGCGACCTCCTATTACAACGATTCCTATTTCTGGCCCGGGCTCAAGGTGCATTGGCGCCGCAAGGACAACTCTCCGGCGATGAGCTTCCTGCAGGGGCGCATCATGGGCGGCGGCTCCTCCGTGATGGGCATGGTCGCATATCGTGGAACACCCGACGATTATGCCGAATGGGAGGCGCAGGGCGCTTCCGGCTGGGGCTGGTCCGATGTGCTGCCCTACTATCGCAAGCTCGAGAACGATCTCGATTTTTCAAGTGAACTGCACGGCCGCGATGGCCCGGTCCCGATCCGCCGCACCAAGGCGGAAGACTGGGCGCCGCTCGCGAAGGCGGTGCATGCCTTCGCGCAAGAGCGGCAGATCCCGTTCATCGCGGACATGAATGCGGATTTTTGCGATGGCTACGGCGCCGTGCCCATGAGCAACTGGCCGCACAAGCGCGCGTCCGCGGCGATCTGCTATCTCGATCCGGCGGTGCGCGCGCGCTGCAATCTGAGGATCGTCAACGGTGCCGCCGCGACCGGCCTCGTATTCGAGGGCCGGCGCGCCACCGGCGTGAGTGTCCGTCTCGATGGACAGGAGAAAACAATGCCCGCGCGCGAGATCATTCTCGCGCTGGGCGGCCTGCATTCGCCGGCGCTTCTGATGCGCGCGGGGTTAGGGCCGGCCGGCCACCTGCGCGAGCGCGGCATCGAAGTGCGCGCGGATTTGCCCGGCGTCGGCGAAAATCTCTCGAACCATGCCATCATATTTATCGGCTTGCTGCAGCATCGCCATCACCGGCAGGCCGCTTCCGTGCGGCCGCATCCAATGACCGCATGGCGTTACTCCTCCGGGCTTGCCGGTGCGCCCGCGACCGACATGTACATCAACGTGCAGTGTAAGACCTCGTGGAGTGCGCTCGGCGCGCAAGTCGCCAACTTGGCGCCCACGCTGCTCAAGCCGATGGCGCGCGGACGCGTGTCGCTCACGGCGGGCGCCGCCTCACCGCCCTGCGTCGAGTTCAATTTCCTCGGCCACGAGCTCGACCTTGCACGCTTCATGCAGAGCTTCCGCCGGGCGGTCGACATCCTGGCGCACGAGAAAGTACGGGCGATGAGCGGCGTGACCTTTCCGGTGAAGTTCGACGACCGGCTGCGGCGCCTCAACCGGATCACCCCGGCCAACCGGATCAAGAGCGCGCTCATCGCCGCGCTCATCGATGTTGTGCCGCCGCTCGCCGGCCCGATCTTCTCGACCTTGGCGGATCGGCGCGTCGATCTTGCCGCGCTCATCGCGGACGATGCGGCGCTTGCCGAGCACATTCGCCAGAACGTCGCCGGCATGTTTCATCCTGTGGGCACATGCCGCATGGGCAGCGCGAACGACCGCCATGCGGTGGTCGATGCGGTGGGGCGCTTGCACGGGATCGGGGGGTTGCGCGTTGTCGACGCCTCGATCATGCCGACTGTGCCGCGCGGCAACACCAATATTCCGACCATCATGGTGGCGGAGAAAATTTCGGACCAAATCATGTCCGCGAGTGTCTGCCCATAGCGGCTAGCGTCCGAAGTTATTCAGCAATGATGCGGTTAACTCGCTGTCATCACCTTGACGTGCCCGCCATCATCCGTCAGTGTCGGTTCCCAAAATATGGGCAAGCGTTAGCGCTGGGGAAAGATGGCGGACAATGGCGCGGAACCTCAATCGGCTTTCAGTGAAGTTTGTGGAGAGCAAGCGACACAAGCCGGGAATGTATGCCGATGGGGGCGGCTTGTACCTTCGGGTTGCAGACGGTCGCAGCAAGCAGTGGATATTCCGATACGTCGTCAACGGGCGCCTTCGCGATATGGGCATCGGCCCCTGTCATACGCTTGATCTGGCAAAGGCGCGGG
>Ga0126384_10000055_pt1 | contig 42881 bp, 42 predicted proteins | sample PanSoiMetPlot_36_FD_92543 | JGI IMG/M metagenome (GOLD analysis project Ga0126384, IMG submission 92543) | Tropical forest soil microbial communities from Panama - MetaG Plot_36 | ecosystem: Environmental > Terrestrial > Soil > Tropical forest > Bulk soil | place: Panama | collected 2016-02-17 | reverse complement strand
CGACCAGAGACAGTGCGACCACCAGACCGAACGCGACCTCCCCTGCCAGGGAAGAGATGGGGTCTCCCGTGGGCCAGAGCATCGCGGTCAGGCCCAGCGCCATCAGCAGGTCCGCCGCATGGCGGGCGGCGTTCAGCCCGGCCGCGGCCCGGCTGGCCTGGACCAGCCGGGCCGCGCACTGGGCTGCCACCGCGAGGAGCACGAGCGCGGACGCCGTCTGGATCCAGACGGCGCTAGCGGCGGCAGACCCGCTCACGCCGGACGCCGGTGGTCGGGCAGCGGCGCGTGCCCGTCGTGGTAGATGAACGAAGCGATGCTGCTTCCGTCCTCCTCCCCCCGGCCGAGGGGCGTCAGGTCGAGGTAGTTGTACACGCTGAGCACCGCCTCCGCGCCGCGTCCGTACGTCGAGTACGTGTGGAAGATCCGGTCACCATCGCGGAGAAAGACGCTCAGGCCCCAGGTCTCGCCGCTCGTGAGGTAGGGCAGCGCGGCCTCGATCAGCTCCGCCTTGCTGCGGTAGTTGTACTCGACCGGCGCCATCGCCTCGTCCTGCGTCGCCTGGAAGTCGTAGTTGAAGTCGCCGCCGAACGAGGAGTACCAGGGCAGGGTCCACCCCATGCGGGCCTTGAACGGCTCGATCCTGGACAGGGGCGCGCGCGACACCAGCGCGAACGACGTGTCGCGGGCGTGCAGGTGGGCGAGGTGGCCCACGCTGTCGGCCATGACCGAGCATGAGTTACAGCCCTCGTCCCACTCGGGGTCGAACATGAAGTGGTAGACGATGAGCTGCCGCCGGCCCTCGAACAGTTCGCGCAGGCCGACCCTGCCCCTCGGTCCCTCGAAGACGTACTCCTTGCCGATCTCCACCATCGGAAGCCGCCTGCGCTCCGCGCTCAGTTCGTCCTTGGCCCGGGTTGCGGCCTTCTCCCTGGCCAGCAGCGCCCGCCGAGCCACCAGCCACTCCTCTCGCGTCACGACCATCGGGTTCTCCATCGTTTGCTCCTCCGAAATCGGTGAGTGAGCACGAGGTGCTCCACTCATATAGACCGGTGGCGGCGGCGGAACTCGCCGGCTCAGGCCGAGGATCTCACCGTGCCCCATCGAGACCATCAGCAGGAGTCCGGTGAGGACGCGGACCGTCGTGGCGTCGGGTGCATCGGGCAGTCCCGTGAGGAAGGCGTCCGTCGCGTCGTAGACCGCGCTGGCGTAGGCCCGGACGCCGGCCAGGTTGAGTCGAACGGTTCCCCCCCATGCCGGCCAGTCGATCGGAGCTCCAAGCCAGGGCAGCGGGTCGAGGCCGGTGCGGCCCGCCCACGTCGAGAGCGCGAGCGGGCTCCGGGCCGCGAGCACGCCGTTCACGCCGATGTCCTCGCAGAGGATGGCCCGCGCGTAGCAGGCGGCCCCGGACGCTGCGGCATCAGGTGGGCACTGCCCGACAGCCTCGTCGAGGAGCTGGTGCGCCTGGAAGAACTGCCAGCGAAGCAGCGCGGCCGCCGGCCCGTTCACGCCCCAGGCCGGGTCACGGGCAGGTCGAACCGGGCAAAGACCCGCGTGTCCCGGAAGTGCGTGATGGCCGCGATCGCGCCCTGGCGGACGGTCAAAACCTGGATTGCGTGCGCCTCCAGGAAGCCGCGCTCTGGGATTGGGCGGTAGACGGCGAACGCCGGCTGGGCGTTCGCAGCCGTAGGCACGAGCCGGAGGTGGTCCGCTCGCGGGCCGCCCGGCGGCCAGATCCAGCTGAAGAAGGCCCGAATTGCCGCGTGTCCCGCGTACCAGTGCGGCCATGGCGGCATGGCGACGACAGCGTCCTCCCTGAGGAGCGCGACGAGCCCGTCGACGTCGGCGGCGTCCCAGACCCGGAGGAACCGGTCCACCAGCCGGCGCTGGCGCTCGTCCTGGGCCGGCAGGGCGCCGGGCCGGCCGTCCGGGAACCGCCTCTCGATCGTCGACCGAGCACGCAGGAGCGCGCTGTTGACCGACGGCACGGAGCTGTCCAGCAGCCCCGCCGTCTCGGCCGCGGACCAACCCATCACGTCTCGCAGCAGCAGCACCGCCCGCTGGCGTGGGGACAGGTTCTGGATGGCCGCCACGAAAGCCAGCTGGACCGCCTCCCGCATCTCGTACCTAGCGTCCGGCCCTGGCGCCGGATCGGGAACACCCTCGAGTGCCGCATCCGGGTATGGCTCCAGCCAGGGGATCTCGGTCGCCGGCTCGCCGCGCGGCATCTCGACCGCCGGTGGGCCCACCGCCTCGGGCAGGACGCGCCGGGCACTGGCCCGGCTGGCGAGCGCGTTGAGGCAGGCGTTCGTCGCGATCCGGTAGAGCCAGCCGCGCACCGAAGTGCGGCCCTCGAAGCGATCCACGGCCCGCCAGGCACGCAGGAACGTCTCCTGCACCAGGTCCTCGGCGTCGTCGAGCGAGCCAAGCATGCGGTAGCAGTGGAGTCGGAGCTCCGGCCGGTACGGCTCCGCGAGCTGCTGGAACGCGTCGCGGTCGCGCCTCTTAGCCGCGTCCAGGAGGTCGGGAGGCATCTGCTCAGTCAGCATGAGAATAATGACCGGCGGCGGGGCCGAGACTCATCGCCCGAGGTGGGACCGCCGCGGAGCCCACCGGCCGGGACACCCGCGTACAGGCTCGACGTGGCGATGACCACGAAGTAGGCAGCCGGCTGAGGCGGTTTCGCTACCGACTCGACGACGCTATCCAGGCCGCAATCTGGGCACGCGAGTTAAAGCCGAGCTTGTTCAAGACGCTGCGGACGTGGGTCTCCACCGTGTGCTCCGATATGAACAGGCGGACTCCGATCTGCTTGTTGCTCAGACCATCGGCGATCAACCGTGCGACGTCCGCTTCTCGCTTCGCCAGCACGTCACGGCCCGCATCTCTGGCGGATGCCGCCGCCGCGTGCGCCGGCTCGCCAAGCGCCAGCCCGATGGCCGCCTCTCGGCTCAATCGGCTTCCGTTGCTGAACTCGGTCTCGAACTTCGATGCTCCGAGCGCTGCAATCGCTGAGTCTTTGGCCTGAGCGAGCAGGGGCCTCAGCTATGCGGCTGCCACGAATGACGCCCAGCGAGCGGCCTTTATCGCAGCTGCGAATTATCCATCCGCGGTTCTGGCATCGCGCGTCGAGGCCGTCTACGCGATAGTCGTCCTGTCGTTTGCAATTCTCGTGATCAGTCTCGTCATGCTCAGGGGAGTCTTCAACAGGGCCACGGCTTATCTGGGCCTGGCCACTGGATATTGTTTGTCGGCTACAGGCTCTACAGGCTTGGCCTGCTGATTCCTGCTTAGAAGAAGCCCCTTAGTCCGAGCGGTAGTCAAAGGTGGTGGCGAAACCGCAGCGGCCGTGGAACTCGAAGGTCAGGGGGTCGTCGTCAACCCTCAGGATCTCATGCACGAGCTCCTCGCCGGGCCGGTCATGGCCAGGGATCCCGCAAGACACGATCTCGTCCGAGACAAAGGGCGTCCGCGCCTCGACTAGAACGGCGTCGCCGGCCCGTATCTGCTGACGTCCCCGCTCGTGCATCACCGCGATCTCGGCTGGACGGACGCCGTACACGTCCTTGATCGCTGGCGTGTAGTTGCGGCTCGGCGTGCCTCCGGCACGGCCCAGGAAGATTTCGGCAAGGGCCGTTTGGCCCGCGTCATCGGCGCGCTGATCCACGTAGAGGCGGACGCGCCAGGGGACGCCAGGCTCATCTTCGTCCCAGTATCCAGCCATGACCGCGTTCAGGCCGGCCAGCTCGATGTCGCCGAAGTGGCCCTGGTCCACTGTCCACGCGATGGCAAACTGGCAAAGCTGGTACTGCGCCCTGCTGCGACGACGGCCGCCAATGCTGCGACAGGGGCAGATCGCCTCGCAGTTGCACGCCTCCACGTAGCGTCCGGTCACGCGCCAGACGATCACACCGCCACCAGGATCCCGCCGACGACCATGCCCAGGCCAGCCACCTTGGCGAGGCCCTGTCCGTGCCGCCAGTTCTTCTCTGCCAGGATCAGCGCCGCGAGCGCTGCCATCCAGGGCAGGTTCATCAAGCCGGCCACCGTCAGCACGGCCATGAGCGCCCAGCAGCAGCCCAGGCAAAAGGCGCCATGGCTTGCGCCCGCGAGCAGCCCTCCCCTGGCACCGGTCGCGAAGTCATGGGTCATCATGAAGCCGATTGGCGAGCGGCATGCCCGCAGGCACGCGCCCTTCCACGGGCTGAGCTGGTAAAGCCCGGCCACTACAAGAACGCCACCCAGCGCGAGCTTGCCCAGCGAGCTGGTCGCCATCCCCGCAACCACCCCGCGCGACCCGATGAACACTGCCAGGGGCACCACGCCGGCCGCCGTCCAGACCAGGAGATGGCCCGCCGTGAAGGGCAGTGATGCCAGGCGCCCGCCGCCGCGGGATTCGACCACCCGGGCGTAGGCAAGGGCAAGCGGAGCGGTTGCAGGCAGCATCATGGCGACCAGCATCGTGACCCAGATCGCCAGGTAGGCAACGGCCGAGATGTCCATAGCCATGGCCATGCCCGCTGACTGGAGCGCCAGCACCCCCCACGCAGTCGCGGCAAGCGCCAGGAGGATGGCGCCGAGTCCTAGATTCAGTCGGCCGAGGCTGGTCACGAGTGGTACTCGAACTCGGTGATGAAGCCGTTGGCGCCTGCAGATTCAGCCTTCCAGTCGCCGGTGTAGCTGAGTGAGCCCGACCTCGCCTGCCGGATGGGCTGGGTCACGACACCCAGGAGAGGGTTGCTGATGACGGCGGGCCCAACCCCGTCCATTCCTTTCAGCTCCTCCACGTCCATCGCGAGGACGTCCCCGGCGTTGACGCTTCGGCGCCCGCCCTCGCTGTGGAACCGGATCGGTGCGCTGTGGACTCCGGTTACCGTTCCGATCAGTAGGGCCACGTTGGCCAGGTGGCCGCCTGCCTGGCCAGTGAAGATGGCGCCCAGCGCCCTGGCCTGGTCGGGGTCGGCGCCCTCGTCCAGGTAGAGCGCCGCCTTCCAGCCGCCGTCAGTCATGGTCCTGGGCGAATGGACGGCCATGGCCACGTTCAGGCCGTCCAGGGGCACTCCGTCCAGCTGGCCATTCCGAATGTGCCAGGCGAAGAAGACGTCGCACGCGTCCTCCGTGGCGGGGGCCAGGAAGATACACGGGCAGCTGACCCGGCAGGTGCAGGACTCGAAGTAGTCGCCCTCGACGTGGAAGCTCATGGTCTCATCCTTACCGTTTGCTGCTCACCCGGCCGGATACGTAGATCGGTCCGGTCGTCAGCAGAAGATGCGGCCATGCTAGTAAACATCTTTCTTTCAATCAGGGCCTAGAACCCGGTTTCTGTACCGGACCTACGTGGTGCTGGCCGGCGTGCACTACGACGGCTGCTCGTTTTCTCGGACGATTAGACTCCACCTGTTGGATCACGCCCTGACGAACGAGCGGCTCGGTGACTTCTATCGACAGAGGGGCTTCTCGGGCAGAGTTGGCTTTGGTGAGCGGCCCGCGCTGCTCGTCATCGACCTGGCCAGAGCGTGGACCGATCCGGCCTGTCCGCTCGGCTCGGACCTGAGCGGCGTCGTCGAGAGCACCATCGCATTGCTGGCGCAGGCCCGGAACGCCGGTATCCCGATCTTCTTCACCGTCATGGCATATGACACGGACCTCCACGAGGCTCCGACCACGCTGCGCACGAAGCTGCCGAGCACGAGGTGGCTGGTCCGAGGCTCGGAATGGGTCCAGCTGGAGCCGGCGCTGGAGAGACGGTCGGACGAGCCTCTTATCGAGAAGCAGCGCGCTTCCGCCTTCTTCGGCACCAGTCTCCTCTCCCAGCTCGTAGCGCGGGGAGTGGACACGACGATCATCGCCGGCTGTAGCACCAGCGGCTGTATTCGTGCAACCGCGGAGGGCTGCTTCGACAATGGGTTCCGGGCGGTCGTTGTCAGAGAGGCCGTAGGTGACCGCTCGCTCTCGGCGCACGAGGCCAACCTCTTCGACATCGATGCCCGGTATGCCGACGTCGTCTCCCTCGAACAAGCTCTCGACTACCTGGTCTCGCTCCGGTCGGTAGGCAGCCAGGCCTGACCGCCGAACGGAGCGACGGTAGGGTCAGCGGGCGACGATGCGCACCCCGATGCCCAGCTACGAGCGCTCGGTCGTCGCGGTCCCGGCACCGGGCGCTGGGGCAGGGCACTGGGCGGGTGCCCCCAGCGCGGTCCTCAACGACGGCGTCTTCTGGCTCGCCTACCGCGTCCGGCGCCCGCTGGCGTCAGGTCGTGGCGTCGCGGTCGTCCTCGCGAGGTCGCTCGACGGAGTGGACTTCGAGCCGGTGGCGTCGGTCTCCCGGGACTCGTTCGGCGCCGCCTCGCTGGAGCGGCCGGCTCTGGTCCGCCGGCCGGACGGCGGGTGGCGACTCTACGTGAGCTGCGCAACGCCAGACTCTGCCCACTGGTGGGTCGGCGCGCTCGACGCCGGTGCCATCGTGGACCTGCCCCGTGGCCGTCGGACAGACGTGCTGGCCGGGGACGAGCAGACCGGCGTCAAGGACCCCGTCGTGATCCGTGACGCCGGCGGCTGGCGCATGTGGGTTTGCTGTCATCCGCTCGACGATCCGGACGCCACCGATCGCATGACGACTCGCCTGGCCAAAAGCAGCGACGGCCTATGCTGGACGCTCGGGCCGGTGGCTCTGGCCGGCCGCCCCGGCCGCTGGGACGCCAGGGGCGCCCGCGTCACCGCCGTGCTGCCCGCAGCTCGCGATGGGGCGCGTCTGGTCGCCCTCTACGACGGCCGCAGCAGCTTCGCGGAGAACTGGTTCGAACGCACGGGTCTGGCGGAGGGCCCCGCAATGGGGCCGGACGCCGGCGTCCTGACAGCGGTCGGCGACCGGCCGGTGGCATCCTCGCCGCACGGCGACGGCGCGCTGCGCTACGTCGCCGTGGTCGTCCTGCCCGGCGGCGGGTACCGGCTCTACTACGAAGCGTCGCTCCCGGACGGATCGCACGACCTGCGCACCGAGCTGATCCCAGCAGGCTAGAGGTGCGTGGGGGCCGGCCACCAAGCAACGCCCGGGCGCAGCCCTGTGGGCGCGACACTCAAACCGCTAGACTTGCCCGTCGACGCCGCGTCGGTGTTGCGGTGTGGGCTCCCCCCTCCCCCGGCTTCGCCGGGTACTCCCCCGACTTGGCGGGGGGGGGAGGCTCACGCAACAGCTGCTCGGAGGAACGAACCCACTGTGCCCGAGACGACCGCGAAGGCTGCGGTTCTAGCCGGTCCACGCAAAGTTGAGGTCCGTGAGGTGCGGGTCAGGGGACCCGCGGCGAGCGAGGTTCAAATCGCCACATTGTTCTCAGGGATCAGCGCGGGCACAGAAATGAACGTGTATCGCGGCAACGCTCCCCAGTGGCAGATGCGGCGAGATCCGTCGACGAAGCTCTTTTCCCGGGCGGGCACCCCAGATTGGAGCTATCCGCTGACCTACGGCTATGCCAACGTCGGTCGAGTCATCGAGAAAGGCGATGACGTTTCCTCGCCATCTGTGGGCGACGTCGTTTTCAGCTACACGGCGCATCAGAGCGTGGTAGTGACCCCAGCCGAAAGCACGGTGGTGCTTCCTCCGGAAATTGATCCAAAAGTGGGCGTGCTCAACGCGAACTTGAATACCGCCCTCAACGGAGTCCTTGATGCCCGGCCTTCGCTAGGTGACGTTGTAGTCGTGTCGGGTCTGGGCGTGCTTGGTTTGCTCGTCACTCAGCTGGTACACCGGGCGGGCGCCGGTCTCGTAATCGGTGTTGACCGTGTTCTGTTTCGCAGAGAGCGGGCCCGCCGGCTTGGAGCTGACGTCGTCATCGAGCCGAGCCAAGGCGTCGCTGAGAGGGTCCGCTCGCTGACACAGAACCGCGGAGCCGACATCGTGATCGAGGTCTCGGGCGCGCCGCCCGCACTGAACGAGGCAGTTCGGACGGTCGGGTTTGGCGGACGGGTGATCGCATTGAGCTGGTACGGCGGCACCTTTGAGAGTCTTAACCTGGCCGGCGAGTTCCATCACAATCGCCCGCGAATCGTCTCCTCGCAGGTCGGATCGGTTAATCCGGATCTCGGTCCGCTGTGGGATACGACCCGCCGTCAGGAGCTTGTGAGCCGACTTCTGACTCAGGTCGAACTGACCTCCATGTTTACGCATGAATTTCCGATCGGTCGAGCTCCTGAAGCCTACGCTGCAGTGGACCAGGGCGTTGATGGTCTGATCCAGTGCGTGTTGACTTACTCCGAATGAGTCAATGAGGGCCGGGATCTGAGCTGGAGCCTGTCGCCCTGCGTCGAATGGCTCTTCGCCGATGGCGGCCGACCTTTCCCCGAGCGAGTCCGCGCCGCGGCCTCAGGCGGATTCACTCAACTCGAGTTCTGGACGAGCCATGACAAAGACATTGAACAGCTCGAGATTGCGATTCGGGAGACTGGTGTCGCGGTCACGTCATTCGTTTCGGAGCCGCCTGGGCGTCTGGTCGACCCTGAAACCCACGCGGAATTCCTGGCAGGAATCAACCGCTCCCTGATGCTGGCGGATCGACTGAACGCTCGAAACCTTATCGTGGTCTCCGGTGATATTCGACCTGGCATCGACAGGAGCCAGCAGCGGGCTGCGATCATTGAGGCCCTTCGCCGCGCGGCGCCGATCGCGTCGGCAGCCGGGCTGGGGTTGCTGTTGGAGCCGCTCAACACACGGGTTGATCACCGGGGCTACTTCCTTGACTCCACGCTAGAAGGCCTGGAAGTGATTCGTGCCATCGACCATCCCGCGGTCAGATTGCTCTACGACATGTACCACTCAATCGTCATGGGTGAAGAACCCACCGAAGTGGTCAGGGGATCTGGCCATCTCGTTGGTCACGTGCACATTGCGGACGTGCCCGGCCGCCACGAGCCAGGGAGCGGGAGCATCGACTGGCCCCGCCAGCTGGACGCCCTGCGCTTGGCTGGATATGCCGGGCCACTCGGCCTCGAGTACATTCCGATTCGGGACACGGAGTCGAGCCTTGCCTTCATCCGTTGCCTCATCGATCAGCCCGACTCGTGATCGCCGGCGAGAAACACCCGACCGCACGACCAAGGTCTAGTCGGCTGGCGGGCTCAGGACCTGCGCGTGGCCTGGTGCTTGCCTTTGAGAGCAGCTGGTTTGCCGACATCAGTCCGGGTACTTGTCCCGGCGCCGGAGGGTCGCGGAAGGATCGTGCACCTCGACCTTGACCGGGGCGAACCTCTCCACCTGTTCATCCCTGCAGAAATTCTCTGATCAGCCCGGCCGACTCCCGGGCCTGATCGACCAGGAAGAGGTGCCCGCCGCCCCGAATCACGCGCAAGCGAGCCCCGGGTATCCGGCTGGCGAGGATCCGGCCGTTGGCGATGCGGATGATCGGATCCTCGTCACCAGTCAGCACCAGCGCCTGCTGCCGGATCCGGTGCAGGTACGGGAGGCTGGACCAGCCCGCAATCGCGGCAAGCTGCCACAGGTAGCCCCGCAGGCTGGGCGCGCGGCCGAGCCGAGAGCCTGCCAGGCGTTCCAGCAGCTCCGGCCGGCGACCGATCTCGCCGCCGTAGAGCTGCCCGGCGAGCGCCTTGAAGTGGGCCTGCGAGTGGTAGCGGTAGGGGGTGCTGAGCAGGGCCAGCGCCGCCGGCTTGCCGGGGACGCCGCCCAGGCCGCACATGGTCGCCGCGAGCACGAGCCGCCGTACATGCTCGGGATGCCGGTAAGCGAGCTCCTGTGCGATCGCCCCGCCGTAGGACACGCCGAGGACGTCCACCGTGCGCTGGCCGAGCGCAGCCAGGAGATGGGCGGTGACTCGAGCCAGGCCCCTCATCCGGAGCGGCCAGCGCGGGGTGTCCGACTCGCCGGTTCCGGGAGCGTCGAAAGCAATCGTCAGGAAGCCGTCGAGCTCATCGACCAGCCGGTCCCACATCTCGATGTTGCCGCCGAGGCCCATGACCAGGAGGAGCGGACGCCCCGAGCCTCGAATCCTGACTCGGAGCCGCAAACCGTCGACATGGACGAACCGGAAGCCCTTATCGCTGCGGCACCTATCGACCCAGAGGCGGGTGAGAATCGGGTACCGCCCGCTGCCGAGCCTGGCCGGCCGCCATCGCCGGTCACCGGACCGGGCGCTTAGCCAGCGCACCCAGTGCTCCCCGAGATGGCAGCGGCGGCCTGCTCGGCACGCGAACCGGTCGCACTAGGCTCGACGCTCAGCTGCGGCCTCCACAACCGACAGCCGGCCCTCGGCGTACATCGCCCGGATGGCCTTCTTGTCGTATTTGCCCACGCTCGTCTTGGGAACCTCGGCCACGAACGCCCAGCGCTCGGGAACCCACCAACGGGCGACCTTGCCGGCCAGGAAGGATCCCAGGTCTTCGGGAGTGGCGTCGGCACCCTCCCCTAGCCTGACCACCGCCAGGGGCCGTTCCTGCCAGCGCGCGTCGGGCACGCCGATCACAGTCGCCTCGAGGACAGCAGGATGACCCAGTAGGGCGACCTCCAGCTCAACCGACGAGATCCACTCCCCGCCGGATTTGATGACGTCCTTGGAGCGGTCGGTTATTACCACGAAGCCTCTCGCGTCGATGTGGCCAACGTCGCCGGTCTTGAGCCAGCCGTCGTGGAACCTATCCGGGGCCTCGGACCGGTAGTAGGAACCGGTAATCCAGGGACCGCGGACCTCTATCTCGCCGACAGACGTGCCGTCCGCAGGCAGAACATCCCCGAGCTCGCCGACGGTGCGCAGCTCGACTCCCGCCGCGACCCGGCCGGTCTTGGCGCGCCAGTTCATCTCGTCGTCTGCCGACGCACCCTTGGGCGGAAAGGCGATCGCCGCCACCGGGCTCGTCTCGGTCATGCCCCAGGCCTGGATGATCCGCACCCCGTGGCGGAGCTGGAAGTCCTCCATCAAGCTTCGCGGGACAGCCGAGCCGCCGCAGACCACGAGCCTCAGGCTGGAGAGGTCGCTGGCGTTCGCGTCTACGTGGCGGAGCAGGTCGCTCCAGACAGTCGGCACGCCCAGGGCGACCGAGGGGCGCTCCTGCTGGATGAACCTGGTGAGGGGCTCCGCCTGCAGGAAGCGGCCGGGCATCAGCAGGTCGGCGCCCAGCATCCAGGCCGTGTAGGGAAAGCCCCAGGCGTTGACGTGGAACATGGGCACGATCACGAGCAAGCGATCGCGCTCGGTCAGCGTGAACGCGCCCCACTCCGCCAGCGAGTGGAGATAGACGGAGCGGTGACTGTAGGCAACTCCTTTCGGGTCACGGGTGGTGCCGGTCGTGTAGCAGAGAGAAGACGCCGATCGCTCGTCCAGCTCCGGCCACTCGAAGCCTGGCTGTTCCGCGGCAATCAGCTCTTCGTACCGGAGGGCCGAGCCAAGGCTTGAGGCGTCGCCCTCGCCGATCACGACGTAGTGCTCGACGGTCTTGAGGTGGTCTTTGATCTTTGCCAGCAGCGGCAGGAGCGTGGCGTCGACGATGATAACCCGGTCCTCGGCGTGGTTGACGACCCAGGCCAGCTGCTCGGGCGCCAGCCGGAGGTTGAGCGTGTGCAGGACGGCGCCCATGCACGGGATGGCGAGGTAGGCCTCCTGGTGCTCCTGGCCGTTCCATGCCAGCGTGCCGACCCGATCACCCTGCTGGACCCCCAGGCGGCGAAGTGCGGCGGCCAGTTGTTCAGCCCGGTCGGCGATCATTGCGAAGCTGGCTCGCCTGGAGCCCTCGCCCTGGAAGCTGACGACCTCGCTGTCCCCGAACAATGAGCGACCCCGCCGGAACAGGCTCGTGATGGTCAGCGGGAAATCCTGCATGGTGCTGGTCATGCGCTCCAACTCCTCTCGACTTGTTTTCATGCGAACGCGCTCACGCCGGTGATGTGCCGGCCGACGATGAGCGTCTGGATCGTCTCCGTGCCTTCGAAAGTGAAGATGGCCTCCATGTCCGCCATGTGGCGGATCACGTGGTTCTCCAGCAGGATTCCGTTGCCGCCAAGCAGGTTGCGCGCCTCCGCGAGCACCTCGCGAGCCTTGACGGTGTTGTTGAGCTTGGCCAGCGAAGCGATCGTGTCTGACAGGTCGTCGGTCTCTTCCAGGCGCCCGATCCGCACGCAGTAGAGCTGCATCGCGGTGATCTCACACAGCATCCGGACGAGCTTGGCCTGCACGATCTGGAAGCTCACCAGCGGTTTGTCGAACTGGTGGCGCCGGCTGGTGTAGGCGAGGGCGGCGTCATAGCCGGCGACGGCGTGGCCGAGTGCCATCCAGGCGCAGGCGGCGCGCGTGGACTTGAGGACACGCCCCGCGTCTTTGAAGCTGTTGGCTCCGGGAAGGCGGTTCGACAGCGGGATGCGGACGTCAGCGAGGTCGATGTCCGCTTGCCACATCGCCCGCAGCGAACCTTTGCCCTCGATCACAGTGGCCGCGTAGCCGGGCGTTCCCCTTTCGAGCAGGAACCCCTTTACCTGTCCGTCGTCAGCATCGCGGGCCCAGAGGACCACCACGTCCGCCAGGCTGCCGTTGCCGATCCAGCGCTTGGCGCCGTTGATGACGTACTCGCCGCCCACCCGGCGCGCCTCAGTCTCAAGCGCCACAGAGTCTGAGCCGTGCAGGGGCTCGGTGAGGGCGAAGGCGCCGAGCTTCTCACAGCGCGCCATTGCCGGCAGCCAGCGCCGCTTCTGCTCTTCGCTGCCGTGCAGGGCGATCGAGCGCATCGCGAGGCCGGCCTGCACCCCAAGGAACGTGCCGAGGCTGCCGTCGCCACGATTGAGCTCCATGTTGACCAGCCCCGCCGCCGTAGCGCTCATCGGCGGGCAGCCATACCCCTCGATCCCGTCGCCGACAAGGCCGAGCTGACCAAGGCGCCGGCAGAGGTCCAGCGGGACCTCCGCCCGCTCCCAGTAGGAGTTGATCACCGGCAGCACTTCCTCGTGGACGAAGCGCCGGGTGCGTTCGAGGTAAGCGAGCTCAGACTCGGTCAGCGTGCCCCGGAGCAGGAAGTAATCGGTCCCCAGCGCCTGGCCAATGTCGGTATGGACGGGCCGGGCGTCAGATTTGAGCATCGCCAGTGACGTTATCGGTCGCCGGGCCGATGATCGAGATGATCCGTCACCAAACCTGCCCGGTCGTAGTTGTGCACAGAGCACCCTGGTACGCTCCCCTCCGAAAGGAGAGACATGGCTCTGGAGCGGCAGCCGGCACCGGCGACGGCGATTCGAGCCGCCATCCTTGGCCACCTACGAGAAGGGGCCGAAGGAGTCGTCAACCGGACCGCGGCCCGGATCTGGGCGGAGATCCCGGCCTACGGCGCCACCGACCAACGTGGCCTGTTCGACGACGTGTGCCAGCACGTGGCCGCGCACCACGACGCTCTGATCCGCATCCTGGCGGCCGGCAGGGCGCCCTCAAGCGAGGACCTCCTCTTCACACGGCGCCACACCGCTGCGCGGGTCGGCCGGATTCCGATCGCCAGTTATATGCAGGCCTTTCGCATCTATCAAGACGTCATCTGGCAGGCTCTGCTCGAGGAGGCCGGCGACGAGGCTAGCCGGCGGGCCGTGCTGAACCTCGTGGGCCCGGTGCTCGACTACGTGAACGTCGCTACGACGTACGCCGCCGAGCTCTACATCGAGATCGAGCAGCTTGAAATGGCCGGCGGCGCACGCGTGCGGCGCGACCTCCTCGAAGACCTGGTTGCCGGCCGGCCTGTTATGCCCGGCCCGGGCCAGGACGCCGCTCGCCAGGCCGGGCTGGGGCCGAACACGCCCTGCCTCGTCATCGTCGCCGTGCCACGCGCCCCGGTGGCTGAGGAGCAGGTCCTACAATCGGTCTCGGGGGCCATGGCGAGAGCCTGCCGCAGCCGGCTGATGCCCTTGACCGTGCTCAGGCGAGACGAGATCGTCGTGGTCGCCGGGGTGCGGAACGCCGAGGCCAGTCACGTCGTCGCCGGCCTGACCGAGAGTTATGAGAAGCTGGCGCAGCAACGGCTGCGGCTTGCGATCGGTGTGAGCACCGTCCAATCGGGACTGACCGGTGTAGCGTCGGCCTACCGGGAGGCGCGTGGCGCTGCGGAATGTCTCGGCCCCAACGGTGGGGTCCTGGGTCTGCCGTCCCTGAGCGCATTCGACTACCTGCTCTCGTTTCGGGACGCCACCGCGCAGCGGCTGATTGCGCCGGCGATTCAGCGATTCGTTCAGGACGACCTGGGCCACGGGGGCGTCCTCACTCGTACCCTCCTCGCCTACGTCGACAGCAACCTCAACGTCAAGGCGATGAGCCGGCGCCTGTACGTCCACGCCAACACCGCCCACCATCGGCTGAACCGAATCGCCGAGCAGACCGGGCTCGACCTGCGGAGGCTGGACGACGTGCTCGAGCTGGTGGTTGCGATTCGCCTCGCCCAGCCCCGCGGGGATCGGCCACCCGGCGCCTGGGGATAGCCAGCTCAGGCGCATCTGGCAGCCGATCCCAGAAGCGTGCACGCGTGCATGAGGCCGGCGCGAGCCCACGGAGCCCAACGCGACGCCCGGATGCTCAACGCTCGCGCTCACAGTCCACGCCGAGGCCGGTCCTTTGCTCCCATGCCGCGGCTCCAAGCCTCAGGGGCAGGGGGCGTACGGACGCTGCGCGAGGGTGAAGGCGCACCCGAACGTGGGGGCGGCCACCACGCTCGGCGTGAGGATGTCGTCGCCCGCGGGCTTGACGCCCTGCTCGACCCACCGCACGAGGTCCGCGAACGCGGTCTCCTGCTCCGGGACGGTGAAACCGCAGTGGCCCGCGTCCCGGATGGCCCGCTCGACGAGCAGCCCCGAGGCCCCGTTCGCGGCCATCCGGCGTGCGTAGATCTGCTCCATCGAAAACGGCACGAAAAGGTCTCCGAGCGTGTGCAAGCTGATCACCGGGACCCGGCTCGTGCCGAGGATCGGCGGGATGTTGGCCAGACCATTGGGCTGGAGGCCCTGAGGTGTCGGCGCAACTCGGAGCACGGAAGCGTTCAAGGCCTGCTCCTCGGGGCTGAGCGCCGGGTCGCCGTCGAGCTGGTAGACCGTGTCCACGTTGCCGACCACGCTGCCGGGCGCGACGCCGACGGTGCCATCCCCCGCGCCAAGGCCGAAGAGGAAGTTGCCGTTCTGGAGCGCCGGGCTGTTCCAGACGAGCCAGCCCACGTCGAACACGGGCCGCTCACCCCCGGTGTCGAACTTGGTCATCGCCTTGAGCTCCTGGCCCTGCGCATTGAGCACGGAAGGAAACGACGGACCGAGCGCGGCCTTGACCGCCGGCACCACGGTCGTCAGGTAGTCCGCCGGCGGCGGGAACTGCGCCTGGACGCCCGCGAGCGCTTGCGCCACCAGGCTGTAGTCGAGGAAGTAGTCGAACAGCTTGATGTCGCCCATGACGCCGCACATCGGCAGGGCGCCGGCGTAGTCATTCGGGTACTGCTCGTTGGCGACGCCTGTGATGTGGCCGCCCATCGAGTGCCCTGTGATGTAGGTTCGCTTCGGCTTGGCCACAAGCCCGTTGAACAGCTCGCCGAGGGCGTGGGTGTCCTTCACGCCCTGCTTCACGTCATATCCGTTTTTGCTGTAACTCGACGCCGCCCACGCGAAGCCGTGCGTCACCAGGTACGCACGGATGCTCGGATTGGTCACGGTCAGCTCGAGCCCAGTGCCGCGAAAGCCGTGCGCGTATAGAACGAGCTCGCCATTCCAGTCCTGGGGCACCTCGACTCGGTACCCCGCTCCATCGTGGACGCCGAAGAAGCGGGTGGTTGTGGTGCCGGGCAACGCATCGAACGGCAGCTTGGTGGTGTCGACGAAGTACGCGGGCGGCGGCCCAGCCCACGCGATGCCGGGGTGGACGAAGCTCACCGCCAGCACGAGCGCCAATATGAGAAAACGGAACGGCCTGGTCATGTAACCCTCCCACGACGCGATCGGCGTCCGTGGAATGATATGCCGCCGGAAGCTGGAGCGCCAGGGTGGAGATGCCCCACCCCCCGGAGCGCCGTTTCCTGACTGTCTGCCTTGACGCACGACTCCAGGCGCCGTGGGACCGCTAAAGTTGGCCGGCCTGTTGTCAGAAGACACCCTGCGCCGCCTGTCCCACCGGTGACGGGGTCAGGCCGTTGATGTTGCTCTCGATCAGGACGATGATCAGGTTGCTGCCAGGCGGGCCTTGACGGATTGGCGACCCCTGGTGTGTGCCGGTTGTGAAGTGAGTCGCGGCGAGCTTAGCGGCGCCGCCTCCGCCCGAAGAGAAAATGATGCTCTGATCGTGGATCAGCGCTCCCAGGAACGCCTTGTCGCCGGTGTCGGTCCGTACGAACCAAGCACCATAGAACTTGCCTGATCCGTACGGTTGCGCAGGCAGATCGCGGACGTGAATTGAGCCTTGCAGCACGCCCTGCTCGAAGCGGACGGCGGCGCTGCCTTTTGCGTCGGGCGCGCCGGCAAGCGCGGAGAGTTCGACATGGATACCCCCAGCGTCCTCACCGGGTTCCGCCGCATGTGTGGCGATGGCGAACCGAGCCCCCAGGACGGCTGCCACCACGACCAGGGCAAGCGCCACCCAGATGCTGCGCTTCCAGGCCAGTCTCACGTTGGTCATGACTTCCTCCATTCCTCGATGCGGAGGCCCGTGTACTCAGCTCACCTCCGTTCAGCCGCAGCATGACGCGGGTTCGCGACAGCACGGTGACACTGGCGGTGGGCACGCACTAAGCGCCCGAGGCCAGATGACTGGCACGCGAGGGAGACCCGAAGGCCGGTGGCCATTCGCCGGCGACCGCACCTATTGGCGACAGTTCAAACGTGCAGTCGCCCGCGGATGCACCGAAAGGTGCGCGGAGCGACGCATGAGCGGGCCACCTGCGGCCCAGATCTGGGTCTGTATCGCGCCTAGCTGCGCGTTTCCCTGCAAGGGACCCAGACAGGGTGGGAGCATTCGGTGTCGGACCCAAGGGTTCGCCTCCTCCGGGCTCCCCAAGATGTTGGGTTTGGTCCACCAAAGCGGACAGCTACTTCGTCCAATACACACGCCAGGAGCGCAGACCCGGAGTCCTCGCGAGATCGAAGATTTCGTGGGGCGGGAGATGGCCCGGGTGCAGGCCGGCCACATCCGGGGTCCCCGCCAAGCCTGCTTCGTGGGGTGGATGGCCGTTCGAGATCCGGCGACACTTCTTCAACAGCGCCTAGGCCGGGCCTGCTCCGAACACGGATCTGGCGGGCCATCGTGGACACTTTTCGAACCGCCGCGGCCGTGATCAGCGATCGGGCGCTGCAAGCTTCGCGACACCTGGGAAGTGCCTGCGGTTGAAGGTCGCGAGCTGCTGGCCATGCTCGAGCGCAGCGGCTGCGATGAGAGCGTCACCCAACTGGACACCGTGTGATCTTGCGTATCGCCGTAACTGGTCGCCCGCCAGGTCTCCTGTGGACGCCTCGATCGGGAGAGCCTGCATGCTTCCAAACAGCGCTGCGATGGTCGCTCTCTCGGCGGGACGGGCGCCGGACCGCACCTCGGCGCGGGTAACGGGTGAGTAGTGCAACGTGTCCCCGGCTGCCCACCGCTCCTTCACCCAGGAGCTCGTGCGCCGGTTGCCACGAAGCACCTCGATGATCACGTCAGTGTCTAGAATCACGGCTGCCCGCGCCGATCCTCGCGGAGCATGCGCAACAGCGCGTCTGTCTCGACCAGGTCGTCCCGCCCCGCCCAGATGCCGGTTGCCTGGTCGAGGACTAGGTCGAACCCCACCTCGTCTGCCGGTCGCGCGAGTCTGTCGTCGATGGCGTCGCGAATGACGTCGGAAACCGTGCGCCCCGAAGCGCGTGCGATGGAACGGAGCTCGGCCAACTGCCGCTCCTCAAGGTAGACCTGCGTCCTCTGCACGGTGTACGAATTATACATCGCGAACCATGGCGACGGACGCGCGCCCATCTCGACAGGCGTCCTGTACCGTGCCAGGTCGAAGCCGTGGTCCCACCCCACGAGGGTGCGGAACGGCGTGATCGTCTCCTCATCACTCGGGCGCCATCGCGGCGCACCAGGCGCGGACGGCGGCGGTCAGCTCGGGTGCCAGGGCGTCGACCTCCGCGACGTCGGCGAAGCGCATGAACCGGACGGCACGGCCGGTGCCCTCGATGTGCGGGAAGTCGCCCTCGATCTTGCCGCCTCGCATGAACATCAGGGACACGGTCTTCTTGCCGGTCTGCACGAAGTTAGCCATGTCACCTCCGAACGCGAACTGAACGGTGCCGTAATTCACGTACTCCGTCATGCGCGGATCGGCGGCCAGGATGACCTCGCGGACGCGCCGCAGGGCGGCCTCCGCCGGCGGCTTCCTAGTGGCGAACCAGTCCTCGACCTCGGGGTTCGTCGGCATCCCGCCTCGCCGACCACTCTACCGCCGCGCATCGGCCGGGATGCCCACCTGGCTGCTGACGATGCGCGGCCAAAAGATACGGGCTCATCCACGAGGCAGACGCGGCGGACGAGCGGCGGAGGCCGCCCGGCCAACCAGCCGCGCTCCCCCGCCGCCAAGCCGAGGACGACGAGGACTGCGAGCTGCGGCAAGAGCCAGAAGTGGACGACCAGGGGCTGCAAGGAGTTCACCAGAAACGCGAGCGGGATCGGGAAGCTGAGCGCCGCGATCAGGCCGGCGGCGAGCAGCAGGTGGCGCAGGCGCAACGGCCCCGCCCGGGCCCTCGGGCTTGCCGGACCGCCAGCGCACGTAGCACACGGCGAACAGCAGCAGCACCGCCGCGAACCACAGCGGGCCGGCAGGTGGCGAGGAAGCGGGCTCGGCAGTTGGGGGGTGAGGACGATCCAGACGGACGCCGACCGGCAGGGCCGCGATGCGGCGTGACCAGGTGCCAGAGGAGTTGGTGCAGGTCTGGGTTGGGCTCAGCCTCGGCGGTTGAGCTTGTGGCGTGGAAGGTGCGCGGCCTGTTCGGCGTCCGGGTGGCCGCCCTACTCCTTCCGCCGGCGTCCGACGCCGATGACTGTCACGGCAGGAACGCCCCGATCCACGCCCGGGGGTCAAAAAATGCAGGTATCAGGTGCCAACGCACCCTGGCGAGATACTCCATATAGCCAGGAAGATTCTGCGCAAGGAACTCTTCTTCATCCAATAACCGCCAGACAAGCCCGAGGATCGTGAAGAGCGCAGGGATGAGTCCCCAATAGGAACCGAGCGCCAAAGACATCCCAATGAAGTAGACTGCTGCGCTTGCATACATCGGGTTCCGCACAATGGCGTATGGACCGGAGGAGATCACTTTCTGACCCTCGGTTGTTCTCACCGTTGTGGAGCCGAATGAGTTCTCTTTGAACACCCGATAAACCATCCAGAGACTCATTATTAGCAGCAGGTCGCCGACTATGGAGAGCCAGGGCGGCTCGCTCGACCAGCCGAGACGGTGGTCAAGTCCGGGAACGATGAATGCGGCGACGGCCGGCAGTCCCGTACACAACACTATGGTCTTTTGAATCGACCGAGTCTCCGCACTCGGCCCGCCCCCCGTCCTGTTTTCGAGAAGTATCGGGTCCCCTATTACAGAAAGCGTGAGAAGAACGCTGCACACGGCTAGTACGCCGAGAAAGACCCACGCCTGCCAATAGGCGATTGTCCCTGCCGAGATGAACAGTGCGAACCCTATGAGAAGACAGGCTATGACAAGCTGGAACCAGATCTTCGCCTTGGGATTCGTCATAGTTTGATGATGCGAACGGATTGATCCACGCGCGCGACCTCGCGACCGAATACATGACGCGAAGGCGGTCGCCGGCCTTGCCCGACCATCCTCCCGGGGTCGGCCAGTGCGGGCTCTTGGCCGTATCTTACCCCCGCGTCGTCCGCCTGCGGCCCCCCGGACAAGCGGTCAATCAGTCCACATCTGACGGACGTCCGGAAGCTTCCGCTGTTCAGCTCGTCTACACGTCCGATGACGCCCTGGCGGGCCTGTTTCATTGCGGTGACGCCGGGCGCGATCAGCCGGTTGCGCGCAGCTCCGGTGGGCCGAGGAGCTGATGGCGCAGGTCCTGCAATCGCCGGATGCCTGGGACCGAGGTCTCGAGCCCGCGCCAGCCCACGCTGGCCCGATCCAGCACCGCCCAGACCAGCGACAGGCAGCTGTTCTCGCCGGGCAAGCGCCCGATCACCTTGACCCGGCGCCGGCTCTCGCCGAAGGTCCGCTCCAGGAGGTTGGTGTGGCGGATCCGCTCGCGATGCTCGACCGGGAACTGGAGGTGGGCGGTGAGGGCGCTCAGGTTGTCGAGCAGGCAGTCCATCGCCCGCGGGTAGCGGCTGGCGTACTTCTCGGCGAACTGGGTCGCCCGTTCCTGGGCCACCGTCACTGCCTCCTCGCCGGGCGGCGCTTCGATGCCATTGAAGATCGACCAGTAGTCCTTCTTGACCTGATCCTGGTCGGCCTTGCTGACCCTCTCCAGCACCTCGCGACAGCCGTGGACCGTGCACTTCTGCCGCAGGCTCTCCGAGAAGACCTGTTCGAAGGCGGAGACCAGGCCGTGAGCGCCGTCGGTGATGCCGAGCTGCGGTGGCTTGAGTCCGCGTTCCCGGAGGTCGCTGAAGTGGGCATGCCAGCTGTCGTAGCTCTCGGCCGCTCCCGCGCTCAGGCTGATGAAGACCTTCTTGCCCTGGGTCGTGATGCCCCAGCTGCACAGGATCGGCTCGCCCTTGGCCGCCGGGTGGTACCTGAAGAAGCTGGCGTCGCAGAACAGGTAGTCGAGCTCGTACTCGGAGAGGCCTCGCTTCTGCCAGACCTCGAACTGGCTGACCAGCACCTGGCAGATCCGGCTCACCGTGGACTTGGAAAGCCGCCGCCTGTTCTCCCAACGCCTCCACCAGGGTGGCCTCCAAGTCGCGGTCCGAGAGGCCCCGCACGAAGCCGGCGATCACCAGCGACTCCAGGGCCCTGGTCCTGGTCACCCCTGCTTATGGGCCGGTTTCCGTATGTCTGGCTAACCCCGCCGGCAGCCGGTGTTGCGGCCTCTTCGCGGCCAGGCGCGTTCCACGCGGAACGGAGCGCGAAGCGGGCTCTTTGCGGGGAGGACTCACCGGCACCGACGGAACTCTGACCACGACCCGGGTGCCTCGGCCGCGGCTGCTGACGACCTCGAACGCGCCACCGACTCCGGTCGCCCGCTCGAGCATCGAGCGTAAGCCCAGGTGCCCGGGGAAGCTCCGGTTGGGGTCGAACCCGACACCGTCGTCTGCGACCTCCAGCAAAACCGAGTCTTCGTCCGCCTCGAGGCGGACGTCGACGCGCCGAGCCCGGGCGTGCTTGACGGTGTTCCAGAGGGCCTCCTGGCCGATCCGGTGCAGCGCCTGCTTGATCTCGATGGGCAGCTCCGGCTCGGCGCTGGCGATGTTCCTGGCAGAGATGTGATGCCTGGCACGGAGCACCTCGATCTGCCTGTTGAGAGCCGCCACCACGCCCTCGGTCTCGAGGGCTTCAGGGCGCAGCTCGAAGATCAGCGCCCGCATCTCGGCCTGGCTTGCATCCGCGAGCCGCAGGACGTAGTCGATCGGCTGTGCGATCCCCGCCGAATCCGGGTCGAGCCGCTCGCGTGCCATCTGCGCTCCAACCTGGATCGCGTAGAGCGACTGAGAGACCGAGTCGTGCAGCTCCCTGGCCAGCCGCTGCCGTTCCTCCAGCGCGACTTTCTGCCGGGCGGCCGTCAGCAGCTGGGCGTTTGCCGCGCCCGTCGCCGCCTGGTCCGCCAGCGCCCCCAGGAAGCTCGTCTCGGCCGCGTACGGCATCTCGCCCACCCGGTAGATGGCCGTCAGCAGGCCGACTGCTGCGCCCTGGTGCAGGAGCGGCGCGAAGGCGGCCGGTTGCCACGGCAGCGACTCCAGCAAGCACGCCGTCCCGACCGCCCGCTCCAGCAGCTGACGTGCGTCCGCGTAAACCACGACTCGCTCCGCCGCCAGGGTCTGCGTGAAGCGGAAGCATGGGAGGGCCTCCGAGACCTCCGACCGCAGATGCTCTCGGAACCCGTCCGGCACACCGGCGGCGCCGACCCACGCCGCGACCTGGTCTTCATCGTCGAGCATCATCACCCACGCGGCGAGCGCGCGCGTGCCGGCGAGAGCGCATTCGCTGACGGCCTCGAGGACCGCGTCGACCGAGTCGCTAGCGGCGGCGCAGGAAGCGGCCTGGGCCAGCGCTGCCGCCTGCCTGGCCTGCCGCTGTCGCTCCGTTACGTCTCGGAAGGACAGCACGAGGAACCGGTTGCGCTGGAGATCAAGCACGGTGCCCCTCACCTCGAGCTCCAGCTCTGAACCGTCGACGCGGAAGCCGATCGATTCTGACCTGCCATCGCGAACGTCGGCCCAGTGTGCGAGGGCGGTTTGCCGATGCTGTTCGGGAACGAACCTGAGGAGGTCCTGACCCAGCACGCGGTCTGACTGGAGGTCGAACAGCGCGCAGTAGGCAGGGCTGGCATAAACCACCCGAAGATCGCTGTCCAGGACGAGGACCCCATCTGGCGAGGCGGTGACCCAGGCGGCGAGGACATCAAGCTCGAGGCCCTGCGGGTGTCTGGCCGGCCTCGACGTCTCCAGGATGCTGCTCGGGGCTGCCCTGCCCTTATCCGTCAACTTCCGCATAGGCTGCCTGATATGTGCGTTCGGAGATTCACGGGTACGGCCCGCCGCCTGCCACACAATCCATCACACCGTACCTGCTGATGTCAGGCTGTCGCGACGTGCAAATGCGCGATTTCTGCTCACCCGTTTGGGGGCGAGCGGAGTGCGACAAGCCGCAGCCCTTGCTGCCCACACCGGCCAACGGACCTGCGGCTCAACGAGTGAGCCGGCCCACCACATCTACAACGGGTGCTTCCCGAGGAAGGCCAGAGTTCGCTCGTTGAACTCATCGACCTTCTCGTAGATCGGGGCGTGCGCGCACCCTTCGAAGACCGCGACTTCGGAGGCCCCGATCCCGTGCTGAAGGGGTTCCGCGAAGCGAGTCGACGTCACCATGTCCAACCGGCCGAAAGTGATCAGCGTCGGCGCCACGATCTTCGCCAGCTGCGCCGACGCATCGTGGCCGATGACCGCCGCTGACTGCCGCATGAACGCGTCGACCGGTGGCATTGGACGTCCACGCACGAACGCTGCAAGGGACTCCACGTAGTCCTCCCGCGCATCGTAGAGCTCGGGTGTGAAGCACCATGGGAAGATCCCGGTGATCACCATCTCGGTGACGCTGTCGAGGGCAGTCGCCATGATCCGCCAGCCTTCGACCACAACCCTGAGGAACGGATCGGTCTGGTGCCACGCGCTGTGCAGGGATAGCGAGGCGACCTTCGCGGGGTGCTTCGCGGCCAGCCACATGCCGGTCGCGGCGCCGAGCGAGAGCCCCGCGACGTGCGCTCGCTCGACTCCAATCGCATCCATAAATGCCGCGATGTCGTCGGCCAGCATCTGGGTCGTGTAGTCGCCCTCGGGCTTGTCGGTGAGTCCGGCCCCGCGCAGGTCTACGGAGATACATCGATAGCGCTTCGCGTACTCGGCGACCTGGAACGCGTAGCACGCCTGGTCGGCAGCAAGGTACGGGATCAGAATGAGCGGCTCACCCGCCCCCTGCGACTCGTAGTTCATGCTGATGCCGTTTGCCTGAACCGTGGCCATCATCGCTCCTCCTGCTCAACACGGACTCGTCCACCTTGCGATCGATCCATCATCCGCCCTCAGGACCGCGGCATCGTGTTCATGTACGCGGCCAGGGCGATCTCCGGGTGCAGTAGGCCGCGGGCCAAATGCAACGAGGGCGAGCATTGTAGCCTGCCCAAGAGCTCAACACAACAGGTTTCGGCCACATTGCCACCGTGGTGGTGCCCGAACTTCTCATCGGCGACGTGCGGGAATTCTTTCGCGGATTGCGACAGCGGGAAGGACGTCGACCAGGTCGCAGCGCGGTCGCTGCCGTCAGCGCAGCCCGAGGACAAGCCGGAGCCCTGCGTCTGCTTCCGCCAGCTCATCTACCGTCAGGCGCCCGGCCCGTCTTCCCAGTCGGCTGAGGTCAGCTGCGGCGAGTTGATCGACCAGGAGCAGTGTCTGCTGGCCCTCTGCTCGGCCCACAGGTCGGGGGAGGCTGGGCGACCTGCGGCCGCCCAGCCCGGCGATCTAAAAGGCTCCAGTGACTACGTCAGTACGGTTGGTGGTACACGAGAGGTCCGAGCAGTTGGTCCGAACGAACAGCGGGTGGAACACTGTCCCCGCCGTTGCGAGCGCCTGGTAGTCACCCAGGAAGAATCCACCTGCGTTGGGCGCGGCCAGCATGTTGAACGATCCCGCCACATGCTGCTCGTTGCCGAAGCTGGCGCCGCCGGCCGGGGACGTCTTGAGCCAGTAGTCGGTCGGCAGCGTCGTCGTGTTCCCGGCTGCCAGGTTGCGGAGATCGTAGAACGTCACTCCCACCGTCCCGGCAGAATTGACGGCCACCGTCGGGGTAAACGATGGCCGCGTCGTGGATGTGCTGACCACAGCCGGAGCCGACCAGGTTGCGCCGCCGTCTGTTGAAGTCGAAATCACCACCTGGTTGAACTGCCCACCGGTGAAGCGGGCGTCCGTCCAGGTGACGTACAGCTGCCCGGTCGCCGGATCGATGGCCGCCGAGGGCAGCCCCTCACCGGTGCGCAGGGCCTGGCCCGTGTTGGGGTCCACGTCGGTCAAGTCCTGCTCATTCGCTACCACCGTCACTCCCGACCACGTGGCACCACCATCCAGCGACTTGATGACGCCGACATGATCGCCCAGCGGCTTCGGACCGGATGACGTAAACAGGTCGAAGAAGTCGTAGAGGACGCCGCTGCGGGGATCGACCACGATCTCGTTGCCGATGGTCTGGCGCTGCGTGCCCGGGTCGAAGATCGGCCGCGCCGCCGACCAGTGCAGTCCGCCATCAGTGGTCTTGGAGAACCACGTGGGCCCAGCAAACGCGCGGGCCTTCAGGACGGAGTCGGGGCTGGCGCCTGGCGACTCCGTGCGGTCCCACACCACATAAGCGGTACCGGCCAGAACGGGATCGGCGGTCACAGACTCCTTGTCGTTGAAGAACCTGGTGAACTCAAAGACCGGCGATGTTCCCTGGTCGGCCTTGATGAGGCGCGCGTTGCCCCAGCTCTTTCCGCCATCGGTCGAGGTGACCACGGCCACGCCAGTGTCGTTGTTGCCGGCGCCGCCCACCGAAGTGTTGGTGGCCAGGAGGGCCACTGAGTACGCGGTGCCGTCAGCGCCGATTGAGACCCAGGGATCCGATGCGCGCTCGTAGGGCGCCCCGGTGAACGGGTCCAGGATGGGGTTGGGCTGCTCGCAGACGCTGAAGGGCTGGGTCGTCTCGCCCCACGTCTTCCCGCCGTTGGAGCTGAATCCCACCTGAATGCCGTGGGCGCCGCCGTTGGACCAGCGGTCCTGCTGAAACGAAGTGATGATGTTGTCCGTGTTGCGTGGGTTGACACTGACCTGCGGCTCCACCTCGGCGTTGGGGAAGTTGGTGCCAGGCGTCGTGCCGGCGTTCGTAGAACAGGTGCCGTACGGACTGGGTCCGGAGACCACCACCAGTGTGCCTGCCAGGACCGACGTGCTGAAAACGATGAGCGCGCCGCTCGCCATAGCGACGGCGGCAATCAGACGTTTCATGAACACCCTCCTTGCGCATGCTCACGAGAGACTCACTCCCCCGTCGCGCCGACCAATCCCCCACACAATGAAGACGCGCGACGAGCCGCTGACTACCCTAACAGGTCGCCGCCTCGCCACCCCGACGGCCCACGCCCCTCCGCCACTCCTCGCCCTCTGTCAACCGGTTATTAATCGGTCCCGTCAACGAAGTAGCCCCGCCGCGATCTGGGCGCGGGAATCGATCTCCAGACGTCGCCGTAGTCGGGGTGGACGACCGGTTCTGGGGTGAGGAGGTCGCCGCCGTTGTTCGGCCGGTCGCAGGGGAGCCACCGGCCGAGGCGGAGCTGGTCGAGCTCTGCCGGCGGCATCTGGCGCACTTCAAGGTTCCGCGCCATTGGGTCTTCGTCGACAGCTTCCCGCTCATGCCGTCGGGGAAGGTCCAGAAGCACATCCTGCGGGAGCGGCTCGCGTGCGCTGCCGGAACACGGCCCGGGGCGTCTGGATCAGGTGCGCCACCGTGAGCTGACGGTGAGGCCAGCACGGGCCTGCCGCGCCGGTGCATCAGAACGCCCCTGGCCGCGGTCGCTCCTTCTTTAACGCGACCTACGCGGCAACTCGGCCAATAGAGCCAAGCGCACAGGAGGTGGTGTCCTCCGCAGGGATGACGTCTCAGGACCGATGCGGCGGCGGCCGGCCAGAAGTAGTGTCTAGGGGTGCGAATCCGGTCAGCCATCGATGACGCCTGGAGGGCGAATCCCGGCCTATTCGACCCCACCGTCTCTGCCGCCGTTGGCAGTCTGGCCGTTGTTCAGGCTCTCGGGCTGCTGGCTCCCGGTCACACGATCGCTTCCGTCGACCCGGTCCTTGCCGGCCTGGCAGTTGCGGGCAGCCTGCCCATCGCCGCGCGGCGCCGCTTTCCGGTGTTTGTGCTGCTCGTGATCGGGACGGCGGTGGCGCTCTGGATCATCCGCGTCTACCCGAGCCTCCAGGTGGGCGGCTTCGTCGTCGGAATCCTCGGGCTGCTCATCGCCGTCTACACAGTCGCGGTCCAGCAGGGGCGGCCCCGCTCCCTCTATTTGACCGGCGCCGTGCTTGTGGTCAACGACCTGATCTATCTGGCGCTCCTCCTGATTGGGCGAACTGATGCCATTCACAACGCGACCCTGCTCACCATCGCGGTGGCGGGAAGCTGGGCGCTGGGGGACAACGTGGGGACGCGCCGTGCCTACCTATCGGCCCTCGAGGAGCGTGCTCGGCACCTCGAGCGGGAGCAGGAGCAGCGGGCTCAGCGGGCTGCCCTGGACGAGCGGGCTCGAATCGCACGGGAGCTCCACGACGTGGTGGCGCACCACGTCAGCGCCATCGCCGTCCAGGCCAGCGCTGCTGAGGAGATCGCCGAAGGGGACCCTCGCCGGGCCAGGCTCGCGCTCAGCGCGATACAGGCGGCCAGCCGCCAGGCGCTGGCCGAGATGAGGGCCATCGTCGGCATCCTTCGGGAGCCCAATGACGACGACGACCTCCTGCCGCAACCGAGCCTGGCCCAGGTGGATCGCCTGGCGGCTCAGAGCCGCGCGGCCGGGCTTGAGGTCGAGGTCGTGCTGGAAGGCACGCCGCGCCGGGTGCCAGAGCCGATCGGTCTATCGGCGTATCGCATCGTGCAGGAGGCGTTGACCAACACCCTCAAGCACGCTCGAGCGACCCGCGCCACGGTGACCATCCGGTACGAGCCGGCGGTCCTGGACATCGACGTCGTCGACGACGGGATCGGCGTCGATAGTCCGCGCCGGTCCAGCGGTCGTGGCCTGGTAGGCATGCGCGAGCGGGTCGCGCTCTTCCGTGGCACTCTCGACTTGGGCACCGCGTCCGAGGGCGGGTTCCGGGTCCACGGGCGGCTGCCGCTCGACGGTACGGACCGGTGACGATCAAGGTCCTGATCGCGGACGACCAGGAGCTCGTGAGAGCCGGCTTCCGGATGGTGCTGGAGGCCCGCGAGGACTTTCAGGTCGTAGGGGAGGCTGCCGACGGCCAGGAGGCTGTGACCCTGGCCGACGCGACCCGTCCTGACGTTGTGCTCATGGACGTGCGCATGCCGGTGATGGACGGTATCGAGGCCACCCGGCGGGTCATGGCATTCAGAAACTCGGCGCCTGTGCATGTCCTCATGCTCACCACGTTCGACTTCGACCAGTACGTCTATGACGCCCTCCGCGCCGGCGCGGCTGGCTTCATGCTGAAGGACGCGTCACCCGAGCAGCTCGCGCACGGCATTCGCACGGTTGCCGCCGGCGAGGCCCTGCTGGCGCCCTCGGTCACGCGCCGTCTCATCGAGCGGTACCTGCAGCTGCCGGCCCCACGCTCCAACCGCCAGGATGCACTGGCCGATCTGACCTCCCGCGAACGCGAGGTGCTCCGCCTCGTAGCCCGCGGACTGAGCAACCAGGACATCGCGTCCGAGCTGCACCTCAGCCTGGCCACCGTCAAGAGCCACGTGGCCCGACTGCTGATGAAGCTCGGTCTGCACGACCGCACCCAGGCCGTGATCGTCGCCTACGAGAGCGGCTTCATCACTCCGGGTGGATAGCCGGGAGCGCGGTCCACCCTGAGATTCGTTCTCGGGGATGAGGAAGTGCAGCCCGGGGGCCGATGTCCACCCCGGTCCCGCGGAGTGACGATTGGCGGGTCGAGCCTGTGCTCGCGGCGAATCTCTGGAGGTGTGCTGATGCGTCACAGCGGGACTCAAATGGTGCAGACGGGATGACTTCCGCGACCGATCGTGACGCAGCCATAGTCACGCGCAAGCTGGGCAAGCGCTTCGGGCGGAGGACAGCGGTGGACGGTCTCGACATCAACGTACCCCGAGGTACGGTCTGCGGTTTCGTTGGGCCTAACGCGTCCGGCAAGACCACCACCATTCGCATTCTCCTCGGCCTGGTGCGCCCGACCGCGGGGACGGCGAGGGTACTTGGGAGCAGCATCGATCACCCGCGCGCCTACCTGCCCCGTGTCGGCGCGCTGATCGAGGGCCCCGCCTTCTACCCCTCGCTCAGCGGTCGCAAGAACCTCGAGGCGCTTGCCCGCCTCGGCAGCCATGACCTCCAGCGCGCCGCCCAACTGCTGGATCTGGTGGGCCTCAGCGAGCGCGGGGACGACAGGGAGAGCACGTACTCGATGGGCATGAAGCAGCGGCTTGGCATCGCTGGTGCGCTGCTGCCCGACCCGGACCTGCTCCTCCTGGACGAGCCGACGAATGGGCTGGACCCGCAGGGGATCCAGGAGATCCGCGAGTTGATGTGCGCTCTACGCGATCAGGGCAAGACGCTGTTCGTCAGCAGTCACATCCTCGCCGAGGTCGAACAGGTCGCCGACTGGCTTGTAATTCTCAAGGATGGCCGGGCGCTCTTCTGTGGACCGGCGCAGGACGTCAGCATGGGCCGATCCGAGCTCGTGGCCGTGCCCGAGGAGCGGGCGCAGCTGGCCGTTCTCGCACGAATCGTCCAGGACCACGGTTTTACGTTCGGGCAGGAGAACGGAAGCCTGCGCGTCCAGTGTCCGGTTTCGTTCGCACCCCGGCTCAATCGCCTGGCCGCTCAGGCGGGGGTGACCCTTGTGGAGCTGCGTACGAGCCAGGCCAGCCTCGAGGAGACCTTCTTCGAGCTGATCGGAGGAAAGAGTGATGCTTCGCTCACTGCGTAGTGAGCTGGTCAAGTTCGGGCGGCCCAGCCTCCTTCTGGGCACGACCGCGATGGTCGGCTTCATGGGGTTTGGCGCCTACTTTGGCATCGATCGAGCCGTGGCCGGTGGTGGGCCGATGGGAGGCAGGATGCTAGCCGAGCTGCGTACGAGTCAGGGGCTGGTAGCCCTGCTCGGTCACGTCGACCTTGTAGTCACGGCTATCGTCCTTATCACGGTGTCGGCAAACTTCGGCGCCGAGTGGTCTCAAGGAACGCTCCGCAACCTCCTGGTTCGGGAGCCGCGACGCCTGCGCCTGCTGGCGGGAAAGACGGTCGCACTGCTCCTGTATGCGCTCGGGTCCGCTGCGCTCGCCATCGCGGTCGGAACGGCCGTCGCCTTCGTCGCCGCCAACGACCACGGCCTCTCGACCACTCCGTGGACGTCATCGGATGGACTGTCAGACTTGCTCAAATTCGCCGGCAACGGGGCGCTCTCGATCGTTGGCTACAGCCTGCTGGGCATGTTCGTCGCCGTGCTCACCCGCTCCGCTCCGGCGGCCGTCGGTGTCTCGCTCGCTTATGCGCTGGTGGTCGAGGGCTTACTCGTGTCCCTCGTTCCAGACCAGGCTCAGTGGCTGCCAGGCCAGGTCTTCACGGCCCTGGCGAGCAGCAGCACGACGATCTCCTACTGGCAGGCGCTGGCCGCAACGGTCGCCTGGGGAGCCGTTCTGCTGGCGGCTGGAGGGGCGCTGTTCCGGTTTCGCGACGTGACCGCCTGACGCCCCGCGAACGTACCGACTTGTTGGGTCGAAGCCGCGAGCTACGACCCACGGCGGTGGGAGGAGGGCCGATCTGGTATCGCTGGTTACAATTCTGGACAGATGATCGGCCGAACGCAAGGTCTACGTGTCTAACGAGCACGATTCGCTGGCCACGGTTATCGACGCGCGGAGCGCCCGGCGAAAAACCCTCCCCCGAGACCGGGGTCCCCGCGAAGCCTGCTTCGTGGGGTGGGGAGTCGGGGGAGTAGCCGGCAAAGCCGGGGGAGGGGGTGACGTGCCCGAGCGGCGGCGGGTCTTCGTCGCCTGCGAAGGCGACGCCAAGCTGGTGGTGCTCGACCTCGTCGGTAGAAGGGTGACGGGTGTCATGGACGTGGGGGACGCGCCCGATGTGATGGCTGTCGACCCGGGCACGCACCTCGTCTACCTGCCCCTGACCGACGTCCGCGGCCATCCGGTGCTGCGGGAACTGGTCCCCGCATAGCCAGGCCGTGGCCCTGGGCTGGCTAGATCGGGACGGCAGGAAACTGCTGGTCTGCAGGACGCTTCGCACGTTCGGCTACGGCTTTCTCGCCGTGGTGCTCGGCCTCTACCTCCAGCAGCTCGGCCTGAACGCTTTGCAGGTCGGGCTTGTTCTCACCGCCGCCGTCGCCGGCTCGGCTCTGATGAACGTCCTCTGGTCGCTCGCCGCCGACCGTTTCGGCCGCCGCCGGACCGTCGCCACCATGGCAGTCCTGATGATCGCCGGCGGCCTCGTCTTCGCTTTTGCCGATCAGCTCTGGCTGCTGGTCCTGGGCGCCTTCACCGGCACCATCAGCGCGAGCAGCGCCGAGGTGGGCCCCTTCGTCACAGTCGAGCAGGCGATCCTGCCCCAGACCGCTCCCGACGAGCGCCGAACCTGGCTGTTCTCGATCTACGACACCCTGGGCAACCTTGCCGGCGCCGCCGGCGCTCTGTTCACAGGCGTGGTCGCGCTCTTCGCCCGTCTCGGCCTCAGCGGCGCGAGCTCATACCGGCCCCTGTTCGTCATCTACGCCGCGATCGGCCTGCTCAACCTGTTGCTCTTCCTGAACCTGTCCGCCGGCGTCGAATCCGCCCGCGTTGACGGCACGCGCAGGTTCGTGGGCCTCCATCGCTCGAGGGGTATCGTGGCCCGGCTTTCTGCGCTGTTCGCTCTGGACGCGTTCGGCGGCGGCTTCGTCCTCCAGTCCGTCGTGGCCTACTGGTTCCACGTCCGCTGGGGGCTCTCTCCGGCGACGCTAGGCCTCGTCTTCTTCTGGGTGGGCGTGCTCTCTGGCCTGTCTCTGCTGGCTGCAGGGTGGATGGCGGAGCGCTTCGGGCTGCTGAATACGATGGTGTTCACCCACCTGCCCTCCAATCTGCTGCTCTTCCTGGTGCCGCTCGCTCCCGCCGCCTGGCTCGCCATCCTCCTGTTCCTCGCGCGGATGAGCGTGTCCCAGATGGACGTGCCGACGCGGAAGTCCTACACGATGGCCGTGGTGGACCCGGACGAGCGCACGGCCGCCGCCGGGATCACGAACGTCGCCCGCACAGCGGCCGGTGCGGTCGCGCCGGTGATCAGCGGCGCAGCCGTCGGCTTCGGTGCGATCGGGCTGCCGTTCTTCGCTGCCGGTGCTCTCAAGATCGCGTACGACGGCCTCATCTACACGGTCTTTCGCAATGTGCACCCGCCCGAGGAGCGCCGGCCTCTCACCTCGACAGAGAGGTCGGAACCGCCGAGAGTTCGCTGACGACCTCCGCGTGATCGGAACCCGTGACTCAAACAGCCCGTGGCTGCTGCGGTGTCCCTGTCAGCGGCGGGTGCTGGTGCATACCGCACGCGAGCAGCGCCACGGCGGCGGCCGTCCAGGGCAGCGCCGGCAGCGCGCCGATCCAGCGGACGGCCAGCGCCAGCCCAGCTGCGCCCAGCACCACAAAGACGGACCGTAGCCGGTAGCCGGGAGCTACGGGCAGGGATGCCCCCACTGCCAGGAACAGGATGCCGAGCAGTGCGAAGCTGCCCGGGTGGAGCGCATAGCCGACGTTGATCCAGCCGGACGCCAGCGCGTAGCTGATTCCCACCGCGGCGCTGACCGCTCCGCCGAGCCTGGTGGTCAGCTGCACGAATAGGAGCACCCGGCCGCGGTTTCCCCGGCGGCGCTCAGCCAGGCGAACAGCGCCGGGTGGGCCAGCACAACATCCGTCAGCACGGCCTGGACCGGCGGCCAGGGGTTGCCGCGAGCGAAGAAGCCCACCCTGGCGGAGAACTCGTGCTGGTACCAGCCCGGCCGGTACTTACCGGGGAAGGCGTTGAAGGCCCAGTTGGCGGCCAGAAGCAGCCGGGCGCTCAGCCATGACCAGTCCGCGCGCGATCGCCTACGCCAGGTGAACGCGAATCGTCCAGCGGTGATGGCTCCGTCCTCCGCTCATCACAGGATGACGACGTTGATCACGAAGCCGACGACGCCACCCACCACCGCCGGCACCCAATCGCTCCACGCGTCGGCGTTAGTTCCCCGGCCGGAGACGGCCGAGCCGGGAGCTCCCTCCACCACGGCTGGAAGACGGCGGGTCCCGTGGTTGAACCAGGGCAGGCGTGCAACCGAGGCTGGGCCGAGCGCCCCCGCGATCAGGCAGCCCGTGTCGCCAATACTGATGGCCGGCAGGAAGTCACCGTTGAGGCCCAGGAGGTTCGAGATCCAGCGCCAGACGGCAATGAGGGCGAAGCTTGAAAAGGCTCCCGCCGCCAGCGCGGCCGGCGCCCAGCGCATGAGGGCAGCGGCCACTGCTACCGCGATCCCGGTCACTATCGCCGCCGCGAGGATCTGTCCGGTTGAGATCATGAGGTGTCCTCCCGACGCTGGTGAGGTGCGGGTAAAAACTCGCCTCCTGGTTCAAGTGCCACTACAAGGTTTCCTCGTAGATGGCCGCGCCGCAAGTCCTGGGCAGAAAGACGATCAGGCGCTGACGCGGCCCATCGAACGCCGTCGTGTGCGCGCCTTCTTCCGTCATGACCTGATCGCACCGCCGCATCACGGCAGTGTCGATCACGTCCACCAGACCAGGATTCCCGATGGCCACGTAGAGCAGCCGCCGCAGCGGGTTGTACCAGATGGCGTCAGGCTGACCGGCGATGGGAACGCTCGTGACTTCGCGGCCAGTCGAGAGGTCGAGCACCGAGACGGCGCCACCGTCACTTGCCACGAATGCGCGACCGCCGGTGACATCGAGATCGAGGCCGTGGGGACCGGGCGAGGAGACCGCCCACCGATCGACGAGGCGCGGCGGTTCACGGGCCACCACCGCGACGCAGCCGGGGTCACGGATGTTGACGAGGAACCGGTCCGCTGCGGCGTCGTAGACGCACCAGCGCGGCCGTCCTGGCAGGTCGACCTCGCCGACGAGCTCACCACTGCCGGCGGACAGCAGCCGTGCGCGGAAGTCCTCCACGTCGCCGACCAGGAGCGTCCCACTGCGGCCGTTCCAGGCGAGACCGTTCGGCCTCGGTCCTGTCGCGAGCTCTGTCATCACGGATAGGCTGCCGGCGTCGATGATCAGCACCTTGCCGGCGCCGCGCGCCGCGGCGAAGACGATCCCCTCGTGTTGGGCGCACAGCACGCCGCTCGCCTCCGGACAGCCTTGGATCGTGCCGGCGTGGACGAGCGAGTCGCCGTCGATGACATCGATGGTCCCTTCCGCGGTGTGTGCGACGAAGATGCGCCGGCTGGCCAGGTGGACGTCGCCGTGGTCGAAGCCGCTGTCTCGGTGGGGCGGGAGGCCGACGAAGCCGACCCGCGTCAGGGCCATGGCTACGACCTCTCCGCCACCTGCTTCTGGCACCAGGCGTAGAGGGCGTCGTACATCGGCGTCTCCAGGCGGATCTTCTGGTGGTCGTCGTCGCCGTGCACGAGGGCAAAGCCGTGTGCGATCGCCTTCAGCCCCGCGGCCTCGGGCACGATGCCGATGTCAGCCGCCACGTCCGCCCCGTGTACGATCCGCGCCAACAGCTCCAGACCCGAGTCGGTGAGACCGTACTTGACCATGATCGATTCGAAGCTGCAGCGGCCGTCCACGTGGCCCAGTTCCACTCCCTGCACGTCGTACGGGATGGCGCCATCGCGGGCCGCTACGGCCGCCACCTCCTCGACGGGGACGTACAGGAACTCGGCGTCCGGGTCGACGAATCGCCGGATCAGCCAGGGGCATGCAATGCGGTCCACGTTGGCGTTCTTCCGGGTCACCCACTTCATCAGCTCCTCTCCTTACGCCGACCTCTCGGCGTCAATGTGGCGGACTGGTCGTCACACCCAATAATATTATGTAACTTACGCTTCTAATGATGACTCCAGGCACTCCCAGCTGATGTCTGACACCACTACCCGATGGCTCGTCCTGGCCTGGCGGCTGCCGAGCGGGCCCAGCACGCCGAGGGTCACCGTCTGGCGATCACTGCGGAGACTGGGAGCGGCGGTGCTGACGCCGGGGGCGGCGATCCTGCCCTATAGAGACGATCTGCAGGAGCAGCTGGACTGGCTGGCTCAGGAGATCGAGGAGCTCGGCGGGGATGCCTGGGTCCTGCCGGTCGCCGAGCTGAGCCAGGTCGAGGAGCGAAAGGTGGGCGACCAGATGCGGGCCGACAGGCAGGCGGAGTATGAAGAGCTCCGCACCGACGCCCAGGCTTTCCTCGTGCGGGCTCCCCATCACCCCGGGCCGAACGACGACTTCGGGCTGCGGCTGAGGACCGAGAAGGAGCTGGTGGCGCTCCAGCGCCGGTTCCGCAAGGTCCGCGCGCGGGACTACTTCGACGCACCGGGCGGCCAGGAGGCGGCGCGGACCATCGATCGCTGCCTCGCGTTCCGCCAGGGAATCAGTTCCAAGCTGACCCTGGTCACCGACGACCACCCGCACTGAGGAGGCGGAGATCATGCACTTCATCACCCGCGAGCGGATCCACGTCGACCGCATCGCGACCGCCTGGGCCATCCGCCGCTTCGTGGACGCGGACGCCACGTTCGAGTTCGTGCCCAGGACCAGGGACCTCTCCGGCGCCAGCGGCATCCCCTTCGACCTCCGCGGCGCCGAGCTTGGCCACCACCAGGGCCGGTGCACGCTGGAGGCCCTGATCGACAAGTACGAGATCGCGGACGAGGCGCTGGGGCGCATGGCTCGGATCATCCGGGCCGCGGACCTGCCCCAGGAGGACCCGGTGCCGGCGGTGGCGCCAGGCGTGCTGGCCATCTTCGACGGCATCCGTGACGGCTGCGAGACCGACCAGGAGCGGCTCGCCAGGGGGTTTGTGGTCTGCGACGCCCTCTATGCCTTCTGCCGGCAGACCAAAGAAGCGGCGTCCGAGCTCTAGGCCGATCCGCATGCTGGTCGAACTGACTGCGACGTGGGCGGACTAGCGAGGCAGGGGATTCGGCCGATTCCTGCCAGGGCCGGGCCAGCTCCTCGAGGGCGGCGCCCGAGCGGCAGCACCTGCTCCGGCGCCGCGAGTGGATTTACTCCGCTACCGCACGCTTGCCGGTCGCGGAGTCACCAGGCCCAGTCCCTGGGCGACGCGCGCGCCGAGGTCGGGATCCACCTTCATCCAGTAATCGTTGACCGCGCGCTCCTGGATGAAGCGCTCCACGCCCTGGCTCAGATGCCCGACTATGTTGCCGACCAGGTGATCCCGATCGGCCGGCGACATCACCTGCCGGTAGAGCATGCCGGGCTGGATGAAGTCATCGTCCTCCTTGTGCGGCTCCGATGATCCCACACGCTCGGGGTACACTGGGGTCTGAGAGGGAAGCCCCATGAAGGCGACTCTGACTGCTCACATACACATCGACGCCTGTGCCTGGAACCGGATTCAGGCCCGGGCCTCGCGAGAGCGCCGCCCACTGCCCGAGGTTCTGGGAGAACTGCTGGAGATCGCATCCGAAGAGCCTGCTTCCGCGGCGCCCACACCGAAGCTGGAGTATCAGCCGCCGCCGCTCACACGCCTCTGGCTTCGCCGGCATCCTGACACGATCATCGACCGCGACTAAGTTCCTACATTCGACTTTGTTGTAATCGAACACGCTGCGCCCGTCCTTGCACAAGCGCCTTCAACCCGACGCGCATCACCGCGCCGCAGGTGGCACGGTCGGCGAAATGCCTATCTGGCGATGTCCTTGCGCGTGAAGCGCCATGAGCCCGCCGCCAGAGCCAGCGCGCCAACTGCCAGCAGTACCAGCACCGACGTGAGCTGCAGGCCATTGAGCAGCGGCGTGCCGTAGTAGTAGAAGGCGGACAGCCTCAGCGCCGCGTCGGGCCACTGCAGCTCCGGGCCGACGAAGCTGACCAAGAACCAGATCGCGAGCAGGAAGCTCACCAGGCCGGTGTCGACCGCCGCGCGCAGCCAGCCCGACGCCAGGTAGCCGATGGCGGCGATCAGCAGGCCCATGGGGATGATGCCCAGCGTGGCCGCGGCCAGGTTGCGCCCGTCGAGCTTCAGACCGACGGCCGCTGCGGTCGTGGCCGAGGCGACCAGCGTGAGCACCCCGATGGCGACCGTCGCGGTGGCGAGGGCGCCGAAGCGGCCCAGCAGCACGCGCAGACGCGACTGCGGCGTCGAGAGCACCAGCTCCAGACGCCCCTCCTCTTCGTCGCCCGACCAGCCGCTGACCTGGGTGACCGCGAACGCCATGAGGAGCACCGGCAGCAGGAGGAACATCGCGCTGAGCAGCGTGGCGTTGGTCTGGATGTCTCCGCCGCCGACCTTTTCGACCAGCGTCTTGATGAAGGAGGCCGACGTGGCCGAATAGATGCCGCTCAGCGTGTGCTCGACCTGCTTGACCGCGATGACCATGAAGGCGGCCGTGCCCGCGATGCCTACCGTCCACCAGAACGTCGGGACGGCGATCGTCGCCAGACCGCGCGCGTAGACCCCGCGCAGCGACCAGTCGCCCTCGGGCAGGCTTTCGCGCTGTGGAGCGGCGCGCCGCGGCAGCCGCAGCCACGCCGGCAGGGGCACGGCGCCTCCGACGTCGCGCCGTGCGAAGAGCCAGATGGCGGTGCCGCCCAGGACGAGCGACAGCGCCAGCAGGACGAGCATCCCGCCAGGGTTCGAGCCGTAGCTGGTCACCAGCGGCTTGCTCAGGTTGTAGTAGTAGACCGGGGAGATCCGAGAGAACCACTCGGTGCCGGGAAAGAGCCGGTGGACCGAGTCCACGACGATGAGCACCAGCAGCAGGCCGCCGGTCCAGCCGGCCGCGCGGCGGCGGTCGAGCGTGAACTGCGAGATCAGCAGAGCGAGCGCGCCGAAGACGGCGCAGACGAGCGCGAGGTCCAGCCCGAACAGCAGCGCGTCGCCCAGGCCGAATCCCGGGTTGAACGGCCGGCTGCCCACGAAGATCACCAGGCCGATCAGCAGTCCCATAGCGAGCAGCGCCGTCCCCATGGCCACGAGCTTCTCCACTGCGACCCGCACCCGTCTGCGTGGTGTCGAGAGGAGCACGTCAAGCGATCCGCGCTCCTCCTCGCCGCGCAGCATGCGGCTGCCCGCGAGCAGCGGCCAGATCGCCATCATGAGGATGAAGACGCCGATCTTCCAGGTCGCGTAGCCGGCGGCGGTGTCGACCGCGATCGGGGCGGCATTCCAGCTGAAGGCTCCGACCAGCTCGGTCAGGGCGGCCCGCCCGGCGGCTGTCCCCACGAGCGTCGTCGCAGCGGCCAGCGGCTGGAGCACGACCAGGCCCATGCCCACGCCCCACCCCAGGATCGCGATGCGGTAGCTCCTCAGGGTCCGGAAGAAGATGCTCCTAAACCACACTGGTGGCCTTCCTGGCGGCCCGGCCGTCCGCCTCGTAGTAGCGCAGGAAGATGTCCTCCAGGCTGGGCTCGTGACTGCTCAGGGAGACCACCCGGTGCTGTGCTGCCGCCTTGATCACCGCGTCGGCAGGGCCCTGCATCTCCAGGCGCAGGCCTAGCCCGCCGGCCGTCGTCTCGACACTGGCCACGCCGTCCAGCCGCTCGAACGCCTCGGCGGGGACGGCGCCGGCGAACAGTATGGTGACCTCGTAGCGCTTGATGTCCTTCACCTCGGACACTCCGCCGGCGCGAACGATCCGGCCCTCGCGGATGATCGCGACCCGGGTGCACCACTGCTCCACCTCGGTGAGGACGTGCGAGGAGAGGAACACGGTGCCGCCGTCGCGCCGGACCTCGTCGACCATCCGGCCGAACTCCTGCTGGTTGAGGGGGTCCAGGCCATTGGTCGGCTCGTCCAGGATTACCAGGCGGGGGCGGTGCATCAGCGCCTGGACCAGGACCACCTTGCGCTTGTTGCCGCTGGAGTACTGCCGGAACTTGCGGGTCGGGTCGAGGTCCAGCCGCTCTATCAGCTGCCGGAGGTACGCCTGGTCGACGCCCCCGCGCAGGTGGCCCAGGTACTCGAGGATCTGGCCGCCGGTGAGTTCGGGGTCCAGCGCGGGCTCGCCCGGCGCGTAGCCGACGAGCCGCTTGATCGCCAGCGACTCCCGCCAGCAGTCAAGCCCGGCGATCCGGGCTACACCGGAGTCGGCGCGGAGCAGCGCCATGAGCAGCCGGATCGTCGTGGTCTTGCCGGCGCCGTTCGGGCCGAGGAAGCCGAACACCTCGCCCTCCCCCACCTCGAACGAGACGTCGATGATCCCTCGGGCGCCGCCATAGCTCTTGGTGAGACGTTGCACCTCCATGATCGCCGTCATCGAATTCGTCCCTCCTCTGCTAACCGAACCACCGGCGGAGCGTGGCCCGGTCGAGCCCCCTGAACGACCCTCGAGGAAGCCCCAGGATGCGGTCGAGCAGCTCCAGCTGGGCCGCGTATACGCGCTCGAACGTCTCGAACGAGATCGTGCCCGCCAGCCGGGCGAAGTAGAATTCACCGGCCACCTCCTGGAAGGCTTGCACGTGCGCCACGATGACGATCGCGGTCTCGTCGGGGGAGCGGACCGTGAAGAGGCCCTCCTCGACACCCTGCCGCACGATGGCCGCGATGATCGGCACGAGGCGGTCCCTGGTGAAGCGCCGGAACTTCTCGCGCACGATCGCGTTGTCGTCAGAGGCCCAGGCCTCAATGGTGGCCTCCACCAGCTCCTTCCGCTCGCTCTTCCAGGCGGCGATGCCGCCGAAGAAGCCCTCCAGCTTCTGGAGGGCGGAGAGGTGCGGGTCGTCCAGGAGGGGCGCCAGCGTGGCCAGGGCCATGTCAGACATGCGCTCGACGGCGGCAAGGACCAGCGCGTGCTTCGAATCGTAGTAGTGGTAGAACGCGCCCTTGGACGCGTCGAGCGCCTCCAGGACGTCCTGGACGCTCATCTGCTCGTAGCCCTTCGTCTGGATCAGCTGCAGGGCCACGTCGACGAAGGCCTCCCGCCTGATCGCCTGCGCCGCCGCCGCCTTCACCGTGCGCGCCACCGGTCTCATCTTAGCAGACCGACCGTTGGTCTGCTCGGAAGACGCACTGACAGAGACATCCCACCTGACCCGCCTGGATGCGCTGCGGATGCATGCCTCACCGGTTGACAAGTCAGCGGTTGGCGATGAGACTTTGGGCGGCGCCGGTCCGCGCCGAACCTCGGCGGCTCACCCCAGCAGGGCCCATGACGAGGCAAAGGGGGACATTGAACCCTCGGACCCAGGGTCACAGCTTCGCCGGCCGCGAAGCCATCGCTGGGGGATGGAGTCGTGGTCGTTGGAGGCTAGTCGTGACCCAGGGTAGGGAGTTCAAGAAGCTGGTCCGTCGACGCATGCGCAAGACGGGCGAGTCCTACACGAGCGCCCGCGCTCATCTCCTGGGGGTGCCGTCGCACACCCGACCCGTCGCGCCACAAACAGCAGGGAGGACCGGCATGTATCCATTCGAGAAGTTCAGCGAGCGCGCCAAGAAGGTTCTCACGCTTGCCCAGGAGGAGGCGGAGCGGGCTCGTCACCACTACATTGGTACGGAGCACCTGCTACTCGGTTTGCTGAGGGTAGATGACGGGCTCGCCGCCAAGGTGCTCAACAACCTGGGCGTAGGGATCGACAAGGTGCGGCCGAGCATAGAGGCCGTACTGGGCGGCACCGAGCGCATCATCATCCAGCAGATCGTCCCGACCTCGCGCGTTAAGAAGGTGATCGATATCGCCTTCGAGCAGGCTGGGCAGATGGGCAACGAGTTCGTCGGCACAGAGCACCTCTTGCTCGGTTTGATGATCGAGGGCGAGGGAATCGCCTCACAGTTGCTCAAGGGCCTCGGAGCAACGCTGGATACTGTTCAGCGCGAGATCTGGCGGCTGCGCAGAAAGGGCGGGCTCGAAGCGACCGCGCGTGCGTCGGCGCGCACAGACCGGCCCGGCCGGTCCGTCTTGCGGATGGCTGCTGAGGATGCTTTGGGGGCTGTCCTCGACGCCGCCCAGGAGGCGGCGCAGAGGGAAGGCTCGCTGACACTCCGCGTGGACCATCTGCTTCTGGCGATCATGGAATCGGAATTCAACACCTATGCGCTCCTCAGTTCGGCCGTGCCTGACATGGGCTCCCTGCGCAAAAAGCTGAAGCCGCCGCGGGCAGTCACTCGCCTGGAGACTGCTTACTGGGAGACTCACAAGAAGAGTGTTCAGGCCGCATCGGCGAGAAACCACGAACTGGTCGCACAGCTGCGAGAACAGGAGGACAACTTGCGCGGTCAGCTCGACGCTGCAGTCGCGACATGGCGCCTCAGCTGGTCAGTCAATGCTTGAGGCAAGGAGTCGACGGGACTCCATGAAGCGCTTGAGAGTCCCGTACTGAGTCCTGACGAACCGCCGGTGCCATCCCCGGAGCGAGATAGAGCATCATCGGGCTTCCTGTGACGAGACCGGCGCGGCCCGATGGGGGTTCGGGGGAGTACCCGGCGAAGCCGGGGGAGGGGGCGTCTCTCCCCGCTGTTCCCGGCGTGAATCCCGAACGCGGTACCGGGCGGTCCCTCAGCGAGCCGTCGCCCGATTATATGTGCACCCTCGGCCGGACTCGACACCCCGTTGAGAATCACCACTCGCCCTAAAAGAGAGGGCTGCGTTCCACTCGGCCATGCCGAACACTGGGCCCATCCGGCGTGGTAAGGGGATGCCAGTCCATGAGGCAGGAGCGGCTCAGGCGTGGACGTCGAGGTGCAGTATCTCCGCGTCCACGAAGGCGTCACCCGCCCACGTGAGCCGGGCGCCCTCACACTGACGGAAGCCTCTCCCCCACCGCTCGTGAGCCCATCCGGGGAGCGCGACGGTCAATCCAGGTTCGATCAGCCCGCCGTGCGTGACGATGAGAGCCGCCTGGCCGTCGTCGACCCGCCCGGCGATCCCGGCCCACAACTCGGCCTGGCGTCGACCCAGGGCTGCAACGACACCACCTGCCTCGGCGGCGGCTACGTAGACGCGGTAGAGCTGGTTGTCTTCGCGGAGCTCCCGGTGCGCGATTTCCCTGGTGGCCGACTCCCACATCTCACCGCCTCCGAAGTCGAACAGATCGTCGACCGCAAACCCCATGGCGATCGCGGTCTCCACCGTGCGCGGGATGAGGCTGGCGGCGACATAGGCGAAGGGGCCCATCTGGGATCCGACCTCCCGAGCAAGCCGGACGCCCTCCGGCGAGAGGTGCGAGCCACGACCCTTCGCGTCACCCGCCCTGGTGTACGAGTGCCTGCGGATCTCCAGAGAGCACATTGCTCATCCAGTGTCGGTCAGGCGGCGTCTTTGACGTGCTCGGAGATGACGAAGTGGGCGGTGACGAGCGAGAGATTCATCACAGACAGGCGGGAATCTCCGCCGCCAGCCCAGGCATACGGGGTCATGACGAGAAGGTTCTGCCGGTCTGCCGGACTGGGTGACCCCCGCGTTCGAGCGACCTCAGGGCCATATTTGGCCTCCCGGTGACGAGACCGGCGCGGCCCGATGGGGGTCTCTCCCCCGCTGAGTCGGGGGAGTACCCGGCGAAGCCGTCGGAGGGGGCGTCTCTCCCCCTGCAGATCCTGATGGAGGCGGCTCTGACGCAGGCAGCCGGAGCTGGAAGACGGCGCCCGGCCCCGGTCGCCTGGCCAGGGTCAGCTCGCCATGGTGCGCGTGCGCAATGGCTGCACCGAGTGCCAATCCGAGGCCGGCGCCGCCTCCCCGCCGCGTGCGCACGCTGTCGGCCCGGACGAACCGCCGGAACACCTCGTCGCGGAGGTCCTCTGGAATCCCGGCGCCCTGATCGGCGACCTCGATCAGCCACGCACCCTCCTCGCGCCGCGCACTCACAGTGACGTGGGCCAGAGCCGGGCTGTGGCGGACGGCGTTTTCAACGAGGTTGTCGAGGGCACGCCTCAGCAGATCCGGGTCGGCCTGGACCGAGCCTACGTCCGGTATCTCCGCGACGATTTCAACCTGCTTGGCTTCGGCGGCGCCGCGCCACCGCGCCGCCAGCTCCTCGACCAGGTCGGCGACGTCGATCTCACGGAGCAGGGGCCGGAGGCTGCCGGCATCGGCCTGGGCCAGGAGCAGGAGCTGTTCGAGCACGCGACCCATGTGGTCGACCTCGACCTGCACGCTCTGCAGCACCTTCTGATAGTCGGCGGGCGAGCGGGGCCTGGCGAGCGCGACGTCGACCGCCGTTCGAATCACCGTGAGGGGGCTGCGCAGCTCGTGCGAGGCGTCCGCGGTGAAGCGCCGCATACCCTCGAAGCTTCGCTCAAGGCGGCCCAGCATCTGGTTGAACGTGGCCCTGAGCTCACGGAGCTCATCGGCAGGCGTCGGCACGTCCACGCGGCGGTGCAGGTCCCGATCGCCTATTG
>Ga0126384_10000054_pt1 | contig 42913 bp, 45 predicted proteins | sample PanSoiMetPlot_36_FD_92543 | JGI IMG/M metagenome (GOLD analysis project Ga0126384, IMG submission 92543) | Tropical forest soil microbial communities from Panama - MetaG Plot_36 | ecosystem: Environmental > Terrestrial > Soil > Tropical forest > Bulk soil | place: Panama | collected 2016-02-17 | reverse complement strand
TACCGGACAACATCGCCGTCACCGGTCTTCGCACAGCCGCCACCAGCGCCGTCGGCACCGACCTGTTGGCCCGCCACGATGCCGAAAAACTAGGCATATTCGGATCCGCCGGCCAGGCAAAAAATCATCTCGTCGGGCTCATGAAAGTCCGGCGCATAAAAGAAGTTAAAGTCTTCAGCCGTAAACCCGAGAACTGCAAAAGATTCGCCGACGAAATGGGTCCGCTGCTCAATATTAATATTTCACCGGTCTCGTCAGCCCGCGAAGCCGTGCGCGGCATGGATCTCGTTCTGACCGCGACCAATTCAAGTGTTCCCGTATTTGACGGCAATTGGCTCGAAGCCGGAACCCACGTCACGACCATCGTCGGCAGCAACGTGGGATTGGTCAAAGGTGGATTTGCCGCAGCGAAGCGCAGGGAAATTGACGATGCGACTTTGGCGCGCAGCCAGGTGCTAGGCATCGTTTCGATTCAACAAGCGATACAAGATGAACAGGCGGACATCTACGACCCGGTCCAGCGTGGCATCATCAAGTGGGACGATCTCATCGAGATCGGCGATATCCTGGCGGGGAAGAAGGAAGGGCGCACAAAATCAGATCAGATCACCTTCTATAAGAATAACGCCGGTCAAGGCGTGGCGGACGTCGCGCTGGGCGCGCTGGTGCTGGAAGAAGTAAAGAAAAAGGGCGCCGGCCAATGGCTTAACATATAAAACAAACGTCCACCTAGAAGCGGACAAAGAGCATGGAAAGAACAGCCCACAAAACCCAATACTCCATCACTCCACTACTCCATTAATCCTTTCTTCCATGCCTCGCATCGCTATCGCGCAAATCACCAGTTCCACCGACAAGCAAGACAATCTTACGTTGGCCCGCAAGCTCATCGTTGACGCCAACAGTAAAGGCGCGCGTCTGCTCGCCTTTCCCGAATTTCTCATGTCCTACTCGCCGACTAGCCAAACCGCGGAGGAGCTGTGCTCGGTCGCCGAGAATCTCGAGGAAGCTTTTGTGACTTCTTTGAGACAGGCGGCCAGAGAATCTCAAATTCACGTTATTGCAACCTTCTACGAGACTAGCGGGTTACCCAACCGCGTCTACGACACTGCCCTATGGATTGACAGCGCGGGCAGCGTAGCGTCGGTCTACCGCAAGCTACATCTCTACGACGCGTTAGGATTCAAGGAGTCCGATAAGTTTGTCGCTGGTGACGAACTGACGCCGCCGATCAAAACCGACATCGGCCAATGCGGCCTCATGATCTGCTACGACCTGCGCTACCCCGAATTGTCGCGGCTGCTTACCTTGATGGGTACCAATGTTCTCATCGCGCCATCCGGTTGGGTGCAGGGCGAAATGAAGATCGATCACTGGCAAACGATGATCAAAGCCAGAGCGCTGGAAAACGGCTGTTACGTCATCGCCCCCGACCAAGTGGGCAATATCTATATCGGTCACAGTATGGTGGTGGATCCCTTCGGCCGGGTTCTTGTTGAAATGGGCGAGCGCGCCGGCCTCGAAATAATTGATATCGATTTAACCTTGGTGCAAGAAGTCCGCCAGAAACTACCATTGCTGCAAAACCGCCGGGAAGACGTCTATCACAAATCTTTGCCTTAGTCGGCTTTGCGTATTCTCTGGCTTCTCACCGACCCTTACTGCGCCCGGTAAATCTTATATCCCAGAGATTGCAACTGCTGAAAGAGACTAATGGCATCGTTGGCGGGGCCATAGCCGTTGTATCGTAACGGGTTGTTGATGCCGGAAGATTTCCACTTTTCGTGCCCTGAGGCTTTTAGCTGATCTTGGTTACTGAGAATTGAAAGTATCAGCCTTTGTATGTTGGCCGCGTAGAGTTTGTCGTTACTTTCACGACCCATGAGAACGGAAGCCACGCTGTAGGTTTCTGTTTCTGTAGCCCAACTATACAGGCTGCGGTCGAAAATTTTCCTGTCGTAGGTTTGTTCTAAAGACTCGTCTTTAGGAAGAGAAATAAAACGGAACCCGGTGCCCAGGTCTTTGAATAGCGGCACTGGCGCTCCTGCCACAAAGACCATCCCATCAAGCTGCTTCCGTTTTAGTCGCTCGAGGGCGTCCTTGGGATCAAGGTAAGATTTTTCCACCTTCATTCCGTAGGCATTGAGCAAGACTTCGCCGGTTAGCGCGCTGCCGCCATCTTTAGGTCCGAAGGAAACTCTCTTGCCCTGTAGCTGGTAGACGGTCGTGATCGCGGGATCATTGGTCAGAACGTGAATCTCCTCGGGATAGAGATGGAGTATGACTCGAATGGTTTCAAGTACATTGACCCCCTGGGGCTTCATCACTTTGGCAAAAAACCCGAGCGCGTCGATCTGGGCGATGGCGAGGTCGATCTTTCGGTCTCCTAACAGCACCATATTCTGAAAAGATCCTTCTGTAGGGAGTATCTCGAGGTTGACTCCATCTTTTTGGGACACCCTTTGCATGTCTCGCGCGATTTGTATGTATGTCCCATCACTGGGCCCCGTGGCGATAGTCAACGCAAACCCTACATTTGCGTCAAAAATCATGATCAGTACAAACAGTATTTTTTTCACCATCTGTATCCTACTCGTCCCTTCCGATTATACGATTTATTTGTCCAGTACTCTTCACGAATTCGACTGCCGGATGCTTTTGTTATCGACGGGGAAGGTATTCCTATTGTGCTATTAAAGCAAGGCTTGGCGGGCGGCGCCGACAGTCCTGCAGGTCACGAGCGCAAAGATCCTGTGCTTCAAACCGAATCGACTGAGGTAATTGACAAGCTTCTTGTCCGCCGATAGACTCCACTCGCTGAATAATCAGAATGAATCAAGGAGGAGAATGTGACATGATCTTATCAAAAAATTCCGACGTCAAGGGTTTAGTGGTCAAGTCCATCGAAGGTAAACCGATGAACGGCGACCTGCTGGTCAAACCCCTGATCAAGGGCGATGAAATGACTCTTTTGGAAATTCATTATCAACCTGGCGTCGGCGCGCCGATGCATGTGCACTCCCACGAGTCTCTCGCCTATGTCGTCAAAGGAAAAGTTAAAATGACGGTCGGGAAGGAGGTTTATATCCTCGGCCCGGGCGATGTTTGCCGCCATCCCCAAGGCATTCCGCATGGAGTCGAGGGCCTTGAAGAATCCATCGTTGTCGAAATTAAGTCTCCCGCTCCCGACATCGCAACTTTCTTGGGAACATGAAATCGGCAAGACGCTGAAAGGAGTCCCGTACCATGGCAGGCAAACCAAGATATCTAATGATCGCAAGCATGGATGTAGATCCAGAGCATGAAGCGATCTTCAACGAGGTTTATGACAAAGAACATGTCCCCAATTTGAGCAAAGTTCCGGGGGTTATTGCCGTGACGCGCTACAAACGAGAAGAGTTGACGATGAATATTGGCGGCGAGCGAAAAACTATCCGGATTGAAAATGAGCCAACCTACACCGCGATTTATGAGCTCGAAAACCCTGGCGTGTTAACCAGCCCCGCCTGGGACAAAGCCATTGAACAGGGCCGCTGGCCCAGCCAAGTCAGGCCGTTCACGAAAAATCGCCGTCATGTTTTGTTAAAACTAGCGGAGGCTGAAAAATAAGACAAGAATCAACGCGACCGGTTGGTTGATCCGGCCGGCATTCCTAAAATCTGCTTGATTTTTTCTCCGACCGCCGCTGCTTCCTCAGCGCCGATCTGTTCTTCAAAGAGCGGAAAGAGCTCACGCTCTTCCCTGCGAATGTGACGCTCCAGCAAATCTCCGACATCAAAGATAAGCTTGCCCAAGCCCGTTCCCTTCTCGAGCTCAGCCATTGCGCTGCGCATCCGTTCGTGGTCCTTTGTCAGTTCCTCGATCATCAGCTCGCTTTGTGGAATCGCCTCTCGCATTAGCGGAAAGAGCGCCTCTTCCTCGGCACGAAAGTGCTTCAAAAGGTGAACGTTGAAAAAGTCGCGTAGTTCGCTCGCCCGCTCGTTCAAGCCCTCCAAACCTATCGGTTTGATTTGGCCGAGGCTTTGCTTGCGGCATCTAAGCGCGAGAGCTAAACCGTGATGATGATCGTGGGAAAGTGGGATTAAGCTCGGATGGCGCATGAAAAATCTACCGGAGCGACGGTAAGATGGAACAATGGAAGATTGGAATCGTGGGAGTTTGGGGAGCAAGGTTTCATCATTCCCATTATTCCATTTCATTATTCCAATTTTCCACTCCGTTTAGATCACGCCCTTTTCTCGAAGCGAAGAAATTGCGCCCGCATTGTAGCCGAGAGATTTTAAGACCTCTTCGGTGTGTTCTCCTAAAACAGGTGGTGGCTGGCGAATCCCCGGCGGTGTGCGGCTCATGTCAACTGCGTTTCCTACCAGTTTCATCGTGCCCATTTTGGGATGCTTCACCTCGATAGGGAAACCGTATTCGCGGACCTGGGGATCCTCGAATACTTCGTCAAGGGTGTTAAGGGGGGCAGCTGGAACGTCCTTTTCAAATAAGCGACGCAACCACTCGTCGCGTTGTCCGGCACGAAAAATCGGCTGCAACTCGTTTACGAGAGCATCGTAGTTTTCGATTCGCCCTTTGCGGTCGCGAAACCGTGGGTCATTGGCCCACTCGGGCTTTCCCACCACGTCAAACAACCCATGCCAAAATTTATCCGGGGATGACATATGAAGCACAAAAGGTAATCCCTCCCGATCCTCGAAAGCAAAAACCCCCGCCGTTGTGGTTCGGTGCTTGCGCCGCGGCACGTGCCCGGTCTCGAAGTAACGAGCGGCGTTTTCACCGACAAAGGATATGGACGCGCGCAAGAGCGACGTTTCGACTTTCTGCCCTTGGCCGGTCAACATGCGATTCATTAATGCCGACAACACACCGTAACAGGCATACATACCTGTGAGGTGATCGGAAAAGGAAATCCCCATTCCCTGCGGCTTGCCCGCGTCCGTCACTAGGCTCAGCAGTCCGCTTCGCGCCTGACCTATGGTATCGTAGCCGGGCATGTCCTTATAGGGCCCCGTGGGACCAAAACCAGAAATTGAGCAATAGACGATCTTGGGATTAATCGTTTTCACCTGCTCGTAGCCCAGCCCGCGCTTGTCCATGACGCCGGGGCGGAAGTTTTCGATGAGCACGTCAGCATCAGAAAGAAGCTTGAGCATAACCTGGCGAGCTTCATCTTGGCGCAAATCGAGGGTTACGCTTTTCTTATTGCGGTTGAGGCTACAAAACGTCGCGGAGTAATTTTTTTCTCCCCAACCTCTAAAAGGATCGCCACGCTTCGGCTCCTCGACCTTAAATACCTCGGCCCCCATGTCTGCGAGCAACTGGGATGCAAACGGACCGGTCACATAACTGGCGGTCTCTACGATCTTGATTCCTGAAAGCGCTCCACTCATAGATGGGTCCTGGCGTGGACGTTACCGCCCACGCCAGGCGAGGCGTGAGCTTGGAGTTGTGAAGGCACACAAGCGTAATGTTCAAAGCCGTTTTTCATACCCGGCACTCGGTTCTCAACATTTCAGGCCTCTAGTCATCACACCGCTGCTGGCAAATTCCGTAGAGGTAAAGACCCATTGCCTTCGCTACGGAAAGCTTGCGCCTCACCCCTTTTCACCATCAACTGCGGAATCCGGGCTAAAATGAGCCCGTCGATATCTTGATTTCTCTTTCCTAGCTGGTGCGGCCTCAGGAAGTCAAGGGAGGAACGAAAGACGTTAAGAATGGAGCGAGACGGAACGTGGGATCGAAAAAGTAAACTTTGAACCTTTTCCAGGCTCGCTTTCAACGCGAATATCGCCTTGCATTAGCTCGACGTATTTTTTGACGATGCTCAAGCCCAGTCCAACCCCTCCGTTTTTTCCACTGTCTTTGACTTGTTCAAACTCCTCGAAGATTCGGCCCAGGTTGGCCGGATCGATGCCGACTCCCGTGTCGGCGACACTGAATTCGACTCGTCCCTTGTCAGGAAGGTCTCGTACACGAACTTCGATACTGCCCTCGGAAGTGTATTTGAAGGCATTGCCAATTAGATTATGTAGAATCTCCTCCAACTTCATTGAGTCCGTCAATACGGGAGGTATGTTTTTGTCAATATGCCACGACACTTCGAGATGGTGGTCTCGTTTGAGCTGCTCCACGTAGGTTTGAGCTTGCTCAATAACTTCTTCGATCTCAACAGTCGCAACATCTAGAGACATTTTTTTCGCTTCGATTCGCGACAACATCAGGACGTCGTTGATCATTTTGAGCAGAACGCGGCCGTTGCGCGAGATCTTTTGCATAGCTGCCTGTTGCTGTTCATTGACAGCACCGAAGGTTCCGTCCCGCGTCAATTCGGAATGGCCGATGATGATATTGAGCGGGGTGCGCAGCTCATGGGACATGGCCGCGATAAACTCCGACTTTGCTCGAGTCGCCTCCCGCAATTCTTGGTTGGCCTTCCAGTTCCAAAGTCTTGTCCTTCACCTCGACAAATAATCTGGCATTTTCGACCGCCACTCCTATGGTGTGAGCGATGGCCTCAAGAAGCTGCAGCTCTTCGGCAGTGAATTGATGCCGGGAATAACTCACCACATGGAAAACTCCCTGGATCTCATGATTGGCTACAACGGGGAACCCGGCCGAAGACTTGAATCCTAACTCCGCAACCTTGCTGACCGAGCTAATCTTTTGGTACAGGGGGTCGTTTGTCAGGTCTTCAGACACCAACGGCTGGCCAGTCTCGAAAATCTTACCGGTGATTCCCCTTTCCACAGGACGTCTTTCCACCGATTGGGCAGTTTCCGCGCTGAGCCCGGTTTGGGCCCTGAGCCGAAGACACGGCTCGGACGGCTCCAATATATAAATCCAGCATGCGTCGAAGGACAGGGTCTCGACGACTTTTTTCACCGCATCCCCAAGAATAACCTCGAGATCCAAGGAGTGACTCACCGCCGCGCCGATTTCATTGAGCACCGTCAAATGCTGTGATCTTGTCTGCACCCGTGCAAATAAACGCGCCCTTTCAACAGCCACCGCGACTTGCTCCGCCATAGAAGTGATCAATGGAATTTCATCGCCGGTGAGCTTCCGCGGCGCTTCCCCGTTGAAAGTCATCACTCCAAAAACGTGGGACTGATTTTTTATCGGGAACGCTGCAAAAAAATGTCGTTGAGCATTTTGCAACGCCTTGGTCTTGCTTAACGCGGCATAACGAGCGTCGGTCCAGACATCTTCGAAGATTAACGCCTCACCAGAATTCGCAACGTGCCCGACGATCCCTTGTCCACGCTTGAATCCGCGCGTGCCGCGAAAATACTCCAGATCTGCTTCGAAGGAAGCTCGCATCTCCAATTCGTTCATCGCGTCGTTAAAAAGGAAAATAAGTGTCGCTTCAAAGTGAAAAATTTCCGTAATCTTTGCGATGACGGCACTCAGAATACCTTGTACATCTACCGATTTGTTCAGTGCGGTGCTGACATCGTAAAGCGCCGCAACCTCCTGGCCGCGCTGGTCGACCTTTTGCTCCTGCGTGGCGGAGAAATTTTTCAGCTCCAATGCCATCTTGTTAAAACCTTCAGCCAATTCCTGAATCTCGTCTCCGCTTTCACTTTCGACTTGGTGGTCGAGGCTTCCCGCGCCGATTGAACGGATCCCCCGCTGAAGTTCAAGGATCGGTTTTGTGATACTATTGGCCGCCCCTGAGATACCAAGGCCTCCGAGCAAAAGCCCCATGCCAAGCGGCAAAAACGCGTACCACCGTACGGTGGCTATTTCACTCAGCGCCACGGCTGCTGGCTCCGCTAGTACAACCGCCCATCGTAGTTTCTTTACCGGCGCATGGGTGCTTAGGACATCCTCACCGTCTATTCCTCTGCTTATCGCCGCGGGCGCGTCGCCGGCCATTTCCGGTTTCCGCAAAAACTCCCGGACTTCCGGCAAAGCACTAAGGTCGCGGCGCTCGAGTACCATTGACGTGTCCCGATAGGCAATTAAAGTCCCAGTGCCATCCACGACATAGGCATACCCGGCCCGGCCGAACTGGATATTTTTAACAATATCCCAAAGAACCTTGAGCCTAGCCGTGCCGATGACAACGCCGATAATCTTTCCGGAGCCCGCTCGTATGGGCAACGATAGAGTCATATATGGCCCGTTCGGCGTGTAAACCGGACCGATATACCTTTCGACCCGCATTGCGCTTTTGAATTCTTGCGATTCGCTCTGATCGGAAAGCTCATTTGCGCGCCGAATCTCAGTTTCGGTGACCTTGAGAGCTTCTCTTCCCCGCTCATCGAGAATGGCGATTTGCTCAAAAGACCGTTCGTTTTTGAGCAAGAGTGCCGCGAGCTGTTTCTGCTCGTCACTACCGGAACCGTGAAGACTGATCGAGGCTGCTAAATCCGCCAGCCGAGTAAGCCTGTCCTCCATAAATTCTTCGATTTCCAAAGCCACCCGGGTAGCGATCTCTGCTTGCAGCTGAGCGCTGCTCCGAAGGATCAAATGGCGCGTGTAATACAACCCTGCCATGGTATTGAGAATGAGAGCCCCTCCAAAAGGGAAAGCCCCGCCAGCAGCAGCCGGCGGCGCAATCCGCCTTTATGACTGTGCGCTCCTATGAAATCTTTCCACCGCATAGTTTTAGAGTAATACTGACTTGATTCGCGTGACTCCGCCGAATCGTTATCGCAATTTTAATGGGATCAGTCTGTACCGAGAGCGCGACGATAAATTAGCCCATTCTTGTAACAGAACAGAACATAAATACCTCAAAGAATACCGTCGCTACTTGCGGCTACCGTATAGGCAGAAATTGTGCCAGCGCAGCTTAGAATTGCCGTGGAACTAAAGGATCAAGATTACAGGGGTTTCCCGGATGACCGCGGAGGGAAGTTGAATGAATAAATCCACGCTACGGAGAAAATTAGCCTAGGAACTACAAAAAGTGTCACCGCCCCGTACCTCCTCCACCGAAAGATTCACTACATCATAAGTCCGTTGAGCACCCAAGAAGCACTCTCAGATTCACACGGGACGGGATTATTGTCCACTAAAGTCTACCCCGCCCCCACCCTACGACTAACTTATTTTTGGCCGGCCGTCACGTGCCACAAATAGAGGGTATGTTCCCAAGTCGAACCGTCTTTGATGTACTCTGTCTTGAGAGGCTTCCAATCACCCATATCGAAATCATGGGATACGACTCTTGAGCCAGGCTTCATTTGTTTCCAGATATTGGGCCGGATCATCAGATTCACCTCCGGCAACAGATACATCGTCAACACCGATGCCGGCGACAGATCCACGGTCCGAATATCTTGCTGGCGGATCTCGACCAGGTGGCCGACGCCTGCCTTTTTGATATTTTCCTGGGATTCCTTGATTCGCTCCGAATCGATCTCAAAGCCGATGGCTTTGACGCCATACTTTTTTGCCGCCGTAATAACGATTCGCCCGTCACCAGAGCCCAAGTCGTAGACTACGTCGCCCTTTTTAACCTGAGCCAATTCGAGCATACGTTCAACGACGTCCTGCGGTGTCGGAACGTAAGGGACGATCTTCCCTTCCTGCGCTTGAGCCAAAAACACGTTTTGTGCCACCGATAGCGTCAATACTAGGGTAATTGCCGCAAACCTAAATTGCACAAATCTTTTCATTTTGCCTCCTCCTTGGGCCGACCTGGAAACCAACTGAACTGATTTACACCTGTCAGAAAAACCCTGCGATTAACCGTTCTTCTTCCAAAACTTCCCTAGCCAGCTGTCATTTTCCTTTCCCGCCACCTCTTCGATCTCACCCGCGTCGAGCCATACTCCGTTACACCCCGTGCACTGATCGATCAAGATTTTCTGAAAGCTGCGCTCCTTCAAAGGCTCCCCGCACTTGGGGCATCTCATGTAAGAAATCTTCTGGCTCGCTGCCTTGGCCTCGCCCTCCTGTTTTGCCTTTAGTTTGGCCAAAAGCTCGTGCTCTTTCTTGATGAAATACTCATCCTCCTTAGCCTTCTTTCGTTCATCCCATTTGTTGGTCACTTTCAACCTCCCGGCGATGGTTCGCCGACTGTCACCGCCTTTATACAAGCTTTTTTCTCAACCATTGACTTGTCTGAATCACGGACTTTGCGGCCGCCCCTCGACTGGCGGCGTTCTTGGTTTGCGGATTGTTCAAGAAAGCGTGTCCTGCCCCTTTGTACATTTCGATGCCGAATTTCTTTTTATACTTGTCGAGGGTTTGACGAAAGAGGTCGATTTCCGTCTTGGTGGTGCCGGGATCATCGGTCCCGTAGTGACACAAGAGCGGCGCGCTTATGTTTTTCAGATCCTCCGGCTCTGGAAACAAACTCTGATAGTAAATAACTCCCCCCTCAAACGCACGCGACTGCGCCACCGCGTAGAGCGCGAGCCCACCGCCCATGCAAAAGCCAAGCACCGCCACGTTCTTCTTTCCCACCCAAGGCAATTTGCGAAGATAAGGAACGCTATCGATAATTTTTTCCACCGCGCGTGGGATAGCAAGCGAGGTTTTTTGTAGCGCGCATTCGTCCAGAGGATGAAACGTCTTGCCGTGAAAAAGATCGGGAGAAAGACAGACAAACCCTTCCTGAGCGAACCTCCGCGTTACCGCGCGCTGGCCGTCGTCGAGGCCTCGATAACCGTGCACGAGCACAATCGCTGTCCGCGGATCGCCAGCGGTCGGTCGGGAGAGAAAACCATCGACCACCTCCTGCCCGCTTTTGTAAGCCGCATGCATCGAGACGATTCTTTCAGCCATGGGCACACCCGTTGGCAAAAAGGCAGACGAAGTCTAAGAAGAAAAGTAAATGGATTTCAACCCGCAAAGCGATTCATGTAGGGCAGTCTGGAAGCTGTCTTCTTAACCTGGTCCAGGTTGGCTCGAAGCATCGCGGTGGAATCCCAAGAACCGCTGGTAAGGGCGCTGCGGTAGGTCTCCGGCAGGTCAGTAGCAATCTGGGTTTCGCCGAAGGTGATCTTTTTGTTTTCGATATCGACCGTGAACCGAGTTTGCGGGTTCTGCTCAACGGTTTTCATCATCAGTTCCACTTGCTCATGCGAAACCGTGACCGCCGGTACTCCCATGATCGTGCAGTTACCGGCAAAAATCGCGGCAAATGATTCCCCGACGATCGCCTGGATACCAAAACGGTACAGGGCCTGGGGGGCATGCTCGCGCGACGAACCGCAACCGAAGTTCTTGTTCACGAAAAGGATGGACGCGCCTTTATACTTGACGTCGTTCAACGGATGGGGCTTCTGTTTGCCCTCGGCATCGAACCTCTCATCAAAGAACGGGTACGATCCCATGCGCGCGAAGGTTACCTCTTTCAGATAACGCGCGGGGATGATCCGATCCGTGTCTATATCATTGCCTCGGATCGCAACGGCGGTTCCGCTAACTTTAGTGACTTTGACGAGCTCGCCCATCGTTTTCCTCTTATTGATACTCGCGGACGTCGACTACCTTGCCGTTCATGGCGGCTGCGGCGACCATCGCAGGACTCATAAGCAGGGTTCTTCCACCTGGACTACCTTGGCGACCGATAAAATTGCGGTTCGATGATGAAGCGCAAATTTCTCGCCCGTTGAGTTTATCGGGATTCATCGCCAAGCACATGGAGCAACCCGCTTCGCGCCATTCGAATCCCGCTTCTTTGAAGATGTTGTGGAGACCCTCCTGCTCGGCAAGCTTCTTGACTTCCGCTGAACCCGGCACCACCAGCGCGCGAATTCCGGCTTTGACTTTCCGACCCTTGGCGATCTTTGCCGCCGCGCGCAGGTCGGTCATACGCGAGTTCGTGCACGACCCGATGAACGCCACGTTGATCGGCGTGCCTAAAATAGGACTGCCCGGCTGCCACCCCATGTGCTCGTAGGCCTTCTTAGCTCCATCAGGGTCGCCGTACTCATCAGGCCTGGGGAGCTTTTCCGAGATCCCCACCGCTTGACCTGGATTAATACCCCAGGTCACCGTCGGCTCGATATCCTTGCCTTCCATATTTACAACATCGTCGTATTTAGCATCGGCATCGGAAGCGATGGACTTCCAATAATTAGCCGCGCGCTCAAAGGCTTCTCCTTTGGGGACGTACGGCCGCCCTCTGAGAAATTCAAACGTGGTCGCATCCGGGTTGACGTATCCGACTAGCGCGCCCCCTTCGATGCTCATGTTACAAACCGTCATCCGCTCTTCCATGTTCATTCGATCGATCACCGATCCACCATACTCGTAGGCAAAGCCTTTGCCCCCGGAAACTCCGAGACGTCGAATAATGCTCAAGATCACGTCCTTGGCATAGACACCGGTTCCCAGCGACCCATTAACTTTGATCTGGCGCACTTTGAGTTTGTCCATCGCCAACGTCTGCGTTGCTAGAACGTCCCGTACTTGACTGGTGCCAATGCCAAAGGCCAGCGTGCCGAATGCCCCGTGGGTGCTGGTATGGCTATCGCCGCAGGCGAGGGTCATGCCCGGCTGGGTCAAGCCGAGCTGCGGGCCGATCACATGCACGATCCCTTGATTCGGACTGTCTAATCCAAAAAATTCAACGCCAAACTGCTGGACGTTTTTTTCTAGCGCTTTGGTAAGTTCTTCTGCCTCAGAATCGAGAAAGGGCCGCTGGCGAATATCCGTTGGAACGATGTGATCAACTGTCGCAAAGGTCCGCTCCGGGAACGCTACATCCATGCCGTTTTCCCGCAGCATGTCGAAAGCGGGAGCCGTGGTAATTTCGTGGATTAGATGCAGTCCAATAAAGAGCTGAGTTTGTCCCGTGGACAGAATCCCCACGGTATGAGATTGCCAAATCTTATCATAAAGTGTCCGTTCGGCCATTCTCAAAAATCTCCTTCGTTCGGATCATATCGGCCCAGATCTGGGAGTTCAAGTGCCAGAAAGCGCAAAGCAGTAAGGCAGCCGCGCGAAGATCTATGGGTTGTTTGCGGTGACGTTCAGGCGGTATAGATCCAAGCGCCGGGGTTTTTCGCGTAGTCCTCATAAGAACCTGCAGCCGTGATGCCTGGTATTCGAGGAATCCAGTCCTCCCTCAAGAGATCATCCGGGTCCCCATATTTCGCGGCAAGTTGGCGCACATCGAAATCGTCTAGCGCGGTGAGCCTGCCGTTACGAATGATGGTGTAATCTTTCGCGCTTTTGGTCGTTATGGTGAACGTCGGAAACAGGAGATGGATATGCAAGTGGCCATAAAGGATTCCGTTCTCACCAGCCCACTTCTCCTCATCGGACCGCCACAGCGTTCCAAAGCCCATATGGATTACGCCGGAACGGCGGCGTTCCCATTCGAAACCGCCCGAAGAATGCCGTTCGATGCCGCTAGGGCGGCAAATCTTGGGGTTCGTGCCGATCGCAACTTCCCACAGATAAAAAAGTCCCGGCCGCGGAAAGCACGGATACTTTGTGCACCTGCTCTCTTCCAATAAATCGCGCCAGGCATCTCCGTAAGCTGCGCCGCCGGTGACCCTTACAATTTGGCCGCCTTCCAGTTCGACTTTGACTTGCGGGAACGCGCGGGAAAAATGGCTCGTCGTTCCGGCGACTACGCCCGCAGCGTCCTCCTTGGCTATGATTGGCGGCACGGGATGCCCGAACAGATGGCCGTTGCGAGGAGTCGAGGAAAATCCGTAGCGCGTACCGTCGTAATACTCGTCCCAGCAGGTCCAAGAGATATCGGTTCCCTCGCGGTCGGTTAAACGCGCTCGTCCGCCGCGACCGTACTCCCAAATCGGATCCCAGGTCTTCTTGTTGATGAGTAAGTGCAAATCCAATGGATAGGTCGTCGAGCGCTGGAGAAAATGCTCGGGGCGCAACCAGGGAATTTGCTCATAGCGAAAATCAGTCTTCGGGATCGGCCCGCCTTTACCATGGATAAGCAAGTCATAGCCCCTCCTGAGTGCGAAATCCTCGATGTGCGGCATGCCCTCCCAGCGCCGTGGATTATGGTCCCACGGTTCGCGCCGCATGATGACCTCCACTTCGTCGAGGTAATCAAACTTCCGATCGGGATTGCCCATATCGGCGACCAAGATATCAACATGAGCGCCCTTCTCCCGAAGCGCCTCGGCAATAGCGTTTGGCACTTCAGGATCGTACTCACGATCGATCGCAATGAGCACCTTGTTGCCCGCCGCGGTTCTATTGTAGCCGACAAATCCGATGTGACTATCACGATTCTCGCGCCAATTGGCCAACTGCCGCGCCAAGGGCATCAGCTCTGAGAGACTGGCGGAACGTAATCCACGTTGCTTTAATTGCTCTCCCTCGGGAATCGAATTGCTTATGCCCACGCCATCATCGGCGGTATCGCACATAGAGCCTCCTCAATTCGTTAAAGTTACCCAGCGCATAACTGATGGAATTTGGATTGATGGAGGCTCGGAATGTAGATCCATAGCTCCACTACTCCAGCATTCCATTTCCCTTATAGACAGTGCTCCTTGATCCAATTGACGATCTCGATGCGCTTGGCAAACCAGATATCGGGAAACGACTTGGCATACTTGATCGCCTCGTCATAAACCTTTCCGGTCGCCGGAAAAGCCATCTGGCAATGCATGGCGAAGGTTAGCATCTTGGGCTCCTGAGCGGATTCTTCGTATAAAACGTCGAATTCATCTTTGAAGGAATTAAAAACATCACGGGCCGTGATGCCGCGCCGGTACATGCCGGTATCGTTTAGTCCGCTGATCGCGTTTTTGTAGGGGACGATGATCATCGTTTTGCCGTTTATGGTAACCGGATACGGATTGTCGTCATTGACAGCGTCGCCATGCCACAGAAAACCTTCGTCGGCTAATATCCCCAAGGTGCGTTCCGTGTGACGCATGCCTGATGTAAGCCAACCCGTCGGCCGCACGCCGACAAAATCCCGAAACATCTGCGCGCAGGTCCGGATCTCCTCTCGTTCCTGTTCCTCGGTGAGATTAATCAGCTGCACATCCTCGGCATACGAGTGACCAACGATCTCATGGCCTCTCTCATGAACCGCCTTTACCGCTTCGGGATAGCGGTGAATGCACAGCGCATTGGTATTGAAAGACGCCTTCACGCCGTGCTTATCCAAGATCCGCAATATGCGCCACACTCCGGTCCGTCCCCCATAATCATTCTCGCTAGCCGTGCGGCAATCATACGGAGTGTTAACATCATCCTCTTTAATCGGATTCGAGCCGCCCACGTGGCGCGTACGCCTATATTTAGAATCCGGCTTTTCAGTCCAAGCTTCCAAATTGCCCGATAACGCTACTGCCATCCGGGCATTGTTAGGCCATTTGATTTTGATCTTCCTGGCCTTCGAATACACATCGTAAAAATTGTCGTGTGACGGCAGCATGATTCGTTCGCCCTCCCAGGTTTGTTCATCCAGCGTATATGGAAATCGCAATCCTCTGTCAATGCACAGCGAAGTCGCCGGAAGCGTTTCCGCTCGAACCCTTGTCCTTTAGTGAGCGTAGGCAACGTTCAAGAATGTCAAGTGCTCTTGTTGTAGCCTTTCTTCCCGCACGGGTTTCATTTCATTCGGATCGGCCGTTTAATCGTAAACGCTGACCATACCTTTCCTCAACGGCTTGACAAGCTTGGCGATAAGAACCGCTATAATCAAGGGTGAAAGAGAAGAAACCAACAGGAGAGCGACCTCAGGAACCGTAATGCGAGCGACTTTAAAGATCGCTATTAAAGCCTCAATTTTGTAAAAGGCGGCAACCGAAATGAACAGCAAAATGGCTTGGACGACCACTATAGCGACTAAAGCTGCTCCTCTTAAAAAGCGGATTGGATAATGCCATAGGGGCTGCTGCCTCATCCGAAGTTCCGCCATAGGTCAAAACATGAGCCTGCTAGTACTTTACTTCCACCAAGAACAACCCGTGCGGGGGGGCAGTGGGACCAGCTTTGGTTCTATCGCGAGCCTCGAGCAGTTCTGCAAAAGATTGCGCCGAGCGCTGGCCGCGGCCAACCTCGACCACCGTGCCTATGATGTTTCGCACCATATGGCGAAGAAACGCGGTGGCTTCAATGGTATAAATAAGTAGGTCGCCTCGTTGATCCAACGAAGTGCGATAAACTTTTCTGACGGCATGAGCCGCATCGCAGCCGGCGGCTTGAAACGAAGAAAAATCATGCTCCCCTTCCAAGCACTGGACTGCCTCCTTCATGGCCACCAGATCCAAAGGATCATGCACGTGCAAAGCGGTGTTTAGATAGAAAGGCGACGGCGCAGGACGGTTTAGGATACGATATTCGTACACTCGACTTCGCCCATCGCGGCGGGCGTCGAATGACTCCGGCACGATTTCCACTTCTTTGATCGTGATATCCGCCGGCGTGAGCGCGTTCAGAGCGCGCTGGATTCTGTGCTGGTCGAACCCTCGGGTGCAGAACAAATTGGCCACCTGACCCAGCGCATGCACGCCCGCATCGGTCCGTCCGGCACCGGTAACACGTGTGGGCTGCCCCAGAAACGTAGCAACAGCTTTCTCCAACACCGATTGAATGGTTTCACCGCTGGCCTGGATCTGCCAGCCATGATAGTTCGTGCCGTCGTACTCGACGGTAAGTTTGATGTTCACGGAGAAATGACAACGCGAGGCTTCGCATGCCTGCGCAGTGATAAAGCTAGAGATAATCGCGAATCAGGATTTCCGCGATTTGAACGGCGTTGAGAGCGGCGCCCTTGCGCAAGTTATCCGCGACGACCCATAAATTAATCCCGTTGGCCACCGAGCCGTCCTCACGGATTCTTCCCACATAAGTCGCGTCCTTGCCGACGGCGTCAATGGGCATAGGGTAAACATTATCCTCTGGCTCATCCGCCACAATAACCCCCGGGGCTTCCCGCAGTATGGCTTTAACATCGGCGGCCGTGAGCTTCTTTTCCGTTTCAACGTTGATGGACTCCGAGTGGCTGCAAAAGACCGGCACACGGACGGTGGTTGCCGTCACTCGCATCGAGGGTTCGCCGAGGATCTTGCGCGTCTCGTTGATCATTTTCATTTCTTCTTTAGTATAACCGCCGTCAACAAAAACGTCGATGTGAGGAATGCAATTGAACGCTATCTGATGCGGGAATTTCTCCATCGCTAGCTCTTTCCCGTTATAGAGCGCGCTCACCTGCTGGCTCAGCTCCTCCATGGCTCGGCGGCCTGCGCCGGAAACCGACTGGTAGGTGGAAACCACCACACGCTTGATTCGCGCTGCATCGTGAATCGGTTTCAGGGCCACGACCATTTGAATGGTCGAGCAATTCGGGTTGGCGATGACTCCACGGTTTTTGCAATTAGCAATTTCCTTGGCGTTGACTTCCGGCACCACGAGAGGGACATCCGGTTCCATGCGGAACCGTGCGGTGTTATCGATCACCACCCCACCAGCCGCTACCGCGATGGGCGCGAATTTATCGCTAACGCTCCCGCCCGCTGAAAACAAGCCAATGTCGATGTCATTGAAAGAATCCTCGTTGAGAACGTCCACTCGGAATTGCTTGTCGCGAAAGGGAAGTAATTGACCGGCGGATCGCTCGGAGGCTAAAAGACGCAATTCGCCGACCGGAAAGTCCCTTTCTTCGAGCACCTCGCGCATCTGCTCTCCCACCGCGCCAGTCGCGCCAACCACCGCAACGTTATATTTTTCCTTTTTCACGATTCATCTACCCCTTGAGCGCGGCTATTTTTTCCCTCACCAAGCGCCCCATATCTTTGCAGCCCACCTGCCGGCAATCCTTTTCCTGAATGTCCAAGGTTCGGTAGCCACCGTTCAATACCGCCTCCACGGCGTTTTCGATGCGGTCCGCGGCGACGCCTTGATCCAACGAATGACGCAGCATCAGTGCCACGGTCAAAATCGTCGCCAATGGATTGGCCTTGTCTTGACCTGCAATGTCCGGGGCGGTGCCATGCACCGGCTCATACATACCCACCTTGCCGCCGAGGCTCGCCGACGGCAGCATGCCTATGGAACCCGTAAGCATGGCAGCTTCGTCGCTTAAGATATCGCCAAACATATTCGTCGTCATCATGACATCGAACTGCTTCGGATCGCGGATCAACTGCATGGCGCAATTATCCACTAGCATGTGGTCGAGCTGAATATCTTGGTATCCGTTTTCCTTGTACACTCGCGTCACCACTTTGCGCCACAGCTCTGTCGCTTCGAGAACATTCGCCTTATCCACAGACGTGACTTTGTTGCGCCGCTTGCGCGCTGCTTGAAAAGCCACATGAGCTATGCGCTCGATTTCAGGCGTCGTATAGACTTCCGTATTTACGCCGCGTTCGGTTCCGTCGGGCAGCCGGGTCACTCCTTTGGGCTGGCCAAAGTAAATTCCGCCAGTGAGCTCTCGCACCACGAGCAAATCGGTGCCTTCCACGACCTCTCGTTTCAACGTGGACGCGGATGCCAACGCTCCAAAGACCTTTACAGGGCGGAGATTGGCGAATAATCCTAATTCCTGACGCAACGCGAGCAGTGCGCGCTCGGGCCGGATGGAATAATCGAGGCCGTCCCACTTGGGACCGCCCATGGCGCCGAGTAGAACCGCGTCGCTTTCTTTGGCCAGCTTCAAGACCGAATCCGTGAGAGGCTTACCGTAGGCGTCAATGGAGGCGCCGCCGACTACTCCTTCTTCGAGCTCAATATTGAACCCGTAGAGCTTGGCTGCTTGGGCGAGCACTTGCGTCGCCTCCCCCATCACCTCGCGTCCGATTCCGTCGCCCGGTAAAACTGCGATCTTGTAGTTCATGGTCCCTCTCGATCCACCACTTGCCGATAGCGTTTCCGTCCTTCCATTTTATTAAGCGCGTTAATGTAGGCCAACGCGCTGGCCATGATGATATCGGTGTGCGCGCCCCGGCCGGAAACGCGCATGCCATCGTCCTCGATGATGCACGACACCTCTCCCTGCGCGTCCGTTCCGCCTGTAATGGCATTTACAGTGTAGCGAACCAGCTGCGATTGGGAGCCGGTTATTTTAGTAATCACTTTATAGCAGGCATCCACAGCTCCATCGCCCGAAGCGTAATCCATTTGTTCGTGGGTGTTCACGCGCATTTTCACGGTGGCCGCGGGAATTCCGTCCGAGCTTGAATTGACGTTCAGGTACAACAATTCGTATCGGTCCGGTTGTCCCGGAACCCTAAGAATCTCTTCGGCGATAATTGCTTCGATATCTTCGTCGTAGACGTTCTTTTTCTTGTCCGCCAATTCCTTGAAGCGCACGAACGCGCGATTCATATCCTCTTTGCTCAGAGTAAAGCCCAACTGCTTCAGTCGCTCATCGAAGGCATGGCGCCCGGAATGTTTGCCCATCACCAGCCGGTTGCCGGTGATGCCCACCGACTCTGGCGTCATGATTTCATAGGTCTGCTTGTGTTTGAGCACCCCGTCTTGATGAATCCCGGCTTCGTGGGCAAAGGCGTTGTCCCCAACAATAGGCTTGTTGATCGGAATCGGAATGCCCGTGACCTGAGACACTAGACGCGAGGTTGGATAGAGCTGCTCCGTAGTGATGTGAGTGTCCAAATCAAGATAGTTTTTCCTTGTCCGCAGCGCCATCACGACTTCTTCCAGCGAAGTATTCCCAGCTCGTTCGCCAATGCCGTTTATCGTGCATTCGATTTGCCTCGCTCCGTTGTGCACCGCGGCCAATGAATTTGCCACGGCAAGACCAAGGTCGTTATGGCAATGGGCGCTCCAAACTACCCGGTCGGCTCCCGCCGTCCTTTCGATCAAGTTACTCATCAGGGCACCGAACTCTGATGGGATAGCGTAACCCGTAGTATCCGGCACATTGATCGTGGTGGCTCCCGCTCGAATCACTTCCCTGAAGACCTGAATCAAAAAATCGGGGTCGCTGCGCGAAGCATCTTCCGCCGAAAACTCGATATAGTCGATGTGCTTTTTGGCCAAGCTGACCGCCTTCACGGCTGCTTCCAAAACCTGCTCCCGCGACATTCTGAGTTTGTGTTTCAGATGAATATCGGAAGTAGCAATGAAAACATGGATGCCTGGATTTTTTGCCTGCTCGACCGCCTTGAGGGCTCGGTTGATATCCCCCTCTTGGGATCGTGCCAAGCTCAGAACCCGCGGGCGCGTCACTTCCTTACAGACGCGCACGACGGAGTCGAAATCACCCTCCGACGAAGCCGCAAAGCCCGCTTCGATGACGTCCACCCCGAGCTTTTCAAGTTGCCTGGCAATGATAACTTTTTGCTCCACTGTCATGCTCGCTCCGGGCGACTGTTCGCCATCCCGAAGCGTCGTATCAAAAATTCTTACGACATTGCTATCCATGGACTTCCTCCGTTCCTTATCTATACCCTAGAAACAAAAACTCCCGTGGCGGGGCCAACGGGAGATTTTGCTTGCGCTGCGAGATGTTGAGCTACGGGGTAGCTTCAGCCATCTCCCCTCTCTTCTCCCGCCGGTGTTTGCCTCTGGTTAAACACCATAAGAGAGGACCCGATAAGGTATATAACAGGAATATCGTAAAGAACATAATTTGGGGTTCGGCGATAATCAAGGTGATCAAAATAAATCCTGAAAGCAGCATCCAGAAAGGGTGTCGCTTCCGCAGATCCGAATTTTTCAAGCTGAAGTAATGAAAGCCGCTCACCATCAAGCCGGCCAGGCCGTAAATAACCAAAAGCAAAGTAACATGCTTGCTTGGAGAACCTTCCCCCCCGAGGAAATAATACATGAGCACGATCGCTGCGATCATCTCCGCAGCCGCCGGTATGGGCAACCCTAGGAAATAGCCTTTGGCCGGTGCCGTACTTTGCACGTTGAAGCGAGACAACCGAAGGGCGCCGCACACAACGTAGGTACACGCCGCCAACCAACCCCAGGTCCCCCAGGGAATCAGCGCCCAAAAATAAACCAGCACCGCGGGAGCGACGCCAAAGGAAACCACATCTGCCAATGAGTCAAATTCCACGCCAAACTGGCTAGTGGATCTAGTGAGTCGAGCCGCATAACCGTCTAGTCCATCAAGGACATTGGCCAGAATGATAAAATAGGTCGCATGAACATAATTCCCGTTGAAAGTGGAAATAATCGAAAAAAAGCCGCATATCAAATTGCCTGCCGTAAACAGACTGGGAAACAGATAGACGCCCTTTCGCAGCTTCTCGGCAGCCACTCTGTTTCTGAGCGCCACGCGCGCTCTCGGGCGCCGGCGTAGAAGTCGAACTTTCGCCGTATTGGAAAAATTTTCCGGTTCGGGAGTATTGATTACGCTCATGCAAACCTCCCTAGGATGGTTTCGCCGCCCTTAACCCTTTGTCCCTCGGTAACTTCAATGCGACATCCCCCCGGCAGATAAGCATCGGTTCGAGATCCGAACATGATCAGCCCAAACCTTTCGCCCCGCATCAAAGCATCGCCTGCCTTGACGCGACAAACTATCCGTCGCGCCAATACACCGGCGATCTGCACCACTCCGAACCTCCTCCCTTTACCATCCACGACGCGAAGCGCATTTTGCTCGTTCCGCGCGGATGCCTCTCGTTTGTAAGCCGCCAAAAACTTTCCCCGCTGATATTTGATCTCTTCGATCTTGCCCCCCACTGGGGTTCGATTAATGTGCACGTCCAGCGGCGAAAGGAAGATGCTAATCCGAGTCATCGCTTCTGGAAAACTCGACTGTTCTTTGACCTCGGCGATACTCACCACCTTACCATCGGCAGGGGAAACTATCAGTCCCTCCCCTCTTGGGGGAGTCCGTTCCGGATCACGAAAGAACGCAGCCACCGACAAGGTGATCAGTAGCAATATGCACCCGATGGCAACCCAGTCCATCGTAAAAGCAATCCCCGATAGAACAGCAGGGGCAAAAATAATGGGGTAGCCTTCCTTTGCAATCCTCATGGGGACTTGCCTGCCTTCTCATAACAGTGTTACTTTAATTCTTGCTTTTATCAACCAACCGGTTTTGCGCCAGCCAGGGCATCATCCCGCGCAGCCCCTCCCCGACTTTCTCAAGGGGATGGTTCGCCGCTTCTTTGCGCAACTCGGTAAAATGGGGCATGCCGCAGCGGTACTCGTTGATCCACTCGTCGGCGAACTTGCCGGACTGGATGTCCTTCAGAATAGTCTGCATAGCCTGTCGCACCTCCGGTCCGATTACTCTTTTGCCGCGCGTGAGATCGCCATATTCCGCCGTGTTGCTGATGGAGTAGCGCATATTGGTGAGGCCTCCTTCGTAAATCAGATCCACAATCAGTTTCACCTCATGGACACACTCAAAATAGGCCATTTCCGGCGGGTAGCCAGCGTCCACCAGCGTCTCGTAACCGGCTTGAATCAAAGCAGTCAACCCCCCGCATAGAACCGACTGCTCGCCGAACAAGTCTGTCTCGGTTTCATCCTTAAACGTAGTCTCGATCACTGCTGCCCTCGCCCCGCCGATGGCGCTCGCATAAGCCAAACCGATTTTCTTGGTGTTGCCGGAAGGATCTTGCTGCACGGCGAGCAAACACGGAACGCCTCGCCCTTTTTGAAATTCGCTTCGCACCAAATGTCCCGGGCCTTTCGGCGCCACCATGAACACGTTCACGCCCGACGGCGGAACGACTCTTTTGAAATGAATATTGAAGCCATGGCCAAAGGCTAAATAATTGCCGTTCTTGAGTCCGGGTTTAATTTCCTTCTCGTAAGCTTCTCCCTGAAGCTCATCGGGCAACAAAATCATAACAATGCCCGCCGATGCGGCCGCATCGGCGGTCTCGGCGACCTCGAGTCCCGCATTCTCCGCCTTTGGCCATGAGCTACTTCCTTTCCTCAAACCGACGACCACGTCGATCCCTGAGTCGCGCAGGTTGTTGGCGTGGGCGTGGCCTTGGCTCCCGTAACCCAGAACGGCGACCTTTTTTCCTTTGAGCGACCCTAGATCCGCATCGCGATCATAATAGACTTGCATGGAATCCTCCCCCGATTTACCAGGCAAGAATAGCGGTTACTAACCTATTATTCAACCTAAGAATGAGACCAAGGTAGCGCGAAAAGACTAAAAAAGTCAGTCAGGCCAATCGCTAAAGCCCGGTACCTTCAAGTCAAAAGGAAAGTCTTGTTAGCTTACAGATGAATTATATTTCCAGGCTGGTCAAAAACCTTCGAGGCGGGACATTTGCCAAAAACGGAAAGGGAAAGCGTCCCGCTTTTTTGCTTCGCGCCCTGCCCTTTGCACTTTGCATTTAGGCGCATCATGACAACGCGATTTAGGCAGTAAACTCTATTGGCTCTCGGCAGCCTACTACCGCGCCTTTAGATTATGGGCGGCTACAAGATCGACAAAAGCTTGTAAAATATCAGTCGTAGAGATAATGCCTACTAACTCTTCCTTTTCGACCACCGGTAGGGCTCCGATCTTATGCCGTAGAAGAATCTGCGCCACTTCCTCCAAAGGAGTCGCGGGCGTAGCCGTGATAGCGCCTTCAGTCATCGCCGACTGCACGCTGGCCACTATATTGTGTCGGCCATACTTTCGAATATCGCGATCGGTAAGAATTCCTACCAGCCGTCCATGATCAACCACGGGGATTTGACGAAATTCGCCCGCGCGCATTTTTTCCTGGGCAACAGCCAAGGTGTCCCGCGGGGATACTGTCACGGGGTTTTTGGTCATGCGATCACCAGCGATCATAAAACCCACCTCCATTCCTAAGGAATCAGTGCCCAACAAGCCGGATAGAAATAATATCGGCCACCCAGCTTTTTTCTTCATTTTCGAGAAAATAGTGGCCGAGCTTACTTTGGGGCTCTCTTAAAATCTCTAAATCGAGCCTCTGGGTATCCTCGCAGTGACGTTAAAAGGTGGATTAATCGAACTAGCGGCGCACTCAGAAAACGCCGGTCATCCACACTGGGGACTCTCGATACCTAGGTCTTTAGCAGCGCGGGTTCTCGGCGTGGTGAGTCGGTCCGGGTAGCCTCCCGTGAGATCGCGATGCGACCGGTCCGAATGAGTTCTTTAATCCCAAGGGGCCGTAATAGATTGATCAGCGCCTCCACCTTGTCAACGTCACCGGTAATTTCGATGGTATATGTGGTTGGGGAAGAATCCACGATCTTGGCGCGAAATATATCAGCGATGCGAATCGCTTCATCCCGGTGTTCGGGCTTGGTGTGAACCTTGATCAGCGCGGTTTCCCGGTCCAAAAAGTTGGTCTCGGTCAAGTCTACGACTTTGAGAACTTCCACCACCTTGTTCAACTGTTTCATGATTTGCTCGATGATGCGATCATCACCAACTGTGACGATCGTAATCATCGAGGTGGTCGGATCCAAGGTCGGCGCAACTGAAAGGCTTTCGATGTTGTATCCGCGTGCGCTGAATAGACCTGCCACTCTGGCGAGAACGCCAAATTTGTTCTCTACAAGAACCGATATGATATGTTCCATTCGCGGAAAAAATCAGGCAGGAAGAACTCCCTCGCCCTCGTCCACCTTTTTCTTATGCGCCCCCCCCTTTTTTGCCAGCCTTATTTCAGGGGGATCCTCGAGCATCATCTGATGCTGGGCACCGCCGGCTGGAATCATCGGATAGCAGTTCTCATAGGGATCGGTAAGAATATCCATCAGCGCCGGGCCTTTGTGTTTCAGGCCTTGCCTGAGCACGGACTCTACCTCACTGGGTTTGCGCGCACGCAACCCTAGAATGCTGTAGGCATCCGCCAACTTCACGAAATCCGGCATGTTGCCCAAAAGACTCGCGGAATAGCGGCCTTCGTAAAAAAGGTCTTGCCACTGGCGAACCATGCCGTGACATCCGTTGTTCAGCAGGACGATTTTGACCGGCAGTTTATGTTCAGCCGCGACGACCAGTTCCTGCAGATTCATCTGAAAGCTGCCCTCGCTAGTGATACAAACGACGAGCTTTTCAGGAAATGCTTTTTGGGCTCCAATAGCGGCCGGGAAACCGAATCCCATCGTGCCGAGGCCGCCGGAGGTTAACCAAGTACGCGGCCGGTTACCCTTGAAGTATTGGGCGGCAAACATTTGATGCTGGCCGACATCGGTGGCCACGATCGCTTCATGCTTGGTTAGGTCAAACAGCTTTTCGATTACAAATTGAGGCTTGGTAATCTTATCGCCCTGTTTGTAGGTCAATGGATGCAGTTTTTTCCATTCTTCCACTTGCTTGAGCCACGGTGATCGAAGAGCTTTCATCTCCGCCGGATTGCCATCCATGGAGCGAAGCATCACATTCATCTGCCGCAGCACGGCCTTCACGTCGCCCACAATCGGGATGTGAGCGTGAAAAGTCTTTTTGATCGAAGTCGGGTCAATATCGATATGGATCACCCGCGCTTCCGGACAAAACTCGGAAAGTTTTCCTGTGACGCGATCGTCAAAGCGTGCTCCCACCGCAATTAGCAGATCCGAGTAGTGCATCGCCATATTGGTCCAATAACCGCCGTGCATGCCCAGCATCCCGAGCGAAAGCGGGTGGGTGCCTGGAAAGCTGCCGAGCCCCATCAACGTCATGGTCACAGGGATCTGTGTGATTTCCGCCAATTCGCGAACCTCGTCCGCCGCATCCGAGAAAATAGCGCCGCCGCCGACGTAAATCATCGGCTTTTTGGCCTTCATGATCTCTTCAGCGGCTTGTTTAATTTGGTGCTTGTTACCCCCGATGGTCGGATTGTAGCCACGCAAGTTGACTTTTTCCGGATACTTGAATTCGGCCTTGGCGATGCTGACATCCTTGGGAATATCAACTAAAACAGGACCGGGCCTTCCACTCGTTGCAATGTAGAAGGCTTCTTTAATGGTCTGGGCAAGCTCATTGACGTCTTTCACGAGCACGTTATGTTTTGTGCAGGGACGGCTGATACCTACGTTGTCCGCTTCTTGGAATGCATCGTTGCCGATCAAATCCGTCGACACCTGCCCCGTAAAAGCCACTAAAGGAACCGAGTCCATATACGCATCTGCGAGTCCCGTCACGATATTTGTCATGCCAGGGCCTGAGGTAACCAAAACCACCCCGGGCCTGCCTGTCGCTTTAGCATAGCCTTCCGCCATATGAGCCGCGCCCTGCTCGTGACGGGTCAAAACTAATTCAATATCTTTTTGTTGGCACAGGACATCGAAAATCTTGAGAACGACGCCACCCGGAAGGCCAAAAACCGTCTTAACTCCTTCATGTCTCAGCGATTCGACGAAAATTTCAGCTCCGGTTTTTTTCATTGCGACTCCTCACTGGCTACCACCACTCTGCCGGTGCTTTCCAAGGATCTCCATGATCTTATCCTTGCCCACAAGTTTTAGCTTCTGAATCCGCTTCATCTCCATTTCCTCGTCCGGCGAGAGGTAATGTTTGTGTTGAAATTCCGCCAGCTTCTTTTCTAGTGCTTGATGCTCTTCATAGTATTTCTTCAGTTCTGGATCTTTGTCCAGAAGGGAGACAATCGCCTGTTCTTCCCTGCTTTCCATCGGATAGCCTCCATTTTTGTTTGTGATTTTTTCGAGCGGGCCTAAATCTAACTTACGAAAATATTTTTGTCAACGTAGTTTAGCTGCGCGTTTTCAAGCAGTTAGCAGCGCATTTTTCGCTTCGATTCAGCCTCCGAGGAACGCAGATAAATGGGCGCTAATGGGAGCAACGCCTGTCGATCTGAACTTGCACAACCCTCGCCTAGCCGGGCGACTGCAGCGGCAACCGACGGCCTGGTATTTTCTCCTCGAAAACAAACTTTATCGCGCAATGATTCCGTGAGCAACTTTTCATAGACGCCCGCTGCATCGCCGATGAAAAGACAGCGCGCGTCATGCTTGTGCACCAGATCGATGATCTTTCTGATATCGAGCACGGAATCTTCGCTAAGACGTTCGAGACTGCCGCCAGAGCGGCGAAAGAGCGCTGCGTAAACTTCTTTTTTCCGCGCGTCGAGAAGCGAACAGATGAAACCGTCGTAGTCTGTCACACGTGCTGCGTTAGCCAGGAGAGTGGAGACCCCCACCACTGGAATGTCCCAGCCGTAGGCTAGGCCCTTAACCGTACTCAAGCCGATGCGTAATCCGGTAAATGAGCCGGGGCCAATCGACACGGCGAAAACGGAAAGTTCCGATAGCGACACACTCGCAGTCTGCAGCACCGATGCGATCAGTGGCAACAGGATCTCCGCATGATTCGACCTGAAAGGATTTAGCGTCGAGCCATTGGCGGACCCGCCACGTGGGACAATTTTTTCGGCAACAAGTAAGCCGTCTTCGATGATCGCGACGCTGGCGCTGGATGTTGCGGTGTCAACCCCAAGAGTCCTCATCCACCAACCTGCTTTTCAAAAAGCCTGGCGATGTCATTATAAAAGGCATATATCATCAGAAGCATCAAGAGAAAGAGACCCACCTGCAGCGCCATCTCACGGTGTCGCAACGAAACCGGCCGGCCGATGATGGTTTCAATCAGGAAGAAAAGCAAATAGCCGCCGTCCAATACCGGAATCGGCAAGAGGTTGAGCACCCCCAGGTTGACACTGAGAACCGCCAGAAAGGCCAAAAAACTTCCCAACCCTTCTTGCGCTTGTTGCCCTGCCATCTGGGCAATCAGTATGGGCCCTCCAAGGTTGCGCGGTGAGACGTCTCCTTTGACGATCTTATAAAGCGCCAGCAGAGTCAATTTTGCATATTCGTAAGTCTGTTGAAAGGCTTTTACCACTGCCAAGCCGGGGTTTCCTTTCTCAATAGAGACTTGGCTGCCGATGCCGATCATCCATTCGTCGCGCACTTCGCCAAAAATATTGCGCCCTTCCTTTTTCATTGGTTGCACCGTGAGCGTGATGTCTTTCGATTGCCTGCGAATTTGCACGATCAGCGGCTTGCCCCCGCTTTGCTTGATCCCACGGGATAACTCTTCCCACTCTCGGATGGGTTGTCCGTTAAGGACCACAATAACGTCGCCCTTTTGGATACCAGCGCGCTCGGCGGGTGAGCCCTTCTCGACCCCGCCCACCTGACTAGACAGCACCGGGACACCGTAAAAAAGGAAAACTACCCCTAGAAGAAACACCGCCAGCAGAAGATTGAACCCCGGTCCGGCTGCCACAATAGCGATACGCTTGAGCAAACTTTTCTGAGCGAAGGAGCGCTCGAGATCGGCTGCTTGAACTTCTTCCTCTGAATCTTCTCCCACCATCTTGACATAACCGCCAAGCGGGATCGCCCTTAAAGTGTACTCTGTTTCGCCTTTTTTCTTGACCCAAAGCTTAGGCCCAAAACCCACCGAAAACGTTAAGACTCCGACGCCGGATAACTTAGCGAACAAAAAATGGCCGAACTCGTGGATCACGATCAGGACCCCAAGCGCGATCAAGGCCGCGCCAATGGAATAAATCACGCTGGAATACATTAAATTGTCCATTCATCACTCCTTCGATTTCTGCCATCAATGGATCAGCGATGAGGCCCTCGCGCGCGCCCAGCGATCAACCTCGACAATGTCATCGATGGCTCGCGGGCGCCTTGCCCCGTGGCTTTGCATGGTTTTATCAATAACGCGATGGATGTCACGAAACCCGATCTTGCGCTCCAAAAAAGCCGTAACGACAACCTCATTGGCTGCATTCAACACAGCTGGCATCGTCCCCCCCTCATTGAGCGCTTCGTAGGCCAACCCGAGGGCAGGAAATCGTTTCTTCTCAACTGGCAGAAAGTTTAACTCGCGATGCCGGGTCAGTTCCAGAGCCTCCCATTGCCCCTTTAACCTGTGGGGGTAAGCCAAGGCGTACGCGATTGGAATGCGCATGTCTGCCACACCGAGTTGAGCAATGACGGCTCCGTCCTGGTATCTCACCATGGAATGAACCACGCTCTGCGGGTGGATCACCACGTCGATGCGGTTCGGTTCCATATCAAACTCCCAGCGGGCTTCGACGATTTCCAAGCCTTTGTTCATCATGGTCGCCGAGTCGATGGTGATCTTTCGACCCATTTTCCAGTTGGGATGCTTGAGTGCTTGTTCAACCGTTACCTTGTCCAAGCGCTTCAATGGCGTATGAAGAAACGGACCGCCGGAAGCGGTAAGAATCAGCTTGTCAACTTCGTCGCGCCTGTTCCCTTCGAGACACTGAAAAATCGCGCTGTGTTCGCTGTCTACGGGCAGCAAACGAATCCCTTTTTTCTTTGCCGCGTCAACGAGCAATTCGCCCGCCATCACCAAAGCCTCTTTATTGGCCAACGCGATTTCTTTGCCCGCTTTCACTGCCCTTAGAGTGGGCATCAAACCGGCGGCGCCCACGATCGCTGCCAAAACGACCTCGACTTCACCTGCCGTGGCAACCGCGGCCGCACCATCCTCGCCCCATAAAATCTCTACCCGCCGCCTACCAATAAGCCCGCGCAGACGGCTAATGTCTTCTTCATTCTTGATGGCGACGCAGCGAGGAGAAAATTCTTTGATTTGCTTCGCAAGCAACTCGAGATTGCGTCCAGCAACCAGGCCGTAAATTTTGAAATGGTCCGGGAACTGGCGCACCAGGTCCAAGGTGTTGACTCCAATGGAACCGGTGGAGCCGAGCACTGCGATGGTCCTCACGAGTGAAACACCCTTATGTAGGCTGTGGTAAAAACTGCCGGAAAAATAAGACTGTCTAACCGATCCAATAACCCTCCGTGTCCAGGTAGGATACTCCCCGAATCCTTCACCACAAAAATTCGTTTGAGCCAAGACTCGAAAAGATCTCCTACCTGTCCCAGTATGCTAAGACATAAGGCGAGGCCGACCGCCTCCAACCAATGCAATTCATGAACTATGAACTGCGCTCCTATCAAGCCGGCAATGATACTTCCCGCGATGTATCCCCACGCTCCCTCTACGGTCTTGCCGGGGCTGATCCGCGGCGCAAGTTTTCTTGTTCCGAATCGGTTGCCGACGAAATAGGCTACGCTATCACCCGCCATGACCACTAGAAGTACAAACAGCACCCAGCTTCGGCCGTGCGGTAAACGAAATAACAATACCCAGTGGGGTAGAAAATAACCAAGGTATAGACAGCCAAGAAGAGTCCAAGCCAACCGCTTTATCGTATCCTTCGCTCCCCCCCTGACAAAAACATAGACCGAGAAGCAAAGCGCCAAGAGCAGCGCAAACCACAGCTCTCTTTCCACCGCTCGGGTAAGAACTACCATAAGCGAAACTAGGCTACCCAGAACTATTCCGCAGAGCTGTTGCCCGACGCGACCGGGGAAAGCCATGGCGAAATATTCACGCATTGCGATTACCGTAACAATAAAAAAAAATCCCGCGAAAACCCAGGGGTGCCCCCACACGATTAAGAAAACCAAAGGGGGAATCGTAATCAGTGCGGTAAGCGACCTCGACCTAAGATTTGCTCCCACCGGCCTCCACCGTCGGCGTTATCGCCTCCACTAATTGCTCGTCGGTTTTCCCGAATCTTCTGCGCCGGCGCTGGTATTCGATAAGAGCCTGAAGATATTCCGGCTCGCGAAAATCAGGCCAGAGGGTAGGTGTCACGTAGAGTTCAGAGTATGCGATCTGCCAAAGATAAAAGTTACTGATACGCTGCTCTCCACTCGTCCGGATTAACAGGTCAGGGTCCGGAACGCCCGGCGTATCCATATGCACTGAGACCAACCGTTCATTGATATCGTCGAGGTTCAGTTTATGTTCGCTCACATCTCGAGCGAGCTTTTTGGTCATGCGCACTATCTCATCCCGGCCGCTATAACTTAAGGCCAAAATAACTGTCATGCGCTGGTTATTACAGGTCAATTCTATCACATCTTCTAGCGTGCGCCGAACCCCTGGAGGTAACCGGTCGCGATCGCCCACCGCCAGCAGGCGAATGCCATAGCGCATCATTTTGGCTTGTTCGGCGGCCAGATAATGTTCAAGAAGACCCATGAGCGCATGAACTTCGTCATCAGGGCGGAGCCAGTTTTCCGTCGAAAAAGCGTACAGGGACAAAAAAGGTATCCCTATTCTTCGGCTCATTTCCACGATCACCCGCACGGACGTCTTGCCACGCCGGTGCCCTTCGATACGGCTCTTGCCACGCAATTTGGCCCAGCGCCCATTGCCATCCATAATAATCGCTACGTGTTTGGGTAAGCGTGCCTTGTCCAGGCCGTTCAGATTCATATTCAAGCGGGTCACGTGTGTGCTCATCGATGGGGGGAGCCGGTAGGTCCGCGGGATTTTAAAATGATGACGCCCATGAAGGCGTTATTGAGGCTGGAATCGAGATCAGCGGTGGATCAAACTTCCATGACCTCTTCTTCTTTGGCCTTTACTACTTTATCGATTCGACCGATGAAGTCATCCGTGATTTTTTGCACCCGGTCTTGACCATGCTTGAAATCATCCGCCGTGATTTCCTTTTTCTTTTCCGATTCCTTCAGACGCTCGATGGCGTCCCGCCGATGGTTACGCAGAGAGACGCGAAATTCTTCACCAATTTTTTTAACGTGCTTCACCAGCTCCTTGCGTCTCTCTTCGGTCAGGTGAGGGATAGGAATCCGAATTATCTTGCCGTCATTGTTCGGCGTCAGACCGAGATCCGCCTTGAGAATGGCCTTTTCGATATCCCCCATGGCACTGCGGTCAAAGGGCTGAATCACCAAGAGTCTTGGCTCGGGAGCGCTCAAGGTAGCCAACTGATTGAGTAGCGTGGTTGCTCCATAGTACTCGACTACCACATGCTCCAAGAGGGCCGTAGATGCTCTTCCGGTGCGCAACTTGGCAAGCTCCTTACGCAGCGCACCCACGGACTGATCCATTTCCTTTTGCAGCTGAGTGAAAATAGCGTCGTTCATCGTTTCCCTCCGCTGACCAAAGTTCCGATCGGTTCACCCGAGACAACTCGCTTAATATTGCCCTTCTCCATGATATTAAAGACGATAATGGGCAACTGATTGTCCATACAGAGCGATATTGCGGTGGAATCCATAACCTTGAGTTCGCGGTTCAAGACCTCGATATAAGTCAGCTCCTCGAACTTTCTTGCCCCTTCGTGCTTGAAAGGATCGGCATCATAAACCCCTTCGACTTTGGTGGCTTTGAGAATAACTTCGGCGCCGATTTCCATGGCGCGCAGGCTGGCTGTGGTGTCGGTGGTAAAATAGGGATTGCCGGTGCCGCCGGCAAAAATCACGACTCGCCCTTTCTCAAGATGTCGAGTAGCACGCCGCCGGATGTAAGGCTCGGCCACTTGGCGCATCTCGATAGCAGACAAAACCCTGGTGGAAACTCCCAGCTTCTCCAGCGCATCCTGCAAAGCTAGACTGTTGATGACCGTGGCCAGCATTCCCATCGTATCGGCGCTAGCTCGGTCCATACCGATCTCACTCGCCACGGCCCCACGAAATATATTTCCTCCGCCAATGACCAGGGCCAGTTCGCAGCCCAATTCCTTAACTTCTTTGATCTCCTCGGCGAAGGATTTTACGGTTTTGCCGTCGATCCCAAACTTATGCGGGCCAGCGAAAACTTCTCCCGTGACTTTCAGAATAATCCGCTTGTACTTGGGGGTCCCGTTGTCCATGGGGGTTCGATAACAGCGGTGCTAAACTTTTTGCACCCCATCCCCAAGATGAAAACGAGCAAACCGCCGGACCTGAATGTTTTCGCCGAGGCGAGCCACAGCGTCAGCGACGATATCCGATACTTTTTTATCGGGATCCTTGATAAAAGCTTGCTCCAAAAGACACACCTCGGAATAGAAACGTTCCATCTTTCCTTCGACAATCTTGTCCACGATCTTTTCTGGCTTCCCTTGTTCCAGCGCTTGCTGGCGGTAAATGGATCGCTCCTTTTCAAGCTCCTCGGCCACAACTTCCTCCCGTCGGATATAACGCGGACTGGCCGCAGCGACCTGCATGGCGATATCCTTTAATAACGTTTGAAACTCTGTGGTACGCGCGACAAAGTCTGTCTGGCAATTGATCTCCACCAGCACTCCGATCTTCCCTCCCGGATGGACGTAAGCTCCCACGGCGCCGTCACTGGCCACGCGGTCGGCCTTTTTAGCCGCCGCCGCCAATCCCTTCTGCCGCAGATAATCCACAGCCTTTTCTAAATTGCCGGCGCTCTCGGCCAGGGCTTTTTTACAATCCATAATGCCCGCACCGGTCTTCTCCCTTAGCTCTTTGACGGCCGTTGCGTTAACTTCCATTGATCCTATATACCTCCCGCTGCCGAACTTTCCGCAGCCAAGGAAGATCCGTCAATCGGCGCCTCAGTAACCGGTTTTGCATTGTCCTTGTCCTTTATCAGAGATTGCTCGTAGAATGTCTTGCCTTCGTTGACCGCATCCGCAATGGCTGCGCAAAAAAGTCGAATGGCTCGTATAGCGTCATCGTTGCCAGGAACTTTATAGTCGATCATATCGGGATCACAATTAGTATCGATAACAGCTATGACGGGGATCCCGAGCTTTCTTGCTTCTTTTACCGCGATCTCTTCTTGTTTCGGATCAACGACAAAAATTGCATCAGGTAGCTTCCGCATCGTCTTGATTCCCCCTAACGCCTGCTCCAACTTTTCCTTTTCTCGCTTGAGGCCGAGCATTTCCTTTTTCGTCAGCGCATCAATAATCTTTGGATCATTTTCCATCTCTTCGAGTCTTCTCAAGCGCTCGATGCTTTGACGAATGGTCGTAAAGTTGGTCAGCGTTCCTCCCAGCCAACGATTATGCACATAAAACATTCCACAGCGTTCGGCTTCTTCCTTGACAGCCTCTTGCGCCTGCTTCTTTGTTCCCACAAAAAGAATATGCCCGCCGGATGCTGCGAGATTGCGCACCACGGTTTCCAAATCCTTAAACATAGAAACCGTTTGCTGTAGGTCGATAATATGGATGCCATTGCGGGCTCCGAAAATGTATGGCTTCATCTTCGGATTCCACCGGCTCGTCTGGTGTCCAAAGTGGACCCCGGCCTCCAAAAGTTGTTTCATTGAGATTTCGCCCATAGATTTCTCCTTGGTTTTATCCTCCCCTTTCCTCATCTTTTTTCGGACCTATAAAAGGCACCCCGCAAAAAATCAGAAAGGGTGTGAAGTAATTAAAAAAACTGCGATTGCCTTAGGCTATGGTCAGCCAGACGCCCAAAGAGCCCAAGGATCTGTTGTGAACTTAAGACACTTGATAACCTTGCGTTTTTAACAAAGATTAGTCTAACACGCAAGGTGAGCAGAAAGAAGCGGGAAGTTATTGGTTCATGGATTCAAGGAACTCCTTATTGTTCTTGGTGCCATGCATCTTGTCAAGCAAAAATTCCATTGCCTCAACCACGCTAAGCTGCGACAACACTTTGCGTAAAATCCAAATTCGATTGAGGTCTTCTCTGGAAATCAGCAACTCCTCTTTTCGGGTTCCGGATTTGTTGATATCGATGGCCGGAAATACCCTCTTATCCATGAGGCGGCGATCCAAATGGACCTCCATGTTACCCGTCCCTTTGAACTCCTCGAAAATAACTTCGTCCATCCGACTGCCGGTATCGATCAGCGCGGTAGCGATAATGGTTAGGCTGCCGCCATCCTCGATGTTCCGTGCAGCGCCAAAAAACTTTTTCGGCTTGTGTAGCGCGTTAGAATCGACTCCGCCTGAAAGGATTTTGCCGCTCGGCGGAACCACGGTATTGTAGGCTCGCGCCAGTCGGGTGATACTATCCAGCAGAATAACCACGTCTTTCCCGTGTTCAACCAGCCGTTTGGCTTTTTCGATCACCATTTCGGCTACTTGCACGTGCCGCGTCGCCGGCTCATCAAAGGTCGAACTAATAACTTCCCCATCCACCGAGCGCTGCATGTCGGTGACTTCCTCTGGGCGCTCATCTATCAATAGCACGATCAGAATAACCTCTTTGTGGTTGTGGGCGATGGCCTTGGCGATATGTTGCAGCATCATGGTCTTGCCGGTTCGCGGAGCCGCCACGATAAGACCACGTTGGCCTTTACCGATAGGGGTCATGAGATCCACGATGCGCGTCGTATAGTCCTCCGGCTGGTATTCGAGCCGTAACCGTTCGTTGGGATAAAGAGGGGTGAGGTTATCAAAAAGTATTTTCTCTCTAGCCCGCTCGGGATCTTCATAATTGATGGATTCAACCTTGAGGAGCGCAAAGTAACGTTCCCCTTCCTTTGGCGGCCTAATATGTCCGGAAATTATGTCCCCGGTGCGCAAGTTGAAACGCCGAATCTGGCTAGGCGAGACGTAAATATCGTCAGGGCCAGGAAGATAGTTATAATCAGGCGCGCGGAGGAAGCCAAATCCGTCTGGAAGCGTTTCCAAAACACCTTCGCCGTAAATGTGACCATTTTGCTCTGTCTGGGCTTGCAGGATTGCAAAAATTAGCTCCTGCTTGCGCATGTTTGCAGCTCCCTCGATATTGAAGTTCTTGCCGATCAACGCGAGGTCGCTGATCTTCTTTTCCTTAAGCGCCTTGAGGTTTAACCCGTCGTCTTCGACGGCCTCCGGTTCGGCGGTCCGAGTTCTGCCACGCACCATAATCTATGCCTCTCCTTTCATCTCCCTTAGGAACTAAACAGAACGGTTTCGACTCCGTACCCAAAATGACATTGGTGAGAGTTCACGATCAACAAACAACACTTCAATCCAAACTCTCCAGTTGCAACCCAACGACCTTCCAAGCAGGACATAAAATGCTGATCTGAGGTGTCGCTATGACAGCTTCAGGACGGATATATCACTTTGCCGAAAATCAAATCCAATTCAAGACGGATTTAATACAGAATGACTCTGTCGCCGGTGTGGGGATTATTTTAAAGAGAGCGCTGAATTGATTTCTCTCTCTGTGAGTTATACTAAGTAAAACTCTTTTCCTTGTCAACCCCTCACACCCAAAATTGCTCGTCACCTCCACTGCCCTCGCTCTACTATTTTCAACAAACTCGCCAGGTCATCAGGCAAAGAGGCAATAAATTCCATTCGCTGATCTGTCCGGGGATGATGGATCACAAGTCTTTCGGCGTGCAAAGCTTGCCGGGGAAACAGATCCAGCTCGGGGACTGTAGCCTCTTTAACGCGGCTCCTTTTCTTTTTGTGACCGTAGACTTTATCCCCCACCAGAGGAAAACCCATATCAGCGAGATGAACCCTAATCTGATGCGTCCGGCCGGTGCGAGGTTTAAGTCTCAGTAAGCTCACGACTGCCGACGGCTCTGCGCCCCCAATCCGCGAAAAATACCGTTCCACGCGCCACTCGGTGATGGCGTCTCGTTTCTGCGATAGGTAATGGATGCTAGACATTCTTTTACGATCCGAGCGATGCCTGCCGATCGGGCGGTCGATGACTCCCGCCTCCGGATGCATCCTTCCCCATACCAGGGCGAGATATTCTTTGGTTACGCTACGCTCCATGAACTGCCGCGCCAGTCGCCTAAACGCGAATGCATTCTTAGCGATGACCATAACGCCGGAAGTGTCCTTGTCCAAACGGTGGACAATGCCGGGCCGCCGCTCACCACCGATACCATCGATATCGGGAGAATGATGCAAAAGCGCATTGACCAGCGTGCCGCTGGTTCTTCCAGCCGCTGGGTGGACAACCATCCCGGCCAGCTTATTGATAACCATGCAATCGTTATCCTCATAGAGAATACTTAGCGGCAGGGCTTCTGGTTCTAACGCACTCGCCCTGGCAGGTAGCCTTTGAACTTGCACGAGATCATTGAGTTTGACCCGCGTGCTGGGCTTTACCCGGCACCCATTGAGAGTAACTTCACCTTCGCCGATGAGGCGTTGTACTTCGGAACGACTGAATCCGCATGGCGTCGATTCTGGCAAAAGATAGCGCGCAAGAAACAAGTCCAAACGCATACCCGCTTTGGCGCTGTCGACTAGCATCTCTTGGAGCGACATGAAACACTAATGGCTTGGCCCGGTGAAGCTCATCTGACTGAAAATATGCTGGGCAGCAGTGACATCGCCGCGCATTTGCGCGACCAACTCATCGACGGAATCGAACTTTCTCTCCTCCCGAATTCTTTTTATAAAGGAGAGTTTGACAGATTCGCCGTAGATCGACCGGTCAAAGTCTAGAATGAAGCTTTCGATGGTCCGGATACCTTCGCCAAACGTCGGATTGACCCCAACACTGCTGACGCTCAGATGCGACTCATCTCCAACTTGAAATAGAGTGGCATAAATCCCATCTCCAGGCAGAACTTCATTGCGGCTTGAAATGTTAGCGGTGGGAAATCCCAGTTCCTGACCCCTCCGATGACCGCCCACAACTTTGCCGGAAACAAAATGATAGCGGCCCAACAGCGGCGTGGCTTCATCGACGCGACCTTGCTCGACCAGTTGTCGAATACGCGAACTGCTAACGCGTTCTTCCCCTACCATAACAGGTTCCACAGTTCCCACTTCGAAGTCATATCGGGTTCCCCACCGAATCAAGTCTTCCACCGTCCCTTTTCTGCCCTTTCCGAATCTCAAGTCCTGCCCCACCCAGAGCTCTTTGCTTCTCAGACGTTCCGCAAGAAAGGTGCGCACGAAGTCCGCCGCTTCCAGAGCGGCAAAAGAAGCGTCGAAGTTTTGTATCACCACGATGTCGACTCCGAAGGACTGAAACAAGCGCATCTTGTCCTTATGCAGCAAAATCAATTTGGGGGCCCGGTTAGGGGCAAGGACTTTGAGCGGATGAGGCTCAAAGGTCAAAATCACGGAAGGAAGACTGAAACGCCTGCCTTGCTCCACGGTGCGCCGGATCAGAGCTTGATGGCCAAGATGGACCCCGTCAAAGTTGCCCAGTGTGACTACCGTTCGGGCAGACGACAGTTTCGGTTCCTCAATGTGGCGAAATATCTCCATGCCTCTGTGTAGTAATACTGATTAGTGGAATCTTCCAGCGAAAATTCGGCCGCCAGAAAGGATGAACAAAATGTCCTGCTCTCGGGATACCAAAAAAGGGCGGCCGTGCGGCTAGGATTCGATTGCTTTCAACCGTTGCTTGGCTCGTGCCGCCTCGGGACTTTGAGGATATTTTTCAACGACCTCCTGCAGAACCAATCGGGCATTGACTTTTTCACCTAACTCGGCGAACGCCAACCCTTGCTTCAGAAGCGCCGCCGGAACTTTGTCACTTTGTGGATATTTGCTCCGCACCGTATCAAAATCGACAATCGCCTGACCAAAGTCTTTTAGTGCATAATTGCATTCCCCAATCCAGTATTGAGCGTTTCCGGCCAGCTTGCTCTTGGGATACTTCTTGAGAAAATCTTTGAATCGGCTTAAGGCTATTTTATAGTCCTTTCTATCCAAGGGACGCCATGCCGCTTCGTAATCCTTCCGAATCGCATCCGACTCCGCCATATTGCTTTCGGCGAGCTTCTCCATTGCTGCGGCAGCTTCCGCGCGCTGTTCCGCTTGCGCCGCTTGAGTCGCTTCATGAAGCTGTCTAAGTTCTTCGTCACGCTTTGTGAGGTCTTCCTCGAGTTTAGCCAGTCGCCCTTCGAGATTTTTGACTCTTTGGTCGCCTTCACGACTCGACTGGCCGAGTTGTTTGCCCATCTGAACTCGCGCTTCATCAATCCTGTCTTTTATGGCGTTAAGTTCTCTCTGCATTTGTTGTATGTTGGCTCGGCTGTCCGCCTGATTTCCCCGAATTGCCTCCAGGTCGGATTGCATGCTTGAGATATCGTTGCGCATCCGTCGCTGCTCGCGTTCGATTATTTCCACCTGCTGTGGGATCGCGCACGCGGAAAGGTTCGTAACCGTCAACAAAACTAGAAGAGAACTATTTGCTTTCATGGGCTTACCCTTGTTCTTGCATCAACTCGAGTAGGGAACACCGAGTCATGACGCGGGCTTGCCGGCGATCACGACGAACCGCGCACGACGGTTTTGGCTCCAGCAACTCTCGGTTTGTTCCCTACAAACCGGAATTTCTGCGCCATAGCTGATCGTCGATAACCGCTCGGCGGAGATACCCAAGTTCGCCAGATAGTCCTTCGCCGCCTGCGCTCGCTTGGCTCCCAGCGCTAAATTATATTCATTGGTTCCTCTGCTATCGCAATGACCTTCGATCTCGATCCGCGCCGCCGGATTGCGTTTGAGCCATTCGGCATTGACCTTCAGTGTCTCTCGCGCATCCGTGCGCAAATCGTAGCGGTCGAATTCGAAAAATACATCTTTGAGCGGGCTTGACGCCGGAGTCCCCGAACTCTGCCCTTTTTGTAGCGCTTCAAGGGAGCCGGGTGCTGTACTTGATTCGCTTGCTGTTCCACGCTCCCCTTCTCCCTTACCTGATCCACCGGGCGCCGTGGGAGTAGTGGCGGATTTCGCCGCTGTCATCTCCGGCTTGTTAGCGGTGGACGGAGCGCATCCGCCGAAAGCCAAAGCGAACAGAGCCACTAAACTATAGCACACGATTTTAAAATGAGGCATAAATACTCCCTCCTCCACAAGGAATTGGAAAATTGACAAACTTTTGGCATGGAAAAAGAGAAATCAGTCTAATCGAGGGGACCAACTAGGTTTTGTATCATCCCCCCCGGAACCTGTCAATCTACGTTGATTGTCTCCGCTTGCTTGCATCACGTAGAGTTGATACTTCCCCCCTCGATTGGAAGAGAAGGCGATAAATCTCCCGTCCGGTGACCACGTAGGATCTTCACTGTCCGCAGACTCCGATGTAAGCTTGCGCGGATCTCCGCCTTCGCTACCAATCGTGAAAATAGCGAACCGGTTTCCAACTCGTCCCGTATATGCGATTTTGTCTCCCTTGGGTGACCACTCCGGCGCCGTATTATAATTTCCGCTGTAAGTAAGCCGGCGCGATTTTCCGCTCGCAAGGTCCATAATGTAAAGTTGCGGCGAACCGCTGCGGTCCGAGACGAAAACTAATTGCCGGCCGTCGGGAGACCACGATGGGGAAACTTCGATCCCAGCATCTTCGGTAAGTCGACGCACCACGTTCCCGTTTCGATCGAGCAGATAAAGATTGGTATTGCCTGCCGCCTCCAGCGTAGCAGCCACATATTGACCATCAGGAGAAACCTTGCCGCCTAAATATCTTCCTGTCTTCGACGACCACTTGACCTCTTTTCCGCTGTAAAGTTCAAAAAGATACAAGCTGGGACTGCGGTCCTTATACGAAGTATAGAGAACCGATTTCCCATCCGGGGTCCAAGACGGGGAAAGGTTAATCGTATGGTTGTTAGTAACCTGAAACTTCTCGCTACCGTCAAGGTGCGATACATGAATCTCTTTGAAGCGACCACCGCTGGTAGACACATAGGCGATTCTTGTGTTGAATATTCCCGGTATCCCGGTAAACTCATTTATGATTTCGTCGGCAAATTTGTGGGCGATACGGCGAAAATCTTTGACCCGACCGACGTAACGTTTGCCGATTCTTTCTTTGTTCTGAAAAACATCGAATAACCGCAATTCCACCGTGACATCTTCTCCTTGCACGGAAAAGCCGCCCTTCACCAATCCTTCTGCCCCAATGGTAGACCAGTCCTGAAAATCGAAACTGCCGAGCGTGATACCGCTCCGCTGTGGATTCTCTATGTAGGCGGAGCGATCCAACACCTTGAACCAGCCGGATAAGTCGAGATCATGGACAATGGCATCTGCTATACCCTCAGAGAGTTTTCCGCTGTCGGGCGCAGTGCCCGTATTCTTTAAAGGCGAAACCGCGATGGGAAACTTTTGCCCCCCCTGACCGACAATCTCGCCCTTAAACTGAGCGAGCGCTGGGCAGGCACTCAGAAGCAAAAAACAACCGATCGAGACAATTTTTTCAATCACCACGCTACGCTCCCAAATCTTCCGGACGAAACGCCAGTTCCACCTCTGAAAAATCCTTGCGCAGCTCTTCGGGAGGAATTGGCAACGGGCTCGATTTTTTTACCGCGCGCAGAACCGACTCATCATAAGACGCGTTTCCGGACGGCTGAACCAATTTGAGTCCGACAATCTCGCCGTTATCCTTGATATTGAAACGGACGACAACTCTTAGGTTACCACGCTGCCCTACCCAAACCCAGTTGTTCTTGATCGTGCTGAGCATTTGATTTTGATACTTGATAAAATCAATTCCTTTAACGACCCCGCCACCAACACCGCCCGGGCCTAAAGATGCCGCGCCTTGACCTTGACCGGTACCGGAGCTGATCTGTTCTCCTTTAGACGTTTTTTGCGTGGCTTCCGTTCGATTTTTCGCTCGCTCTACAGCGGACTGGAGCAGTCTTTCGCGCACTCGATCAAGAGACTCTTCTTCCGATTTAGATTCGTTTTTTGCCTCCTTAGTTAGTTCTTTTTTCGTCGGCTCTTTCTTTACGCTCTCTCTTAACGTTACCTTCTCTGGCGGCGGCGATACTTTTTCTACGGCTTTGGGCTTTTCTTTTTTGGTATCTTTTGTTTCCGAAACAGGAACGGCTGGCTTGGGTTCCGCTTTCTCCGGCAACGGCTTGGGCGCCGGCGTTAACTCTGTGCCCAGGTTAGTTGCGCCGATTTTTTCCCCTCCCACAAGGTCAACCGTATAAACGGGATACGCCGGTGTACGTTTCCTCGGAAGGAAAGGGATGAGAAGCAAACTCGCGATCAACGCCAGATGGAAGAAAAACGAAAAAGCTATCCACTTCGACAATTTTTCTTCCGATGTCGAAACAGTCTGTCGCCGGCTACGCGTTGAGGCAGGCGAGTCCTCAGTCATCAATTACCCCTCTTCAGAGGATGGGCGAGTGACCATGCCGAGTCTTTCAATGCCCGCCTGTTTGATCTCCGCAATGGTTTTTATGACGACGCCGTAACGTACATCTTGATCGGCTCTCAAATAAACTTGTTTGTCCGTCTGAAGTTTCTTGATGGCCCTGAGTTTTTGTCCCAATTCTTCCAGGCTCATGACATTATCGTTTAAATAAACCTTTCCGTTTTTCGCGATGGTCACGACCAAGGGCTCTTCGGTTCCTGGAATCGCACCGCCCTTCGCCTGCGGTAGATTAACCTGAACCCCTTGCTGAATGATGGGAGCCGTTACCATGAAAATGACCAAGAGAACCAGCATCACGTCCACCATCGGCGTGACGTTTATCTGGGAGATTGTTACGCCATTTCGCTGTGAGGAGGAATCGAAAGCCATAGGACCCCTCTTTCGAACTTCTATTTGAAAAAATGCCGTTCCGCGATGTTGAGAAACTCGTGCGAAAAGTTGTCCATATCTGCTGCCAGCACCTTGATGCGTTCAGCAAAATGATTATAAGCCATGAGCGCCGGGATGGCGGCCGCCAATCCGGCTGCAGTGGCAATCAAAGCCTCCGCGATGCCGGGAGCCACCGCTTGAATGCTCGAGGAATGCGTCACGCTAAGCCCACGAAAGGCATTCATAATTCCCCAAACTGTTCCAAACAACCCAACAAATGGCGCGGTGCTGGCGGTGGTAGCTAAGAAAGTCAGAGATTTCTCCAGTTTGGTAATCTCGACGCTTGTGGCTCGCTTCATCGCCCGCGAGACATTTTCAACTCCCCCTAATTCGGTCGTGAACCCCTCTCCGGGGGAAAAGTCTTTCTTGGTGCGCGAAATGCGGACCAGCTCTTCATAACCAGCGCGAAATACCTGCGCCACGGGACTCTCCTTCAACTCCCGACTGGCGTCGTGAATAGATGATAGATTGCGCCGATCCCAAAAAATTTCGATAAATTCCGCCGACTCCTTCTTTGCTTTTCTCACCTGTTTGAATTTGTAAAAGATGATGCCCCAACTCGCGATCGAAAACGCAATCAACAAGTAAAGGACGAGCTGCACTAGCAACCCCGATCCTTTTACTAGCTCCAGTATATCGTGTTGCTGAGGTATTGAAAGCCCGTCTTGAGCTAACAAGTGGAACGACCAAACAAAAGACATGAAAGGTCCGACAAGCTATTTGAAAAAGTATTATAAGCCCTGTATTTAGTCAAATGGGCGATGATAAC